>ERZ778021.467-NODE-467-length-73266-cov-9.578069_pt1 | contig 73266 bp, 71 predicted proteins | sample MGYA00375751_ERZ778021 | MGnify/ENA primary metagenome ERZ778021 (study PRJEB29350, sample SAMN05389814) | bioreactor metagenome | isolation source: Thiocyanate stock bioreactor | place: South Africa: University of Cape Town | collected 2013-08-29 ... | reverse complement strand
GCTTCCACCCGCCGACCGTCTACTTCCCGCTGCTGGTCGACGAGGCGCTGATGGTAGAGCCGGTCGAAACCGAGGCGAAGGAACATCTCGACGCCTTCGCCGAGGCGATCGAGAAGATCCTCGAGGAGGCCGAGGGCGACCCGGCCATCGCGCAGAACGCGCCCTACACGACCCCGGTCAGAAGGCTCGACGAAGTCGCCGCGACGAGAAATCCCCGCATTCGCCAAGCGTAATACGCTGCTCTCCGGCTTTTTCCAATCTTTCAACCAAGCGGAGTGACCGAATGAGTGATGCCCAGTACGCCCTGACCCAGGATCAGCTCGACTTCCTCGAGGTGATCCGGCAGATGGTGGTCGAGAAGGTCACCCCGCGGGCCCATGACATCGACGAGTCCGGCGAGTTCCCGCAGGACATCCGTGAGCTCTTCGCCGAGCATGACCTCTTCGGCCTGCCCTTCGAGGAGAAGCATGGCGGCACCGGCACCGGTGAGCTGATGCTCTGCGCCGCGATCGAGGAGATCGCCAAGGGCTGCGCTTCCTCCTCGCTGATGGTCGCCGCGCAGGACCTCTCCTCGCTACCGATGAAGCTGGCCGCCTCCGACGAGCTCAAGGACCGGATCCTGCCGCGCATGGCTTCCGGCGAGTGGCTCGGCGCTTTCTGCCTCTCCGAGCCCGACGCCGGCTCGGACCCGGGCGCGATGCGGACCCGGGCGACCAAGGTCGACGGCGGCTGGAAGCTGAACGGCGCCAAGAACTGGATCACCAACTCCGGTGTGGCCGATGTCTACGTCACCTTCGCGGTGACCGACCCGGACGTGAAGTTCTCCCGTGGCATCACCTGCTTCGCGGTGATGGGCGACGCCGAGGGCTTCCGCATCGACGCGCTCGAGAAGAAGATGGGCATGAAGGGCTCGCCGACCGGCCAGCCGGTTTACGAGGACGTATTCGTCCCCGACGAGGACGTGATCGGCGAGGTCGGCAAGGGCTTCGCGGTCGCGATGCAGACCCTCGACCGCTCCCGCCTCGGGATCGGCGCCCAGGCCCTCGGCATCGCCCAGGGGGCGACCGACTACGCCGCCGACTACGCCAAGGAGCGGATCGCCTTCGGCAAGCCGATCAACCAGCTCCAGGGCATCCAGTTCAAGCTGGCCGACATGGAGACCAAGACCGCGGCGGCCCGCGAGCTGCTCTACAAGGCCGCCTCGATGGCCGAGACCGGCGACCCCAAGCTGGGCAAGTACTCGGCGATGGCCAAGCTCTTCGCCTCTGACGTCGCGATGGAAGTCACGACCGAAGCGGTCCAGGTCCTCGGCGGCTACGGCTACGTCAAGGAGTACCCGGTCGAGCGCATGATGCGCGACGCCAAGCTCACCCAGATCTACGAAGGAACCAACGAGATCCAGCGAGTGGTAATCGCCCGCACCCTCGCCTAGGGGGAATCGGGCAAAGCACTCAGGGCGCTCCTGCCGGCGCCTGGCGGCGTCGGACGCTCGACGGTTCGGGAACGTACGTGATGAGTACGCCCCCTTCACCGCCTTCGCTTGCCTCCTTGCCAGCCACCGGCAGGAGCGCCCTGAGCACTACGCGCTGAAGGTTCTTGTTGCGCGAGAGGATCACCTGCAGGCGGAGTCCGATCATCCATTCTTTGGTTCTCTGATCGGACGGGTTGAACTGGGAGGGCGGGTTGGACCCCGCCCGACTTACTTATGCGGGTATCCGGGGCTTGTCCCCGGATGCCCTTCCGGGGCCGGGCTTCATGTAGACGCGGTCCGGCTCGACCGATTCGCCGCACTTCTCGCAGACCATGTGGCGGTCTAGGTCGCCGCCGCAGCCGCGATGGACCGCGATCGTCGGGGCGCCGTTCTCCTCGGGGTAGTAACGGTCGCCCCACCACATCAGCTGCAGCAGGACGGGGGCGAGGTCGCGGCCCTTTTCGGTCAGGTGGTACTCGAAGCGCGGTGGCTTTTCGCTGTACTGGCGCTTCTCGAGGATGCCGTACTCGATCAGCGTGTTGAGCCTGGTGGTGAGAACGCTGCGGGTGATGCCGAGGTTTTCGCGCAGGGGCTCGAAGCGGTTCAGGCCGAGGCCGACGTTACGGATGATCAGCAGCGACCAGCGCTCGCCCACGACTTCGAGTGAACGGGCGATCGAACAGACCTGATTGTCGTACTCGCGATCCAGCATCACCACGATTGTAGCGGGTCAGTCGCATCATACGACCGATCTCTGTTAGGGTCAGTCGCATGACGCGACTTACTGAGGACGTGGCGATCGAATCGCTCGTCGAAGAAGGACCGGTGCCCGAAGAGATCAGGGAAGCCGAGGCGTCCTATCGTCCCGAGGTGCTGGGCAAGGTGCTTGCCGTCGTGGCGGCTGCGGTCGCCTTGGCCAGCCTCGACATGTTCATCGTCAACATCGCCTTCCCGGCGATCGAGGCTGACTTCTCCGGCAGCTCGATCGAGTCGCTTTCGTGGATTCTCAACGGCTACGTGATCGTTTTCGCCGCCCTGCTCATGCCCTTCGGGCGGTTGGCCGACCGGGTCGGGCGTAAGCGGGTGTTCACCGTCGGCGTGCTGATCTTCTGCCTGGCTTCGGGAGCCTGTGCGGCGGCCTGGTCGGTCGAAGCGTTGGTCGCCTTCAGGGTGATCCAGGGGATCGGCGCGGCGATGCTGATGTCGACCTCGCTGGCCCTGCTGCTCCACGCCTTCCCGCCTGGGCGGTGGCCGGTGGTGATCGGTGTCTGGGCGGCGGCCGGTGGCGCGGCCGGCGCCCTCGGGCCCCCGATCGGCGGCCTGCTGGTCGAGGTGTCGTGGCGCTGGGTCTTCCTGGTCAACCTGCCGCTTTCGCTCGCCGCTTGGTATTTCGGCCAGAAGTTCCTGGTCGAGTCGAAGGATCCCGCGGAAAGGCGCTGGCCCGACCCCTTGGGCATGGGCCTGATGACCCTCGGCATCGGCGTGCTCTGCTGGGGGCTGGTCGAAGCTCCCGACCACGGCTGGGGGAGCGAACAGACCGTTCTCGCGTTGGGCGCCGGGCTGCTGATGCTGGTCGCCACCTTCTTCCGTTCAAGGCGGCCGGCGGCGAAATGGATCCCGACCCTCGACACGAACCTGCTGGCGGTGCGGCCGTTCGCGATGGCCTGTCTGACCGGGCTCGTCTTCATGGTGTCCTTCGCGGCGATGCTGCTGGCCGGGGTGCTGTTCTACACGGGCGTCTGGGGCTACTCGGTGCTCCAGGCGGGCCTCGCCTTCTTTCCGGGGCCGGCCATGGCCGGGCTCTTCTCGGTCATCGGAAGCCGGATCGGGGCTCGGTCCGGGGCCGGCCCCGTCGCCGCGGCCGGTTGTGGCTTCGTGATCGCGGGTGCCTTGTCCTGGGTTGCTCTGCTTGGAGACCACCCGGCCTACCTGACCCGCCAACTGCCCGGCCTGCTGGTGATCGGCGTGGGGGTGGGGCTCGTCCTGCCGAACATCGCGGCCGCGGTGGCCTCGACCCTGCCGCCTGCCGCACTGGCCACCGGCACCGCGGTGCTGAGCGCCGGCCGCCAGGTCGGGGCGGCGCTGGGCGTCGCGATCCTGATCGCCTTGCTCGGCCCGGCCGCGATCGGCGGCAGCGCCGGCGATTTCGACAAGGCCTGGCTGATGATCGCGGCCGGAGCCGCGGTGGCCGGCGCCATCGCCCTGACCATCGGCCGCACCGGGAGGGCCGAATAAATAGGCTTCGCCCCGATGCGAATCTTTTCCGGAATCCAGCCGACCGGGCGCAAGCACCTCGGCAACTACATCGGGGCGATCAGGCAGTACGTCGAAGGCCAGGACCGTGGCGACCCCGCGATCTACTGCATCGTCGATCTGCACGCCACGACGGTGGCCTACGAACCCGCGGAACTGCGGCGAAACCTCTACGACACCACGGCGATCCTGCTGGCCGCGGGGCTGGACCCGGGACGTTGTGTGCTGTTTCGCCAGTCCGACGTCCCCGAACAGACCGAACTGACCTGGCTGCTCAGCAGCGTCACCGCTCACGGTGACCTGAACCGGATGCATCAGTTCAAGGACAAATCGGCCCGGCAGAAGGATCTCGTCTCGGCCGGGCTCTTCTTCTACCCGGTGTTGATGGCGGCGGACGTACTGGCCTACCGGGCCGACGAGGTACCGGTCGGCGACGACCAGCGGCAACACGTAGAGCTGATGCGGGAGATCGCCCGTCGATTCAACGAGCGGTTCGGCGAGACCCTGGTCGTACCGGACCACAAGATCCCCGAGGTCGGGGCTCGCATCATGGATCTCCAGGATCCGAGCCGGAAGATGTCCACCTCGGTGCCGGGCGACGCCGGCCGGGTGCTGGTGCTCGATGACGAGAAGGCGACCCGCAAGAAGCTCGGTTCGGCCGTGACCGACTCCGGGCGCGAGGTGAAGCGCGGCGAAGGCAAGGAAGGCGTGGCCAACCTGATCGGGATCTACGCGGTGGCGACCGGCAAGGCCGAAGACGAGGTGGAAGCCGAGTTCGAGGGGGCCGGCTACGGCGACTTCAAGAAGGCCCTCGCCGACGCGGTGGTCGAGTACCTGAAACCCGTCCGGGAGCGCTATCCCGAGATCCGCGAGGACGAAGCCGGCCTCGAGCGCATCCTGGCCGAGGGTGCCGCGAAAGCCCGGGCTCTCGCCTCGGAAACGCTGGCCGACGTGCGTGAGGCGATGGGCGTCGGCGTTCCGCGCTCCTGAGCTGCAACTTCTTCGCAAATAGCGAAAAACCGCATTCCGGGGCGGGTTCGCAAATAGCGGTTTTTCGCAAACGGGGCGACCGATCGCCCCTCTACGCTTTTTGAGATGGCTTCCCGGCTGGACCTGGACCTCGACCTGGACCTCGATGTCTTCATCGGGCCTTTTGACCTGCTCCTGTCCATCGTGCTGCGGGAGGAGATCAGCCTGCTCGAAGTAGAGCTAGGCGAGATCGTGGCCATGTACGTGACCAAGCTCGAAGAAGAGGGCGAGCTCGAACTGGAGGTCGCGACCGAGTTCCTGGTCCTGGTCGCCGCCCTGCTCGAACTGAAATCCCGCCTGATGCTGCCCGGCGCCGAAGAGGACCTGACCGACATGGAGCCGGCCGAGGCGGTCGAGGAGCTGGTCTCCCGAATGCTCGAATACCGCCGCTACCGCGACGCCGGTCGTGCCCTCAAAGAGCATTTCGAAAGCCAGCGCGGCTACCTCTATCGTTCGGCGCCGCTGCCGCCCGAGTTGCGGCGGATCGAAGTCGAGACCGCGGAGCAGGTCTACGAGCCGGAGCAGCTGGCGGCGGCGCTCGGCGACCTGCTCGAGCCGCCGCCCCGGCCGGACCTTTCCCATATGCGGGCGACCGTCTCTCTGCGCCGTCGCCTCTCGGTGGTGCGGTCGGTGCTGATGAACAAGCCGGTGTTCGACTTCGACGACCAGTTCGGCAGCGAGGACCGGATGACCCAGGCGGTCACGATCTTCGCGCTGCTCGACCTCTACAAGAAGGGCGAGGCGGTCTGGGAGCAGACCGAATCCTGCGGCCCGATAACCGTCCGGCGCGTCCAGTCCGGGCAGAACGGATTGGCGAAGACGGCATGACCGAGTTGAGCCCACTGGCCCGCCGGATCGAGTCCCTGCTCTTCCTCAGCAACCAGCCGGTAACCGAGCTGGCCCTGGCCGAGGCCTGCGAGGTCGAGCTGGCCGAGGCCGAGCAGGCGATCGCCGAGCTCGAGGCAGACCTCGCGCCCGGCCGCCGCGGACTGATCCTACGCCGGGTCGGGGGAGGCCTCGCCCTGGCCAGCGACCCCGAGTCGGAGGCTGCCGCCCGCCGGCTGCTCTCGAGGCCGCGCACCCCGCCGCTGACCCAGGCCCAGGCGGAGACCCTGGCCATCGTCGCCTACCTGCAGCCGGTCGCCCGGCCGGAGATCGCGCGGATCCGCGGCGTCTCCTCCGAGTCGGCGGTGAACAGCCTCAGTGAGCGGGGCCTGATCGAGGAAGCCGGCCGGTCCCGCTTCGGCGCCGCGATCTACCGCACCTCGCCGCTCTTCGAGAAGGTCTTCGGCCTGGACGGGCTGGATGCCCTGCCCGACCCGTCCCGCTTCGACCCGACTCCGGAGGACGAACGCGAGATCCGCGAGCGCCTGCTGGCCGCGGGCGAGCAGCGGGCCGAGGCCTGACCCGGTATTTTCCCCTTCCGTCTCGTCCAGTCCACGTTCCAGGGAGAAAACTTTGAAGAAGCTCGCCGTCCTGCTTGCCGTGTCCCTTTCCGCCTTCGCCGTGGTTGCCTGCGGCCGCAGCAACAGCAATCCCGAAGTCACGCCGGACAACCTCGCCGCCTCGATGGACAAGGTCTGCACCGACGCCAATGCCGATTTCGAGTCCTTGGGCACCCGCGGGCTGACCAATCCGCAGCTGGCTCTGGAGTTTGCCGGTACCGCTGAAGTCCGGCAGGCCGTGATCGACGGGTTCAACGAACTCAACCTGAACGACGAAGCGAAGCAGGAGATCGCGCCGTACATCAAGGCCTCCGAGCAGATCATCACCCAGGACAAGGCAATCGTCAAGGCTGCCTCGGACGATGACACCGAGGCGGTCAACAAGGCCTTCGAGGAGCAGCAGAAGGCGTTTGACCAGCGGGACGAGGCCGCCAAGAAGATCGGCACCGAGGTCTGCGGCCAGCCGGTCAAGACCGAGGTCGAGCCGACCGGGACCGAGCCCCCGTCTGATCTGGCCTACGCCGAACCGAAGAACACGATCGAGGAAGCCGCCGACGGATACATCGCGGCGATCAAGGCCGGCGACTGCGCCAAGATCAACGAGAACCGCCACTCCGACGCCGGCGAGATGGACGAGAAGACCTGCCAGCAGGTTTCGACCGGGATGGCCAACGCCACCATCCAGGGCACCGAGAGCTACGGCCCGGTCGGGCAGGCCGAGGTCGTCGCCGCCGGAACCAACTATCCGACCTTCTTCGTCGAGGACCAGGACCATGTGCTCCGCTACGGCGGCGACGCGGTCAACGACAACGGCGGCCTTCGTCCCGCCCCCGAGGGCAACGACTCGCAGGACACGGTCGACGCGGCCTTTGCCGCGATCCGCGACAACGACGGCGCTGCGTTCAACAAGACCCTGCCCGACGAGTCGAGCGGCTTCTGGCTGAAGGACGAAGGCGAGTTCGACAGCTTCAGCGACAGCAAGTACAACAAGCCCTTCGTCAAGGACGTCCGCGACGGCGACGGCGACCCGGTCCAGCTCGGGCTGAACTCGACCTTCGGCTTCTACTACTACGAGGGCACCGACAACGACTGGGTGGTCACCACCGTCCACATCCCCGGCCTCGGCGGCCACTACCGGTTCTCCGGCTACTGGCCCGTGCCCAAGCCGTAGCTTGGTCGAAGTCTGGAAAGTTGGCAATAGTTGCCAACTTTCCAGACTTCGCTGCCGTAGATTTCCCCGCATGAGACTCGCCAAGTATCTGGCCCATGCGGGGGTCGCCTCACGGCGCAAATCCGAGCAGATCATCGCCGCGGGACGCGTCCGGGTCGATGGCAGAGTGGTGACCGACCCCGCCTTCGGGGTCGAGGGTGGCGAGGAGATCCGGGTCGACGGCCATCAGGTCGAACCGGAGGGCCGCGAAGTCTGGATGGTGAACAAGCCACTCGAGGTGATCTCGACCGCCGACGAACCGGGCAAGCGGGTCGCCGTGGTCGACCTGGTCGATTCCACGGCAAGGCTCTATCCCGTCGGTCGGCTCGACGCCGACTCGACCGGCCTGATCCTGCTCAGCAACGACGGCGAACTGGCCAACCGGCTGACCCATCCCCGCTACGAGGTCGAAAAGACCTACCGGGTCCGGCTGAAGAAGCCGGTCAGAGACGAGGCGATCGAGCAGCTGCGCCAGGGCGTCCGGCTGGAGGACGGCGTGACCTCGCCGGCGACCGTGCGGAAGCTGGGCGAGCGCGAGCTCGACGTGACCATCCACGAGGGCCGCAACCGACAAGTGCGACGGATGGCGGAAGCGGTCGGCAACGAGGTGGTCGGCCTGCAGCGGATTTCACTGGGACCACTGAAGCTCGGCCGGCTCCCGGTCGGCAAGTGCCGTCTGCTCGACGAAACCGAGGTGGAACGGCTCTGGAAAGATGCAGGCAATGAGTGATCCACAGACAGACGGGATGAGGGTCGCGGCGATCCGCGGGGCAGCGCCGGCGAGCAACGACGCCGACTCGATCCTGTCCGCGACCGAAGAGCTGATGCGGGAGATCATCGCCGTCAACCAGCTCGACCCGAGCCAGATGGTCAGCGCGATCTTCACCACCACCGAGGACCTGGACGCCGAGTTTCCGGCCGTCGCCGCCCGGCGCATGGGCCTGAACGAGGTGCCGCTGATGTGCGCCCGCGAGATCCCGGTACCCGGGGCGATGGCCGGGGTGATCAGGGTCATGCTCCACACCTACCTTCCGGCCGGGGTCAAGGCTCGCCACGTCTACCTCGGCGAGACCCGCAACCTGCGGGTCGATCTCGACGCCGCCCAGTAGGCAGACGACCGCCAGAACCAACCCGCCCCCAACCGACGAGCGAGCCCATGACCGTACGTTTCAACTCCCACCTGACTTCGATTCCCGGCTACAGCCCTGGCGTACCGAAGGGCCACAGCGCCGAGGACGTCGCCAGTTCGAACCTGGCCCAGCTGGCTTCGAACGAGTCGCCCTTCCCGCCGCTGCCGGAAGTGGTGGAAGCGATCGCCAAGGCGGCCGGCGCCATGAACCGCTACCCGGACCCGGCCGCGACCCGGCTGCGCCAGCGCCTCGCCGACCGGCACGAAGTCGAGCCGGGACAGGTCTCGGTCGCCAACGGCTCCTGCGATTTCCTGCTCGCCGCGGCCGAGGCGCTGCTCGAGCCGGGGGCGGAGATCGTCTACGCCTGGCCTTCGTTCTCGATGTACCCGAACATGGCGGCGATGACCGGCGCCCGGGAGATCCGGGTGCCGCTGAAGGAGGACCAGTCCCACGACCTGGAGGCGATGCTGGCCGAGATCACGGCCGCCACGCAGATCGTGATCGTCTGCAACCCGAACAACCCGACCGGCACCTACATCCCCTTCGCCGAGATCGCCGATTTCGTCGACCGGGTGCCCGGCCACGTCCAGGTCATCCTCGACGAGGCCTACATCGAGTTCCAGGTCCATGACGACCCGGCCAGTTCGATCGACCTGCTCAAGCAGTACCCGAACCTGGTCCTGCTCCGGACCTTCAGCAAGACCCACTCGCTGGCCGGCCTCCGGGTCGGCTACGCGCTCGGCTCCCCGGCCTTCGCGGCAGCGGTGAACGCGGTGCGCCAGCCGTTCTCGGTCAACGCGCTGGCTCAGGCCGCCGCGGTCGAAGCGCTGGAGCACGGTGACACGATCCAGCGTCAGATCGAGCAGCAGCTGATCGAGCGGGTACGGGTCGAGAACGGGGTGGCGGAACTCGGCCTGACCACGGCCGCGACCCAGGCCAATTTCTCCTGGATCTCCCTTGGCGACAACGGACCGGAGATCGAGGACGCGGTGATGGGCACGCTGGCCGAAGCGGAGGTCGTCGTGCGGGCCGGCAAGCTCCTCGGCGGCCCCGGCTGGCTGCGCGTTTCCTACGGGACACCCGAGGAAAATGATCGTTTCGTAGCCGCATTGGGCGATGCCATGGAGCGTCACCGCTAGCGCCGGCGTCGCTCACCTGATACAAACCCTTCCGATGCAGCAGCAGACCGACAGTCGCCTCGCCCCTTCGGGCGCGACCTTCCGCAAGAGCGGAGCCCTCGGTGCTGCCTTCTATTCCTATTGGCGATTTATCTAGGCGTCCGTCCGGTGATGCGGGTTCGAGCCCGCTTTGATGTCACAGCCGCCGGGCGCCGTGCCAGTCGAGGTCGTCCGCTGCCTTGAGGCCGGGACGAAAGTAGAGTCTTGAGGTGTACAGGAAAGGTTTGAAAAGAAAATGATGATTGTGATGAAAGAGGGGGCGACCGAGGAAGAGATCGCCCATGTCGTGGAGCGAGTCGAGGAGATCGGTTGCTCCGCGCACATCTCCGAGGGAGAGCTCCTCACGGTGATCGGGGCGATCGGCGATCGCGGCAAGGTCGCCGACCTGGGTCTTGAAGGGAGCCCGGGCGTCGACCACGTGACCCCGATCTCGAAGCCCTACAAGCTCGCTTCGAGGGAAACCAAACAGGGGGCGGACTCGATCCTCGAGATCGGCGGGCGAAAAGTCGGGGGTACGAACTTCGCGCTGATGGCCGGCCCGTGCACGGTCGAGAACCGCGACCAGATGCTCGATTCGGCTGATGCAGTCGCGGCGGCGGGGGCGACCATGCTGCGCGGCGGCGCCTACAAGCCCCGCACCTCTCCGTACAGCTTCCAGGGGCTCGGCCGGGAAGGCCTGCGCCTGCTGGAGGAAGCGCGCGAGCGGACCGGTCTGCCGATCGTCACCGAGCTGCTCGACCTGCGGGACATCGACGACGTGGTCGAGGTGGCCGACGTGATCCAGATCGGCGCCCGGAACATGCAGAACTACGCCCTCCTCTCCGAGGCCGGAAAGTCGGGCAAGGCCGTGCTGCTGAAACGTGGCCTCTCGGCGACGATCGAAGAGCTGCTGATGGCCTCCGAGTACATCCTCAAGGAAGGCAACGAGAACGTGATGCTCTGCGAGCGCGGTATCCGCACCTACGAGACCGCCTACCGCTTCACGCTCGACCTGCTGGCCGTGCCTGCCCTGAAGGAGCAGACCCACCTGCCGGTGATCATCGATCCGAGCCATGCGCCCGGTCGTCGTGACTGGGTCGAGTCGATGTCGCTCGCCGCTGCCGCGTCCGGTGCCGACGGGATCATCATCGAGGTCCACAACGAGCCCGAGAAAGCGATCTGCGACGCCGCCCAGCAGGTTCCCACCTCCGAGTTCCAGGAGCTGACGAACAAGCTGGAGACGATCACCGGCGTGGTCGGCAAGACCATCTCGCGGGCCTGAGGCCCAGAGGCGGCTGAAATGAGACTGGTGGTCCTCGGAGTCGGGCTGATCGGGGGCTCGATCGGGCTCGCGGCCCGGGAGCGCGGCCTGGCCGAGGTCACCGGCTGGGTTCGGCGGCCCGAGCGAGCCGCCGAATGCCTCGAGGTCGGGGCGGTCGACCGGATGGCCGCCACGATCGAGGAGGCTTGCGCGGACGCCGACGTCGTCGTCTGCTGCGCCTCGGTCGGTGGCCTGGTCGAGATGGGGCAGAGGGCGCTCGACTCCGCCCCGGAGGGCTGCGTGGTGACCGACGTCGGCTCGACCAAGCAAGAACTGGTCGAGGCGCTCGGCTCGGACCAGCGCTTCATCGGCGGCCACCCGCTGGCCGGGGCCGAGACCGCCGGGGTCGCCAACGCCCGGGCTGACCTCTACGAGGGTGCTCGCTGGTACCTGACCCCGACCTCGGACTCCGAGGGCGTGCTGCTTGACCGGCTACAGAAACTGGTCAAGGCGCTCGGCGCCAAACCGGTCGCGATCGATGCGGCCGAACACGACCAGGCGATGGCGGTGGTCAGCCACCTGCCACATGTCTTCGCCAACCAACTGGCGGTCCAGGGCCGGCCCGGAAGCGAGCGCCTCGGTGCCTTCGGACCGAGCCTCCGCGACGGAACCCGGGTGGCGGGCTCGAACCCGGCGATCTGGGGAGAGATATTCGCCACCAACCACGAAGCGGTCGTGGCCGCGATCGACGAGTCGATCGCCGGACTGAGTGAGGCCCGGGACGTGATCGCCTCGGCCGACCCGCAGCGGATCGCCGGTTGGCAGGCGGCAGTGGCCGAGGACCGGGCCGCCCTGGCCGCGACCGAGAGCGAGGGCGGGGCAACCCACGAGCTCCGGGTGCTGGTACCGAACCAGCCCGGCGTCCTGGCCGAGCTCGCCCTGGCTCTGGGTCGGGCCGGGGTCAACATCACCGACATGTCGCTCGATCCGGCCCCCGACATGAGCTCCGGCGCGATCTCGATCTGGGTGGTCGGCGGCGGGGAAGCCGAGAAGGCCGAAGAGTGCATTGCCGGACTGGGGCATTCCGTCACCCTGGTGGAGGGGGAACAGTGAGCGGGCACGAGGTCGGCCTCGACGAGGGTGAGCGGGCCACCTTCCGCCCTTCCGGCCCTCTCCGTGGCAGCCTGATCCCGCCGGCCGACAAATCGATCTCGCACCGGGCGGCGATCATCGGCGCGATCGCCGACGGTCCGACCCGGGTGATCAACTACCTCGACTCGGACGACACCCGCTCTACCTTGAGCGCGGTTGCCGGGCTGGGGGCGATGGTCAACCCGGAACCGCTCAACGCGATGCCGGAAGAATTCACGATCGAAGGGGTCGGGCCGACCGGCCCGCGCAGCCTGGGCCGGATCGACGTCGGCAACGCCGGCACGCTGATGCGGCTGCTGCCCGGCTGGCTGGCCGGCTGCGACGGCGGGCTCTGGCGGATGAACGGCGACGCCTCGATCCGCAAGCGGCCGGTCGACCGGATCGCCGACCCCTTGCGGCTGATGGGCGCCGAGATCGAAGTGACCGGTGACCGCTTCCCACCGATCCGGATCGACGGGCACCGCCTGAGCGGGATCGAGTACGAGCTCCCGGTCGCTTCGGCCCAGGTCAAGTCATGCATCCTGCTGGCCGGCCTTCAAGCAGACGGGCCGACCACGGTGATCGAACCGGTCGCGACCCGCGACCACACCGAGGTCATGCTGGCGGCGGCCGGCGCCGACATCACTCGGGAGCCCGGCCGGGTCACGATCAGGCCTGGCGCCTCGCTCGAGCTGGACGAGGTCGAGGTCCCGGCCGACATCTCCTCGGCCGCCTTCTTCCTGGCGGCGGCCTCGATCGTGCCCGGCTCGGAGGTGGTGATCGACCGCTGCGGGGTCAACCCGACCCGGACCGGCATGATCGACATCCTCGAACGGATGGGCGCTGAGATCGAGATCGAGCCGCAGGAGGGGGCGGAGGGCGAGCCGATCGCCCGGATTACGGTCCGCTCGGCTCCGTTGACAGGCACTCGGGTCGAGGGGGCGGAGATCCCGCTGGCGATCGACGAACTGCCGCTCGTCGCCCTGGCCGCCTGCTTCGCCGAAGGCGAGACGATCATCGCCGACGCCGAGGAGCTGAAGGCCAAGGAATCGGACCGGATCGCGGTCGTCGTCGGGGCGCTCGCCGGATTCGGCGCCAACATCGAGGCCCGCGAGGACGGTATGCGGATCATCGGCACCGGCGGCCTGAGGGGCGGCAAGGTCGACTCCCACGGCGACCACCGCATCGCCATGCTCGGCGCGATCGCCGGAATCGCCAGCACCGAAGGGGTGACGGTCGAGAACATGGACGCCGCCGCAGTCAGCTACCCGACCTTCCAGCAGGATCTGGCCCGACTGCTCGATTAGTTGATCCGAGGCCAGCCGTGGCGATCGTATGTTGCTGCTCCATTGCCATCGACCGGCGCGGCGGCTAATGTCGGAGTGTGTATCGAGCCGCCGTAGTCGTAGGGATCGCTTTGGTCGCGCTTGCCGGCGTGGCGATCGCCGCCGGGGGCGGTGGTTCGAAACCGGTAACGCTCTGCGTCCAGAAGGGCAGCGGCAAGGTGCTGCTCGGTGCCAAGGGCAAATGCGGCAAACGCACGAAGAAGGTCGTAGTCGGTAAGAGAGGGCCGGCCGGGGCAAAGGGCGAGCGCGGCGTGACCGGGAAGGTCGGTCCGCCCGGCAAGTCGTTTGAGCCGACCCAGCCGGCGGCACACGAAGTCGCGGAGACAGTCGGCGACTGCTCGGCTAATCCGGGCACTTTCTGCGGTACCCCGGACGCGACCGGGACCTGGAGCCCGGGGCTTGATTTCGTCTCCTATCGCAAAGACGCGGCCGGATGGGTGCGCCTGGCGGGCAACGCGAGTGCATCGGGAAGCGGCGCCGCGAGCCAGTACGACAATGCACACGGCGCGATCTTCTTCCTGCCGCCCGGCTACCGCCCTAGCGACGGGATCCATCGCTTCTACATCCCCCAGACCACCTGCCACAACCCCGGCTCGATCAGCTACGTAGACGTGCTCCCCAACGGAGCGGTGAAACCGAGGTTCGACGGTGGCTGCGTTGATCTCGCCAACGTGGTCTTCTACCCATGAGCTGGCGCCGGCTCGACACTCCGCTCGCTTGGCTGGCCCTGACCGGGCTGGCGGCTCTGGCGATCGTCACGGTGGCCGACGGTCGTGGCTCCGGCTCGGGAAGCGTCACCTTCTGCGCCGCCGGGAACGCCGGGAAGTTGACCGTCGCGAAGAATGGCAAGTGCGGCCACGGGAAGCGCAAGATCAGGATCGCCAAACAAGGCCCTCGGGGCAAGGCGGGCAAGCCCGGCCCGGCCGGAGCGACCGGGGTGGCCGGTGCCGACGCCTCGGCGGCGACGCTGGCCCCGGAGCCGGTGCATTTCGTCCGGCCGGCCGGTGCGTCGGGCGCCTGCGCAAGCGACCTGGGCAGCTTCTGCGCCTACGAGGCGCAGAAGTTCGACAATGTCGGTGGCGCCTACGCCAAGGTCGGCTATCGCAAGGACAGCAGCGGCTTCGTCCACCTCCAGGGCCTGACCGACTGGGCCTGCAACAACGGCTGTGCCGGGGAGTCGTTAGGCGAGACGATCTTCTACCTGCCTACCGCCTACGCGCCCACCGACGGGACCCGCGAGTTCCCGATCGGCATCTGCGTAGACGACATGGACAACCAGTACGGCGGCACCAGGACTGTGCGGATCACCGCCGACGGCGCGGTCACTCTCAGCTCCTCGGGCTGCGGCCCGGACTCACTAGACGGGATTAGCTTCCACCCATGAAACCGCGTGCGCTCACCTTCCTGCTCGCCGCAGCGCTCATCGCCGTCGGTGGGATCGCGTTCGCCGCCAAGAAGCAAACGAGCCAGAAGGTGACGCTCTGCGCTGCCAAGCCGGGCGGATCGGTGAGCGTGCCGAAGAATGGCAAATGCGGTCGGGGTAAGCGCAAGCTGACGGTCTCCGCCCGGGGCATCGAGGGGAAGCCGGGCGCCGCGGGGAGCGTCGGCCCAGCCGGCGCGACCGGGGCCGCCGGCACCGTGCCCAACCTGGCGGCTTCCCCGCTCAAGCTGGCCGGTGAGGCCGGGCCGGATTGCCAGACCGCTTTCGTCCTGTGCAGCGGGACCGACTTCTACTGGGCCAACTACGGCGGCGGCTATTCCGACGTCGGCTATCGCACCGACGCCAACGGCGTCGTCTACCTGCAGGGCGTGGCTAAAGCGACCACCTCGAACTCCTACACCGACCTTGGGCCCGTCTATCTGCCTCCGGGGTTGCGCCCGCAGAACTTGCTCGCCTTCCCGGCACGCAACTGCGACACCGGCGACTGGGCCCGTGTCTACGTCGACACGGATGGCAGCGTGACGAGCAACGCGCTCACCTGCGTCCCGCTCGACGGCATCAGTTTCCAGCCCTGAGGTCGGTCTCTCCGCGGGCCTCCAGCTCGGCGCCTACCCAGTCATCGATCATCTGCCACTTCTCGTAGAGCCACTCGGTGCGGGCCGCCTCGTCGGCGGGGATGGTCGATCCCTCGAAGCGCCAGAAGCGGATCTTGATCCGCCGGCGTACCAGCACCCCGGCCCAGACGTCTTTCACGGTGCGCAGACCCTCGAAGCCGACGTGGCCGCAGAAGACGATGTCGGTGCCGGCGCTGGCTTCGTCGAGAATCGCGAGCGGGCCGCCGAGGCGGGGCGGCAGCAGATGGTCGAGTCGGGCGGCCAGCGGCGCGATCTCCGGCTGTTTCTCGGCGATCACCTGCTGGGCGCGGGCGATCTTCTTAGGCGTAGGTCGGGTGCCTTCCGGGTAGATCGCCATGATCTCGCCCGGGCTCATGTCGTGGGTCAGGGCTCTCACGGCAGCGATCTCCGTGTCGGGATCGAGCGAACCGCGCTTGACGAACACGGTCGGGATCCAGCGGCCGCCGATGTCGATCGGGGTCAGGGCCCGGATCTCCTCTTTGATCACGTATCTGACCCCGATCCCCTGCGGGTGGCCGATGAAGACGTCGCCGATCAGGTTGTCGAGGATGCTGACGTGGCGCGGCATCAGCACGTACGGGCCAGGTCCGGTGCATTCCATGCCTTCGAGTTCAAACCTCAGGCCGAAGAGCACCCTGATCGCGATCAGATGGTTGCGAGCCCAGGAGATCCGCAATTGGTAGATCTGACGCCGCCTTGAAATCGACCCCCGGCCCCAGGGTCCACCAGTGGTGACGTAGATGTAGATCAGCTTCAGGTAGGCCTTCATCTCACCGAAGAGGAACCACCAGATCGCCGGGATCATCCGGATCGTCACGAAGGGCCGGCGGTTCCTCAGCCAGAGCACCGTGTCGATCAGGAAGCCGATCAGCATCAGCAGGGGGGAGAGCACCGTCAACAGGACGAACCCGAGGATCTCGGCGGTGCCGCCGATCAGACGCCTCTTGATACGGGCCGAAAGTGGCCCCTGGTCGGGAAAGAGTGGTCCCCGGCCGGGGGTCTGGACGCGCATCAGCCCATCGTATTAGCCCGGTCCATAGGATGGGCGGTCGATGAACGGCGGACAGACATGGTCATAGCGATTGACGGGCCGGCCGGGGCCGGCAAGTCCACGGTGGCCCGGGGCGTGGCGGCCGAGCTTGGCTTCACCTACCTCGACTCCGGGGCGATGTACCGCTGCGTGGCCTTGACCTGCCTGGAGTGGGGCGCCGACCCGACCGCCTCCGGTGAGGCGACCTCGACCGCCGAATCGATCGAGATCGGCTTCGAAGACGGCGAGGTGCTGATCGATGGGGTGCCGGTCACCGACGAGATCCGCACCCCCGAGGTGACCGAAGCGGCTTCGCAGGTCTCGATCCACCCCGGAGTGCGGGCCGCGATGGTGGCCGAGCAGCAGCGGCTGATCGCCACCGGCCCCTACGTGACCGAGGGCCGCGACATCGGCACCGTGGTCGCGCCGGATTCGCCCCTGAAGATCTTTCTGACCGCATCGCCGGAAGCCCGGGCGGAACGCCGCGCGGCCGAGACCGGCCAGGACGTGGCCGAGGTGCTGGCCGCCCAGCAGGAGCGCGACCGGAGCGATTCCGAGCGCGAGCACGGCGCGCTCTACGCGGCGGATGACGCGATCACCATCGACTCGACCGGCATGACCGCCGACCAGGTCGTGGCCGAGATCGCCGGACTCGCCCGCGAGCGGGGACTGGCCTGATGGAAGCATCCGCCATGGGTGCCGCGTCAACGGGCGCGGTGCCGACGGTCGCCATCGTCGGCTTCCCCAACGTCGGCAAGTCGACCCTGGTCAACCGCCTGGCCGGCGGCCGCGAGGCGGTCGTCCACTCCGAGGCCGGGGTGACCCGTGACCGCAAGCGGGTCCGCTGCGACTGGAACGGCCGCGAGTTCGACCTGCTCGATACCGGCGGCATCGACCTCGACGACGAATCGGAGATGGCGGCTGACATCCAGCGCCAAGCCAGGCTCGGCATGGCCGAAGCGGACGTCGTCGTGCTGGTCGTCAACGGCCAGGCAGGACTGCGTACCGGGGATACCGACCTGGCCCGCGAGCTGCGCACCTCACCGGTGCCCGTGATCGTCGCGGTCAACAAGTCGGACCGGCCCGAGGACGAGTTCGCGGCAGCCGAATTCCACGCGCTCGGACTCGGCGACCCGACCCCGGTTTCGGCTACCCACGGGCTGGGGACCGGCGACCTGCTCGACCGGATCACCGAAGCGCTCGGGGATCGGCCGGCCCGCGTCGACGAGTCGGACTCGGTGCGGATCGCGATGATCGGCCGGCCCAACGTCGGCAAGTCCTCCCTGGTCAACCGCATCCTCGGTGACGACCGGGTGATCGTCTCCCCGGTGGCCGGAACCACCCGTGACACGATCGACACCGAGATCGAAGTCGACGGCCGCAAGGTCACCCTGGTCGACACGGCCGGGCTCCGTCGCAAATCGAAGGTGGCCGGCTCGGTCGACCACTACGCCCAGCTCCGCTCCGAACGGGCGATCGAGCGGGCGGACGTGGCGATCATCGTCTGCGACGCCCACGAAGGCGTCCGCTCCGAGGACCTGAAGGTCGGCGAAGTGGCGATGAAGGCCGGCTGCGCCACCATGATCGTGATGAACAAGTGGGACATCACCGAGACCGACATCGACGACACCCGGGCCCGGGTCGCCCGCAAGTTGCGCCTGCGGCCGGAAGTGGTGACCTGCTCGGCCAGGTCGGGCCGCAACGTGGCCGGCCTGATCTCCCGCGCGGTCGCTCTGGCCGACCGGGCTGCCCAGCGAATCCCGACCCCGCAACTCAACCGCTTCCTTTCCGAGGTCCAGACCACGACCCCGCCGCCCTCGCGCCGTGGCCGTCGCCTCAAACTGCTCTACGGAGCCCAGACCGACGTCTCACCGCCGCGGTTTGCGGTCCAGGTGAATGACCGTCGGCTGATCGTCCGTGATTGGGCCTACCACCTCGAGAACCGCCTGCGTGACCAATGGGCGCTCGACGGGGTACCGCTCGTGATCGACTACATCCCGCGCAAGGGCCGGGAAGGCTGAAGAAAGGGGGCCGCCGGGCGGCCCCCTCAGATTCCCGAAGCGATCTGCCTCAGGTTTCGGTCGAACTTGCCTCGATTGCGGGTTTGGTTCCTGACTGACTTCCGATCACGACTCGTTTGGGTTGCTTCTCGGCCGGCTTCGGGATCCGTAATTCCAGAACGCCGTTCTCGAGTCCTCCCTTGATCGAATCGGGCTCGGTTCCCTCTGGCAAGGTGAAGGATCGACTGAACTTGCCGAACGATCGCTCCAAGCGAAAAACGGATCCCTCCTTCGTTTCGCGGTGGTCCTTACGTTCGCCTGAGACGGTAAGTACGCTGCCATCCACCTCGACCGTCACGTCCTCGTCCGACATGCCCGGCAGGTCGATCCGCAACACGAGATCCTTGCCGTCTTCGGTGAGATCGGTCGGCGGTGCCCATTTCCGTACCGTCGAGTCCGTACCGGACCGAAAGAAGCTGTCGAACAAGCGGTTCATGTCGGTCTGAAACGCTTCCAGCTCGCGTGATGGTTCCCATCTGACCAGTGCCATTCGTTTCTCCTTTCCGTGGTAAGTGCGGGCCGTGGCGGACCCGTTGTCTCAGTTAGTGCGATCATAAAATCTAAGTCTTGATGTGTCAAGGTCTATCGATCGAAATCCGATCGCTTCGACACCGTGCACGAGAGAGACGACGGATTCATCTAGGCTCCCCCTCACCATTCACGCGCCCTTTACCGTCCCGAGCGCATGATCCGAAGGAGAATCCGACCGAATGTCACAGCTGAAGCTTGCCGAGGGTGAACACCTCTTCACCTCTGAGTCCGTCACCGAAGGCCATCCTGACAAGATCGCCGACCAGATCTCGGACACGATCCTCGACGCTTGCCTCAGTCAGGACCCCCACAGCCGGGTCGCCTGCGAAACCCTGGTCAACACCGGCATGGCGGTCATCTCCGGCGAGCTGAGCACCTCGGCCCAGATCGACATCACCGATCTGGTCCGTGAGACGGTCTGCGGGATCGGCTACGACAAGGGCGAGTACGGCTATGACGGCAACAACATCTCGGTCCTCGTCTCGATGGACAAGCAGTCGCCCGACATCGCCCAGGGCGTGGACACCGGCATCGAGACCCGGACCGGCGGCTCTTCGGACCAGTTCGACCTCGACGGAGCCGGTGACCAGGGCATGATGTTCGGCTACGCGACCAACGAAACCGAAGCCCTGATGCCGATGCCGATCCAGATCGCCCACCGGCTTTCGGAACGGCTTTCGCTGGTCCGCAAGGACGGCACGCTGCCGTATCTGCGGCCCGACGGCAAGACGCAGGTCACGGTCCGCTATGCCGACGGCAGGCCGGTTGCCGTGGAGCGGGTGCTGATCTCGACCCAGCACGCCCCCGATATCGACAACGAGCAGACGATCCGTCCCGACCTCTGGGAGAACGTGATCCTGCCGGTGCTCAGCGAGGAATACGGCGACCTGCTCGACGAGAACTCCCTCTACGAATCGTTGCTGATCAACCCGACCGGGATCTTCGTGATCGGCGGCCCGGTCGGCGACGCCGGCCTGACCGGACGCAAGATCATCGTCGACACCTACGGTGGCGCCGCCCGCCACGGCGGTGGCGCCTTCTCGGGCAAGGATCCCTCGAAGGTCGACCGCTCCGCCGCCTACGCGGCCCGGTACGCGGCCAAGAACGTGGTCGCATCCGGCCTCGCCGACCGCTGCGAGGTCCAGGTCGCCTACGCGATCGGCGTCGCCCGCCCGGTCTCGATCATGGCCGAAACCTACGGGACGGGGAAGAAGAGCGACTGGGAGATCTCCCAGCTGATCGCCGACAACTTCGACCTCCGTCCGGGCGCCTTCCGTCAGTACCTCGACCTGCACCGGCCGATCTACAAGGACACCGCCGCCTACGGCCATTTCGGCCGCTCCAACGAGAACTTCACCTGGGAGCGCACCGACCGGGCCGACCAGCTGCGGGAAGCCGCCGGCCTCTAAGCGTTCCGCCGCCCGGGCCCGGAACGGAACTTTCGTTGGGAGCTGCCCGGAGCGGATAGGTTGGGAGCATGGGTCTGGTCCGGGTCAGACAGTTGCTCCCCCTGATCGCCGCTCTCCTTCTCCTGGCAGGGCTGGCCGATAGCGCTCAGTCGAGCGCGGCGACCAAGAAGAACAAGTCTTGCCGCGCGTCGAAGAAGGGGCCGATCGTGCGGACCCCTGGCTACCGGGGCAAGTGCAAGGCGCCGAAGACGAAGATCGCCCAGCCGCTGCCCGCTTCCCCGCTGGGAGGCTCGGGCCGGCTGCCGGACCTGCTGGTCGACGAGGCCGGGACCGCTCATGTCGTCTGGCTCAGCGATGGCAACGGCAGTCCGGACCTCGTCCACTACTGCCGGATGAAGCGGGGCGCGAACACCTGCGACAACCCGGCCTCGACCAGGACGATGTTCCCCGACCAGCCGATGGGCCCGCAGTACAACATCGACAACGCCGGGGCGAAGATCCTCGCGGTCGGAGACGACCTGGTGATCCTCAGCTACCGCTACCCGAACGTGGTCGACACCCCGCTCGGAACCTCGGACAGCAACCTCTACATGTGGATCTCCGACAACGGGGGCGAGTCCTTCAGCGGGCCGGCGCTGGTCGGTGACAACGACCCATCCGGGGACGCCGAGGTCTTCGGGCCACCGGACTCGCCGCGGATCGGCACGATCAGCGACACCCGCACCGGCGGCACCTTCTTCCAGGCGATCCGGCCGGGCCAGTACTCGGGGACGCAGGCCAACCTGGGCGAGGACGGACCGGACCGGGCCTACAGCGGCTCCCTGGCGACCCTGGACAGCCGGCCGATCGCCGCCTTCGCCGACCTGCAAGACCAGACCTTCATCCGGCAGTGGAACGGGACCGGGGATCCGAACGACTCGGCCAACTGGACGACGAACCAGGTTCCGGGCACCGAACCGAAGATCGCCAGTGGCGGTGGTCAGGCGTACCTCACCCGGCGGGCGGGATACCACGAGCCATTCACGATCAGCCGGCTCGATGGCATCCAGCCGCAGAAGGCGGTGACGGTGACCCCGGAGGGAGACATCGGGGCCCGCGACCTCTCGGTCGACGCGTCGGGGACGGTGCACTTCGCCTGGGTCCAGCGGGATCACGGCCAGGGCAGCACGATCCGCGAGCGACGCTCCAGCGGCGGCAGCAGCTTCTCCTCACCCCGGCTCCTGGCCAGGTCCTCTGACGGGAGCGAGATAGGCCAGCTGAAGACCGCGGCAACGGAGGACGGCGGCGGCTTCACGGCCTTCGTCGACGGCGGGAGCTCGGTCTACTCGGGCCCGGTCGAGATCGCCCCGTTCGGGCGCCAGCAGCTGACCGGGAACCCCGGGCTCGGCGGCCGGCCCGGGGGAGGGGCGAGCCCCGACACGCAGGTCTCCTGCGAGCGGGTCGCCTACGGGGCGGTCGAGGCGCTCACCCAGGAAGGCTGCCTGCTCAGCGCGGCCGGCCAGGCGGCCAAGGTCTCCGAGGGGCCGATCCGCTTGAACGGGCTCGAGATCATCCCCGATGCCGGCGTGAAGATCCTGCTCGGAACCCGAGAGAAGACGATTGACACGACCGGCCGGGTGACGGTCCAGATCGCGAACGGAAGCGACCCGATCGTCCTCTTCCACGGCGAGCTGCACATACGGCTTCCCTCCGGGGCCGACGGCACGAAGCTGGTGAGCTTCGACTCGTCGAAGTTCCCGGTGGACCTGAGCGGCTTCCCGGTCCAGGGCGACATCGACGTGATTCTCAGAAAGGATTCGGTTGAGATCCCGATCTCGCTGAAGCTGCCCGGGTTCTTCGGCGGGCTGACCGGCAACGCCGTGCTCAAGGCCAGCAACGATGCCGGCCTCGAAGTCTCCTCGATGCGCTTCCAGGTCGGAGCCCTGACCCTGGGCCCGGTCGTCCTCAAGGACCTCGACATCAGCTGGAACAGCGGCTCGAACTGGTCGGGCAGCGGCACCGTGATCGTCGGCAGCGTCACCATCGAGGCCAGCATCGAGTTCCGCGACGGTGCCTTCAACCGCGGCTTCGTGAAGGTGACCCCGGTCAAATTCCCCGGAGTCGTGCTGTTCACCGACGTCTATCTGAACAGCGTCTCCGGCGACCTGCAGCTCGACCCGCTGGTGATCAGTGCCGGTGCCACGTTCGGTTTCCAGCCGATTGCTCCCGATCTCTATTTGGTCGGGCTCGACAGCAAACTGACCGTCTTGACCAAACCGGCCTTCGCGGTCGAACTGACCGGTGACGGCAGCCTGGCCGGGATCCCGATCTCGGAGTCGAAGGTCCACGGCGACGCGGACGGATATTTCTCGTACTACTCGAAGGGCGAGATCGACCTCGGGATCATCACGGCCAGCAACGAGATCTCCGGGTTCTTCAACGCGAGGCAGGGCCTGTTCTCGGCTTCGGTCGGCTACGACGGATGCGTCGGCGAGGATCCGTTCGTGATCTGCTCCGGCTTCCAGGGGCTGGTCTCGAGCGAGGGAATCGGTGGCTGTGCCCTGGGTCGGGTCGGTTTCCGCATGCATTGGGGCGAGAGCCCGAAGCTGATCGGACCGTTCAGCTGCGACGTGAGCGATTACAAGCTGATGTCCTCGCCGCTCGCCGACGCTACGGCGAGCGCCGGTGAACGCGTCGTCTCGATCCCCTCCGGGCTGCGCGGCGCGAGCCTGCGGATAGCTGGGGAAGGGGGGCCACCGTCGGTGGTGCTGATCTCCCCGTCGGGCGAGCGCTTAACACCGGTTCCGCCCACAGAGGGATCGGACGCACCAGTGACCCAGGTGAACGGAGAAAACGAGGCGCTGATCGGGCTTGCCAGCCCGGAGGGGGGCAGCTGGACGATCGAGCCGCAGCCCGGCCCGGCGATCGCCTCGGTCGAGTTCGCGCGCAGCCTGGCGCCGCCGACCGCGAAGGCGAAGGTCAAACGGGGCAAGGGAAGGAAGCGGACCCTGACCTACCGGGCGACCACTCGCCCCGGTCTCAAGACGGTGTTCTTCGAGCGGGTCGGCCAAGGCATCAGCCTGATCGGATCTACCACCAAGGCGAAGGGGAAGATCAGCTTCCGGGCGGCCGACGGCGCGGCCGGCAAACGAGCGGTCTTCGCCCGGATCGACGAGGACGGCCTGCCTCGGCTGCAGAAGAAGGTGGCCAGCTACCGTGCGCCCGGGCCGATCCGCCCGCCCCGGCCAAGAGGGCTGAAGGCGAGCCGCAAGAAGGCGAAGGTGACCATCCGCTGGCGGAAATCGGCCGGCGCGAGCGATTATCTGGTCCGGATCAAGGTCTCGGACGGAAGGAACCTCCAGTTCCTGACCAGCCGGACCAAACTCCGGGTGGGGCAGATGCGCAAGGGCGATCGGGTCAAGATCTCGGTCGTCGGCCGGTCGAGGGCCGGACGCGCCGGCAAGGCCGCCCGAATCACGAAGAAGGTCAGGTAGATCGCTTATGCTCGGACCAGTTCTCTAAAGCTGGAGGGGTGAGATGTTCTCAGGCAGTCGTTTGCGGGTTCTGGTTCTGGCGACGGTTTTCGGCCTAGTCGCGGCGGTGGGGCTTTCGTCCGGGCCGGCGACTGCGAAGACGAAGAAGTTGAAGCTGGGCAAGGAGGGGTCGTATGTTCAGGTCTTCAAGAACAAACCGGGCATCTGGCAGGACGACACCTCCGTGCAGATCTTCACCAGGAACCGGAAAGTCGTCGCGGTCTGGCTGGTTTCCAACTACGAGTTCGATGGAGGGGGCAAGTGCTGGCCGATCGGTTATGGCGGCACGCTGATGCCGGACAAGACGACGACCGGCCCGGTCCACGTTGAGGTGCACCCGAAGAGTCCGACACCGCTGAATGCGAAGAACGGCTTTACGATCAAACCGACCAAGAGCAATCCGTTCTACGACAATGGCGGCGGCGCGATCACCGGAAAGCTCCTGCCCTCTGGAAGGCTGAAAGTCACGGCGAAACTGATCCAGTCGGCAAACAGCTTTCAAGGGCAGTGCAGCACTTCGTTCAAGGCCCCGAAGGCGAAGTTCAAAGCCTTCAAGGTCAGTAAGGAAATCGGCTAAACCGGGAAGCCGTTTTCGACCGTGGGTAGGGCCCATTCGGGGCCCGCCGCCGTGAGCGTCTCCAGGTCGAAGAGGCCGGTGGCGACGCTGACCACTCGGATTCCCGCCTCGTGGCCGGCTTCGACGTCGCGGGGGGTGTCGCCGACCGCGATGAAGTCGTTCTTGGAGAGCACCTGGGGGCGTCCGCCCGGGTAGCTGCCGGTGGCGCAGGCGACGATGCCGCGCTTGACCGCGTGCAGGGTGAGGTCGGCCCGGTTGGCTGAATCCGAGCCGTAGCCGCCGAAGGAGAAGAAGCGGTTGAGGTTGCCCCGCTCGAGCTTGATCTCCGCGGCCGGCTCGATGTTGCCGGTGGTCACGCCGAGCGGGACGCTGTCCGCGGCGAGGCGCTCCAGCGTTTCGACGATGCCGGGTTCGATCCGGTAGCCCTTCGAGTTGGCGACCGCCTCGGGAAGCTCCCGCACGTAGATCGGGGTGAGCTCCTCGATGTCCTGATGGCTCGGTTCCCGATCGAGCACGGTGCGAAGCGCGGCGAAGGCGACGTCGTGGTCGGTCATGCCGGACTCGGTCACCTCGGCGATGTCGACCGACTTGCCGAAGACCTCCCGGAAGGCCTTGTCCCAGGCGACCGCGCCGGCCCCGCCGGTGGTGAGCAGGGTGCCGTCGACATCGAAGATCACGGCGCGGATCGGCGCCTCGGCCGGGGCCGGACTCATCTGGACACCCGGATCCCATCGAAGTAAGGAAAGTTGGCAATTATTGCCAACTTTTCCGACTTCACCGTTGGCAGCCGGCTCATCGGCGGTCGTTCGCCTCACGGTAGCGGCGGATCAGCTCGGCCGTGCTGCTGTCGTGGTCGAGCGGCGGCGGTTCTTCCGACTCCAGTTCGGGGATGATCTTCTGGGCCAGCGCCTTGCCCAGCTCGACGCCCCACTGGTCGAAGGAGTCGATGCCCCAGATCGCGCCCTGGGTGAAGACCGAGTGCTCGTAGAAGGCGACCAGCGTGCCCAGGGTCTTCGGGGTGAGGCGGTCGGCCATGATGGTCGAGGTCGGGCGGTTGCCGAGGAAGGTCTTGTGGGGGATCAGCCGTTCCTCCACGCCTTCGGCCTTCAACTGCTCGACCGTCTTGCCGAAGGCCAACGCCTCGGTCTGGGCGAAGACGTTCGAGACCAGCAGGTCCTGATGGTTGCCGAGCGGGTTGAGGGCGTGGTCGAAGCCGATGAAGTCGGCCGGGATCAGTTCGGTTCCCTGGTGGACCAGCTGGTAGAAGGAATGCTGTCCGTTGGTTCCCGGCTCGCCCCAGAAGATCGCGCCGGTGCCGTAATCGACTCGGGCTCCGTCGAGGGTGACGCCTTTGCCGTTCGACTCCATGGTCAGCTGCTGGAGGTAGGCCGGGAAGCGATGCAGGTACTCGCTGTAGGGGAAGACGGCATGCGTCTCGGCCCCGAAGAAGTTCCGGTACCAGACGGTCAGCAGGCCGTGGAGGGCCGGCAGGTTGGTTTCCAGCCCGGTCTCGAGGAAATGCTCGTCCATGGCGTGGAAGCCGTCGAGCAGCTCGGTGAAGCGGTCGGGGCCGATCGCCAGCATGGTCGAGAGGCCGATCGCCGAATCCATCGAGTAGCGGCCGCCGACCCACTCCCAGAAGCCGAACATGTTCTCGGTGTCGATCCCGAACTCGGAGACGCCCTCGGCGTTGGTCGAGACTGCGACGAAGTGCTTTGCGATGGCCGACTCGTCGCCACCGAGGCCGTCCAGCAGCCACTGCCGGGCGGTGCCCGCGTTGGTCATGGTCTCCAGGGTGGTGAAGGTCTTCGAGGAGACGATGAAAAGGGTCTCGGCCGGGTTGGCGTCGAGCGTCGCCTCGTAGAAATCGGTTCCGTCCACGTTCGAGACGAAGCGGAACTCGAGGTCGCGCCGCGAGTAGTCCTTGAGCGCCTCGTAGGCCATCACCGGCCCGAGGTCGGAACCGCCGATGCCGATGTTGATGACCCGCTTGATCGGCTTGCCGGTCTGGCCCTTCCACTCGCCGGAGCGGACCTGCTCGCTGAAGGCGGCCATGCGGTCGAGAACCTCGTGGACCTCCCGGACCACGTCGACCCCGTCGACCACCAGCGAACGGCTGCGCGGCATCCGGAGCGCCACGTGGAGCACCGCCCGGTCCTCGGAGACGTTGATGTGCTCGCCGCGGAACATCGCGTCCCGGCGCTCCGGCATGCGGCGCTCACGGGCCAGTTCGGCCAGCAGGCCGACCGTGTCCCGGCTGATCCGGTTCTTCGAGTAGTCGAAATAAAGCCCGCAGGCCTCGGCGACCAGGTCGGTGCCGCGCGAGGGATCGTCGGCGAAGAGATCCCTCAGGGGGAGTTCACCTATGTCGGCGTGGTGGCTCTCGAGGGTCTTGAACGCTGCTGACTCCCGGAGCTCACTCACGGCTCAGCTCCCGAGCAGCGTCTTCGCTTCTTCGACCATCCGGTCAGGGGTGAAGCCGAAGTATTTCTGGAGGTCCTTGAACGGGGCGGAGGCACCGAAGGTGGTCATGCCGATCGCCACGCCTTCCTCGCCGACGTAACGCTCCCAGCCGAAGGTCGAGGCCTGCTCGATCGAGATCCGCTTGGTGACGGACGAGGGCAGGACCGACTCGCGGTAGGCCTCGTCCTGGCTCTCGAAGATGTGCCAGGAGGGCAGCGAGACGACCCGGGCCTTGACGCCCTCGATGGTCAGGGTCTCGTAGGCCTCGAGCGCGATGTGGACCTCGGAACCGGTGGCGATCAGGATCAGCTCCGGCTCGCCCTCGGAGTCGGCGATGACGTAGCCGCCCTTGGCCAGGCCGGAGGCGTCGGCGTACTTGCCGCGGTCGATCACCGGCACCTTCTGGCGGGTCAGCACCAGGGCGGTCGGGTGGTCCGTCCTCGGCATGATCACTTTCCAGGCCTCGGCCACCTCGGCCGCGTCGGCGGGCCGGATCACGTCCAGGTTCGGTATCGCTCGTAGCGAGGCGAGCTGCTCGACCGGCTGATGGGTCGGGCCGTCCTCGCCGAGCCCGATCGAGTCATGGGTCAGCCAGTGGACCACCGGCTGCTCCATCAGGGCGGAGAGGCGGATCGCCGGCCGGGCGTAGTCGGAGAAGATCAGGTAGGTGGACCAGACGGGCCTAAGCGAACTCAACGCCATGCCGTTGGAGGAGGCGGCCGACTCGTGCTCGCGCACCCCGAGGTGGAGCATGTGGCCGGAGCGGTTCTCCGGGTCGAAGACGCCGGCGACATCCTCCTTCAGGCCGCTCGACGCAGAACCGGTCAGGTCGGCCGAGCCGCTGATCAGCCACGGCACCTTCGGCGCGATCGCCTGCAGGGTCTTCTGCGAGGCGGAGCGGGTCGCAACCTGCTCGCCGGCCTCGAAGCTGGGGATGTCGGCGTCCCAACCGTCCGGCAGGCCACCGCCGAGCATGGTGTCGATCAGTTCCCGGCGGTCGGCCGGGGCGGCGTCGAAGCGCTCCTTCCAGGCGGCGGAGAGCTCGGCGCCACGCTTGCCGACCCCGTCGGCCCAGGTCTCGTAGACCCCATCGGGGACCAGGAAGTGGGCGTCGGTCGGCCAACCGTAAGCCTCCTTGGTCAGCTTCGTCTCCTCGGCCCCGAGCGGGTTGCCGTGGACGTCCGCCGTGTCGACCTTGTTCGGCGAGCCGTAGCCGATGTGGCTGTGGATCAGGATGAAGGTCGGCTTCTCGGTCTCGGCCTTGAACTTGTCGAGGGCGGCACCGATCTCGTCGAGGTCGTTGGCGTCGTTGATGTGATGGACGTTCCAGCCGTTGGCGACGAAACGCGCCTCGGTGTCGTCGGTGAAGGTCAGGTCGGTCGAGCCGTCGATCGTGATCCGGTTCGAGTCGTAGATCCAGCAGAGGTTGTGCAGCTTCTGGTGGCCGGCCAGTGAGGCGGCCTCCTGGGAGACGCCCTCCATCAGGTCGCCGTCACCGCAGATCGTGTAGACGTCGTAGTCGAAGAGCTCCTCGCCGTAGGCGGCGCGCTTCCAGAGGCCGGCGATCGCCATGCCGACCGAGGTGGCGACGCCCTGGCCGAGCGGGCCGGTGGTGGTCTCGACGCCGGTGGTCAGGTGGGACTCGGGGTGGCCCGGGGTGGTGGAGCCGAGCTGGCGGAAGTTCTCGATGTCCTCGAGCGTGACCGAGAGGCGATCGGCGATCGTCCCGTCGTGGTCGACCTTCTTGACCCCGGCCAGGTGCAGGACCGAGTAGATCAGCATCGAGGCGTGGCCGGCCGAAAGCACGAAGCGGTCGCGGTTCGGCCAATGCGGGTCGGCCGGGTCGTAGCGCAGGTACTCCTGCCAGAGCTTGTAGGCCAGCGGGGCCAGGGCCATCGCCGTCCCCGGATGGCCCGAGTTGGCCTTGTCGATCGCGTCGATCGAAAGGGTCCGGATCGTGTTGATTGCGCGTAGTTCGGGCGTCTGGGAATCGAGGGAGTCGGTCACGACCGCCATCCTACGAAAAACGGCTCGCAATCAGTGACCGGCAAGGCCGGACTTTGCGCAAACGATCCGGCCTAGTAGCTGCTGCTGGGCTCGCCGAGCCCATGCGAGCCACTGGCGCCGAGCGAGGTGGCCCGATCGACCTGGGTCACGACGTCCTGCGGGTTGGCGACCCCGTTGAAGATGAAAAGGTTGTCGGCGTCCGAGGCGGCGGTGTCGAAATCGACGTCGCCGACCTGGAGCAGCCGCTGGAACACCGTCTGGCGGTAGTTCACGTTCTGGACCCGCTCGAGCCGCGTCTCCTGGATGTCCCGGGCAAAGATGCCGCGTTTGATGTTCAACCGCCGGTTGGTGATCGTGTACACGGTCGCGACCCGCCGGATGAAGCCGATCAGCACCGAGATGCCGAGGGCGGCCAGGATGATGATGAAGACGGTGAAGAAGCCTTCGCCGAGCAGCTTGGCGACCACCGCGACGATCAGGCCGATCAGCAGTCCCTTCAAGTAGAGGGCGAGGATCGAACGCCAGGAGGGATGGCCCTGGAAGATGATCTGTTCGCCGGGACTGGGGGTGAAGGCCACGGCGCGAGCATATTCCACCCGGGCGGACCCGTGTTGAGGATGGCGACGCCGAGGCCGCCCGTCCGAAAACCCGCGTATCTTCAACCGGTGTCCATCGCCAGGGTCGAGCCGCTGACGACGGCCCGCGCTCTGCGGGGCCCCTTCGACTACCTGATTCCGGAACGGCTGGGGGAGATCGCGGTCGGCACCGTGCTCGAAGTTCCCTTCGGCCGGCGGCGGATCACCGGGGTGGTGGTCGAGCTGGCCGAGACTTCCGAGGTCCCGCCCGAAAAGCTGGCTGAGCCGATCCGGGTGCTGGGCACCGGCACCACCGAGGAACTGATCGACCTGGGCCGCTGGATCGCGACCGAGTACTGCTCGACCCCGGCCCGCGGCCTCGGCCTGGTCCTGCCGCCCGGGACCGGCACCGGCGGCGAGCGCACCCGCTTCCGGATCGAGAAGCTGAGCTCGATCACCGCCGCCGGCCGTGAGGCGCTCGAAGGCGGCGCCCGGCTCGGAGCCAAACAGGAGCTGGCGCTTCAGCAGCTGCTCGAGGGCGACCTGACCGGCCGCCAACTGGCAGCCCGGGCGGGAATCGACTCGAGCACCCTGAAACGGCTCGAGGACCGGGGCTTGATCGAGCGGCGGCAGGTCAACGTGAGGAGACGGCCCGACGGAGCCGGGGTCGGCGCGGCGGCCGCCCAGGCGCCGAACCTGACCGAAGCGCAGCAGGCCGCGGTCACCGGCCTGGTCGGGCGGCTCGACGACCCCCGCTCCGGTGAGGGGGTCCTGTTGGCCGGGGTGACCGGGTCCGGCAAGACCGAGGTCTACCTCGCGGTGGTCGAAGCGGTGCTGGCCCGGGGCGAGACCGCGATCGTGCTGGTGCCGGAGATCGGCCTGACCCCGCAGGCGGTGGGGCGGTTCCAGGCCCGGCTCGGTGACCGGGTCGCGGTACTCCACTCGGCGCTCACCGCCGGCCAGCGCTTCGACGAGTGGCAGCGATTGAAGAGCGGCGAGGCGACGGTCTGCGTCGGGCCGCGGAGCGCCGTCTTCGCCCCGCTCGAGAACCTCGGCTTGATCGTGATCGACGAAGAGCACGACCCCTCCTACAAGCAGGAGGGCGACCCTCGGTATGACGCCCGCGAGGTGGCCCGGAGGCGGGCGCTGGCGACCGGTTCGCTGCTGGTCCTCGGCACGGCCACGCCACGGCCGGAAAGCTGGGAGCGGCTGGAGCGGATCGACCTGCCGGCCCGGGTCGACGGCCAGGGCATGCCGCCGGTCGAGCTGGTCGACATGCGCGAGGCCGACCCCCGGCAGGGGCCGATCCACCGACGGACCTGGGAAGCCCTGGCCGAGGTCCGCAACAAGGGCGAGAAGGCGATCGTGATGATCAACCGGCGCGGGTTCGCGCCCTGGCTCACCTGCCGGACCTGCGGCCATCACTGGGGCTGCCCCAACTGCGACGTCTCGCTGATCGTCCACCGCGAATCGGACCAGTTGATCTGCCATCACTGCAACCACGCCGAGCCGCTGCCGCGGCGCTGCCCCGAATGCGGCGGCACCACCCTTTCCCAGACCGGGGCCGGTACCCAGCGGATCGAACGGCTGCTGGCTGAGGAACTGGCCCCGATGCCGGTCTTCCGCCTCGACGCGGACACCAGCGCCGGGCCGGGTGGCCACGCCCGGATCCTCTCCGCCTTCGACCGGGAATCGAGCGCGATCCTGGTCGGCACCCAGATGGTCGCCAAGGGCCATGACTTCCCCGAAGTCACCCTGGCCGCCATCCTCGACGCCGACGCCACCCTGCGTTTCCCGGACTTCCGGGCCGAGGAACGCACCTTCTCGCTGGTCACGCAGCTGGCCGGCCGCAGCGGCCGCAGCCGGGCCGGGGGAAGGGTGATCGTGCAGACCCTGGCCCCCGGCAACCCCTCGATCAGCCACGCGGCGACCCACGATTCGGCCGGGTTCCTAGCCGGGGAGCTGGAGCGGCGACGCGAGCTCGGCTATCCGCCCTTCTCCCACCTGATCCGGATCCAGCTCGCAGCCGAGGCAGAACCGGAGGTCGAACGGGCCGCCAACCTGGTCGCTGCCCGGCTCGACCAGGCGCTGCCGGCCGGGGCCGAGCTGCTCGGCCCGGCCCCGATGTTCCGGGCCCGAAACCGTTACCGCCGCCGCCTGCTGGTCCGCTCGACCACCCGGGCCGATTCGATCGAGGCGGTCCACCGAACGATCGAGAACCTGCTCGCCGACCGCTCCCTGAACAAGATCACCCTGGCGATCGACGTCGACCCTCAGTAGCCGGGCACGATGAGCAGCATCCACCTCTGGGCCTTGGAGTGGGCGTCGGTAGACTCGGGATCGATGGCTTCCGAGGAAGAAACAGCCACGCTGAGCGAAGAAGCGGCCGCCTATGCCGAGGGCATGGAGCGGGCCGAAGAGGCGCTGGCCGGGGACGCGGCGGAAGTCGAGGTCGAACCCGAGGGCGGCGAGCAGCCGGTCCAGCGATTTGACGAAGAGACCCTGCGCAAGAGGGAGGCGGCGCTGGCCCAGATCGTCCAGTACGGCGACCCGGTGCTGAAGAGCAAAGCCTCCGCGGTGACCGAGTTCGACCAGGCGCTCTCCGACGAGATCGAGCGCATGGTCGAGTTGATGAACGACGGGCTCGGGGTCGGGCTGGCCGCGACCCAGGTCGGCAAGCTGCGCCGCCTGCTGGTCTTCCAGACCAACGCCGACGCGGTCCCGCAGGAGCTGGTCAACCCGGAGATCGAGTGGCTCTCCGAGGAAACCGAGGTCGCCTCGGAGGGCTGCCTCAGCATTCCCCGGGTGGTGGTCGAGGTGGACCGTCCGCTCTACGCCCGGGTGCGGGGCCAGGACCGGACTGGGGCCGAGGTGCTGATCGAGGCCTCCGGCCACGAAGCGCGCGTGCTCCAGCACGAGATCGACCACCTCGACGGCATCCTGATCCTCGACCGGACCGAGAAAAAGCAGCGCAAGGGCGCGATGAAGGCACTCCGCCGGGGTGAAAGCTTCTCCCCCCACGAAGAAGACTGACCAAGCCGCGATGAGTGGAGTTTTTCTCGGTACCTCGGATTTCGCGGGAGTCGTGCTCGAGATCCTCGCCGCCTCCGACCAGCGACCGGAGCTGGTCGTCACGCTGCCGGATCAGAGGCGCGGCCGGGGCAGGAAGGAACAGGCTTCACCGGTCGCCCTGAAGGCGGAGGAACTCGGCGTCCCGGTGCTCAAATCGGGCAACGTCAACGACGAAGAGGACCGGGCCAGGATCCTGGCGGCCGGCGGCGAGTGGGCCTCGATCTGCGCCTTCGGCCAGCTGGTCAAGGAGCCGCTGCTCTCCGAACTGCCGATGCTGAACGTCCATCCCTCGCTGCTCCCGCGCTGGCGCGGCGCGGCCCCGATCGAGCGGGCGATCATGGCGGGTGACCCCGAGACCGGGGTCTGCGTGATGCGACTGGTCGCCGGGCTCGATTCCGGGCCGGTGGCCCTGCGGGAGGAGACGGCGATCGGTCCGGATGAGGACTTCGGTTCCGTTTCCGCCCGGCTGGCAGAGATCGGCGGTCGGCTGCTGGTCGAAGGCCTGGCCGCGGCCCGGCGCGACGAGATCACCTGGCAGCAGCAGGGCGAGGATGGGCTCACCTACGCCGAGAAGATCACCGGCGAGGACCGCCAGGTCGATCCGGCCCGAACCGCCCGCCAGGTCCACGACCAGATCCGCGGGCTCACCCCGCACATCGGCGCCTGGCTGCCGTTGGATGGCGACGAGCGGCTGGGGATCCGGGGCACGACGGTGCTCGATTCAGGCCCGGCCGAAGGCGAGTTCGCCGACCAGGAGGGCTGGCCGGTGCTCGGCTGCGGTGAGGGTGCGCTCCGGCTCGACCGGGTCCAGCCGCCCGGCAAGAAGGAGATGGACGGCGACGCCTGGCTCAGGGGACACGGCCTGCCGTGAGCAGGGTCACGCCCGAGCGTGAGGTGGCTTACGCCGTCCTCCGCCGCACCTTCGAGCGGGACGAACACACCGAGGCCGCCTTCCGCGAAGAGATCGCCTCCCGAGACCTCGACGGGCGGGTCCGGGCCCAGGCCCAGCGGCTCGCCTACGGTGCCGTCCAGCGTCGCGGCACCACGGACTGGGTCGTTGCCTCCTTCATGAAGCAGAAGGCGCGGCGCCCCGATCCCGCGGTGGCCGCGGCGCTGCGGCTCGGCATCTTCGAACTGCTCTTCTCGGACGGCACCGCCGACCACGCCGCGGTCGACCAGGCAGTGAGCCTGGTCCGGCAGGCCGGGGCGGACCACGCGGCCGGCTTCGCCAACGCCCTGCTGCGACGCACCCTGCGCGAAAAGGAGCAACTGGTCGAGAAGCTGGCCGACGACTCGACCCCGGAAAAAGCGGCGATCGCCCATTCCTGCCCCCAGTGGCTGGCCCAGCTCTGGTGGGAGGAGCTCGGCCCCGAACGCGCCCGCGCGCTGATGGCCGCGGCCAACCAGCCTTCGGAACGGGCGGTCCGGGTCAATACGGCCCGGATCACGGTCGAGGAAGCGATCGAGCGCTTCTCCGGACCGGACCTGGAACTCGCCCCGGCCGAAGGGCCCTGGCCGCTGGCCCCGGCCGAGCTGCTGATCGCCCGGGGCAGCCTGGCGACGATCGAGGCGGCGGCCGAGCAGGGCCTGGTCGTTTCCCAGTCGCGCGGCTCGGCGGCCGTGGTCGAAGTGCTGGACCCGCTGCCGGAAGAGAGGATCCTCGACCTCTGCGCCGGTCCCGGGATCAAGACCGGCCAGATCGCCGCGCGGGTGGGGCGGATGGGCAACATGGTCTCGATCGAGCCGGTCGAGTCCCGGGCCGAAGACGTCGCCATCCAGCTGGAGCGCCTCGGCTTCCACCACGGCCTGGTGGTCGAAGCCGACGCCCGCGAGAGCGAGATCTTGAGCGGCTTCGACCGGATCCTCGTCGACGCGCCCTGCTCCGACCTCGGCGCCCTCTCGTCCCGCCCGGATGCCCGCTGGCGCAAGAACCCGGCCTTGATCGAGCGGGTGGCCGAACTGCAGGGCGAGATCCTCGACCGGGCCGCCGACTTCGTCGGCGAGGGCGGCAGCCTGGTCTACTCGACCTGCACGATCTCGAAGCGTGAGAACAGCGACCAAGCGCTCGCCCTGGCCGAACGCCACGGCCTGACGATCGAAGATCTCGGCGGCCGCTCGCCTGGCCTGGCCGACCCGCATGACTCCAGATTCCTCCAGCTGATGCCGGATCGCGAGCGCACGACGGGCTTCTTCATCGCCCGCTTCACGGCCTAGGGGCCTGATTGTCGGGTTAACCCCCGTAAGGACTTCCGACCGGTTCGGGATAATCGACCAATGGCGACCGAGCAAGAGAAGGCCACCGACCGCCGTCCTCCTTGTCCGGGCTGCGGCGAGCCGTGGCTCAGGCCGACCCAGCTCCCCGGAAGGTTCCGTTGCGTGTACTGCCTTTCGCGCTACGAGCTCGTCTCGCAATGCCCGAACTGCGGGGAACACCAGACGATCGCCAGAATGAGCACCACCGAGGACATGAGCTGCCAGAGTTGTGGCGCCTCGATGCTCCAGCCGATCTGAACCCCGACCCCAAGAAACCGGATGACCGACCAGCCCCGCACCGCCGAAACTCTCGTGCCCGAAGCCTTCCAGGGCATCCGCATCGCTCCCTCGATCCTCTCCGCCGACTTCGGCCGGCTCGGTGCCCAGATCGCCGAGGTCATGGACGCCGGTGCGAAGGTCATCCACTTCGACGTCATGGACGGCCAGTTCGTCCCGCCGATCACGATCGGCCCGCTGGTCCTTTCCGGCATCGCCGACCAGGTCCACGACGCGGGCGGGGTGGTCGACGTACACCTGATGATCGAGGATCCGGACCGTCAGTTCGAGGACTTCGCGAAAGCCGGGGCGGACTCGATCATCTTCCACGAGGAAGCGACCCCGCATGCGCACCGCTGCTGCCACAGGGTCCGCGAGCTCGGCTGCCTGGCCGGCGTCGCGATCAACCCGGGCACCCCGGTCGAAGCGCTTTCCGAGCTGGAGGGCATGGTCGACGAGGTGCTGGTCATGACCGTCAACCCGGGCTGGGGCGGCCAGCCCTTCATCGAGACCTCGCCCGACAAGGTCAGGCGGATGCGTTCTCTGCTCGGGGAAGACGTCCTGATCGAGGTCGACGGCGGCATCGGCACCAAGACCGCCGGCCCGATGGCCGCGGCCGGGGCGACCCTGATGGTCGCCGGCTCGGCGATCTTCGGCTCGGATGACCCCGCTCAGGCCTACCGGGACATCCACGCCGCCGCCGAATCCGGCACCTGAATTCACCGAGATTGAAGTTATTCGCGAATAGGGCGAATAACTTCAACCTCGGCGCATGGCGCCTAAGTGGAGGTGTCTTCGAGGCCGGCGAGCCGGGCTTCGATCGCCTCGCTTGAGCCCTTGACTGGGATGTCCTCGTCGATGCCCCTGGGGCGGAAGTAGATGTAGGTCAGCAGCGAAAGCAGCAGGAAGGCGGTCAGCGCGAAGCCGAGCTCGACCCGCAGGTTGCCGTCGTCGATGAACGGGACGACGGTCCAGACGATGAAGAAGATGGCGCAGGAGATCCAGCGGATCGAGGCTCGCCGGGCCTGTCCCTGGGCGACACAGGCCTGGTTGACGGTGACCGTGGACAGGTAGAGGCCCATGCCGGCGGTGACCAGCAGCAGGCCGAGCCGGTCATAGGTGTGGTCGGCGCCGAAGGCGATCTGCATCAGTTTCGGGCCGGCGAGGACGACCACGACCGCGGTCAGCGCCGTGAAGGCGAGGATGCCCGCCAGCACCATCCGCACCGAGCGGTGGAACTGGTGCTCCGAGTCCGGGTCTTCGCTGCTGTGGAGCGCGGTCAGGTGGGGCAGGATCGAGGTCGAGACCGCCTGGAAGAGCTGCAGCGGCGCCCGGGCGATCATCAGCACGTTGAAGATGAACCCCGTCGCGGCAGAGCCCTTGACGATCCCGATCACCAGCGGGCCGGCGTTGAGGAAGACCTGCTCACTGAACATGATCAGGAAGATCGAGCCGACGAAACCGGCCCCGTGGGCCAGCGAGAACTCCTCGCGGGCCTCTTCCTCCTCGGCCGCGAGATCCTCCTGGCCTTCGCCGTGGGCCGCCGCGTAGGCAGCCCGTTCCTCGGCCTCGCGGCGGCTGCGGCGGGTGATCGCGATCGGCACCACCAGCAGGCTGAGCAGAGGGGCCGCGACGATGCCCATCGCGACCATCGACTGGCCGCTGAGCAGGCCGAAGGCGACCAGGGCGGCAAACAGGGTGCGGAAGACCGACTCGGAGAGGATCAGGGTGGTGAAGAGACCGAACTGCTGGTGGCCGGCCAGGTAGCCGCGGGCGAAGTAACTGGCGGCGTAGAAGAGAACCGCCGAGAAGAAGACCCAGTAAAGCGTGGAGTTCCCGTAGAGCAGGTTCTCCAGCGGCTGCTTGAGGATCAGGGCGATGACCGCGAAGCCGACCGCCAGGCAGCCCTGGATCTTGGCCGCGACGCGGACCGGGCCGACGTCGGTCTCGCCCCGTTCGATGTGCTCCGAGATGTGGCGGGAGAGCAGCTGGTCGATCGGCCGGTAGAGGGTCGAGACGGTGATGAAGACCGCCGACCAGAGGAAGGCGATCTCGCCGTAGGCGTCCTCGTTCAGGTCGTGGGAGGCGATCAGGAAGTACGCGTAGGTGAAGATGCCGGTCAGCCCGACCCCGATGGTCAGGAACCCGGCCGTCCTCCCGTAGTCGCGGGTGCTTGATCCGGCAGCTTTTTCTGGGGGCTTGGGCAAGGAGTTACGGGCAGGGGAATTCAGACGGTGCTTCGATCCCGGGGCGGGTCGAGGCGGTGGCTCGGCTCGACGTCGAGTTCAAGCTCGATCCGGCGCACCCTTTCATAGACGCGCTGGGTCATGACCCGCTGCCCGGCGAGAAGGTCGCCGATGATGCCGAGCGCGAAGAGCTGGATCGAGACGATGAACAGCACCGCGCCGAGCAGCAAGGACTGGATGTGGCCGTCCCGGTCGCCGTTCACGATCCAGTCGACGAGGAAGGGCATCCAGGCGGCGAGCGCGGCAACGGCGGCGATCAGGCCGAGGAAGGAGAAGACCTTGAGCGGTTCGTAGCGGGTGTAGATCCGCAGGATGGCCAGTCCGTTGCGGCGCACGTAGGTGGAGGTCGAGCCGAAGAGTCGCGACTCACGGGTCTTCGGATTGGTCGAGATCCGGACCTCGCCGACCGCGACGCTTCCCTTGCCGGCCTGGATCAGGCTTTCCAGGGTGTAGGTGAAGCTGTCGACCACCAAGAGCTGTAGGGCGGCCTCGCGGTTGTAGGCCCGGAAGCCGGAAGTCGCGTCGGTCACTTCGGTGTCGGAAAGCCGGCGGACGACCCAGCTGCCGAACTTCTGCAGCACCTTCTTGGCCGGGGAGAAGTGGTCGATGTCGGCTACCTCGCGGTCGCCGACCACCATCTCCGCCTCGCCGTCGAGGATCGGGGCGACCAGCTTCGGGATGTCGCTGCCGGAGTACTGGTTGTCGGCGTCGGTGTTGACGACGATGTCGGCGCCGAGCTTGAGGCAGGCGTCGAGCCCGGCCTGGAAGCCGGTCGCCAGGCCACGGTTGTTCGGCAGCTTGACGATGTGGTCGACCCCGCATTCCTGCGCCACTTCGATCGTACGATCGGTCGAGCCGTCGTCGATCACGAGGGTTTCGATCTCGTCGACGCCGGTGATCTCGCGGGGGAGGTCGGCCAGGGTCGCGGGGAGGGTCTGCTCCTCGTTCAGGCAGGGGATCTGGATGATTACCTTCATTAGCCGTCAAGATTCTCCCATGAGTGACCAGCAACCCACCTCCGAGGCCGAGATCTGGCAAAGGGCCATCCAACTGGCCGAACGCGGGCTGGGCTGGACCAGTCCCAATCCAGCGGTCGGCGCCGTGCTGATCAAGGACGGCCGGGTGATCGGCGAAGGGTGGCACCACCGCCACGGTGGACTGCATGCCGAACGGCAGGCGCTGGCCGACGCGTCCCGACGCGGCAACGACCCGGTCGGGGCCACGATCTACGTGACCCTGGAACCCTGCGCCCACACCGGCAGCCAGCCGCCCTGCGCCGACGGCCTGATCGAGGCCGGGGTGGCCGAAGTGGTGATCGCGGCCGATGACCCGACCGAAAAGACCCGCGGCATCGGTCCGTCCCGGCTGGAGAATGCGGGGGTCAAGGTGCGCTGGGCCGAGGGATTCCCGGCCGACGAGGCGCTGGCCCTGACCCAGGACTTCCGCAAGCGGGCACGGACCGGCAAGCCCCTGGTCACCTTGAAGATGGCGATGAGCATGGACGGCAAGGTCGCCACCCAGACCGGGGATTCGAAATGGATCTCCGGCGAGAAGAGCCGCGCCCTGGTCCACCGCTGGCGGGCCGAGATGGACGCGGTCGCGGTCGGGGCTGGGACGATGGCCGCAGACGACCCTCGTCTCACCGCCCGACTGGGCGAAGACACGCCGGTCCGTCAGCCGGCTCGCGTCATATTCGACTCGAGCCTCCTGACCACTCCCCGGGCGGCGTTGTTCGAGGACGTTTCCGAGGCACCGGTACTGATCGTCGCCGGGTCCGACGCGGACCCAGTGAAGGTGAGGGAACTGGAGGCAGCCGGAGCGCAGGTCATCCCGATCGAGGGCGAGGACCATGAAGCCCGCTTCTCGCTGGCCCTGGAGGAGTTGGGCGAGAGAGGGATCGGCTCGATGCTGCTCGAGGGCGGCCCGAAACTGGCCGGGGCGGCGGTCGGCGCGGGGGAGGTCGACCGCGTCGAGGTCTTCGTCGCACCGCTGATTCTCGGGGGCGGCCGGCCGGCCACCGAAGGGCCGGGGCCGGAACTGATGGCGGGTGCCACCCGGGCCCCGGAGCTGCGGGCGAGCCGGGTCGGGCAAGATGTGCTCATGTCTTCGACGATCAGGACTTGGTGATGTTCTCCGGACTGGTACAGGATCTCGGCCGGGTGGAAGCGGTGGAACTCGGCCCCGACGGCGCCCGGATTCGGGTCGGAACGAAGCTGGCCTCCGAGATTGCGCTCGGTGACTCGATCGCGGTCAACGGCTGCTGCCTGACCGCGACCACGGTCGATGACGGCGGCTTCACGGCCGACGCGATGAAGCAGACCCTCGACCTGACCTCGCTGGGTGGTCTCGAAGCGGGTACCCCGGTCAACCTGGAGCTGGCGCTGCGGGCCGACCAGCGGCTCGGCGGGCACATCGTCCAGGGCCACGTCGACGGCACCGCCGAGGTGATCGGCCTCGAGGGGGACGGTTTCTCGCTGCGGCTCAGGATCTCGCTGCCGGAGGCGCTCGCCCGCTACGTGATCCCCCAAGGGTCGATCACGATCGAGGGGGTCAGCCTGACCGTGGCCGACTGCGCCGAGGACTGGGCGGAAGTGGCGCTGATCCCCGAAACGCAGGAACGCACCAACCTCGGCAATCTTGAGCTCGGGACGACCGTCAACCTCGAGTGTGACGTAGTCGCCAAATACGTCGAGCGCATGGTGTCACCATATGTGCGAGGTTCCGCAAGCCACACGGACCGCTGAGAAACCCGGAAAGAAAGTTTGGAAGGACCATGGCAACCGAAGAAGAGCACGGCGGCGTGAGCGCGGCACAGGAAAGTCCGTTCGCGACGATCGAAGAGGCCCTGGAGGAAATCCGGGCCGGCCGCATGGTCATCGTCGCCGACGACGAAGACCGCGAAAACGAGGGCGACCTGGTCATGGCCGCCCAGTTCGCGACTCCCGAGGCGATCAACTTCATGGCTAAGGAAGCCCGCGGCCTGGTCTGCCTGTCGCTGACCGCGCAGCGCTGCGACCAGCTCGGCCTCAAGTTGATGACCGCGAAGAACGAGGCGCCGCTGGAAACGGCCTTCACCGTTTCGATCGAGGCGGCCGAAGGCGTGACCACCGGGATCTCCGCCCACGACCGTGCCCACACGGTCCAGACCGCGATCGACCCGAACGCGACCCCGCGCGACATCGTCGTGCCCGGCCACGTCTTCCCGCTGAAGGCGAAGGACGGGGGAGTGCTCGAACGCACCGGCCACACCGAAGCCGCGGTCGACCTGGCCCGGCTGGCCGGGGTCTCGCCGGCCGGCGTGATCTGCGAGGTGATGAACGAGGACGGCACCATGGCCCGGATCGACGACCTGGTCGGGTACGCCGCCAAGCATGGCCTGAAGATGGTCACCATCGCCGACCTGATCGCCTACCGGCGCGAGAACGAGAAGCTGGTCGAGCGGGTCGTCTCGACCGCGCTGCCGACCAGCTTCGGTGATTTCCGGGCGGTCGGTTTCCGCTCCCTGGTCGACGACAAGCACCACGTCGCGATGGTCAAGGGCGAGATCGACAACGGTGAGCCGGCCCTGGTCCGGGTCCACTCCGAATGCCTGACCGGTGATGTCTTCCACAGCATGCGCTGCGACTGCGGCGAACAGCTTGCCGCGGCGATGGCGATGATCGAGGAGGAAGGGCGCGGCGTGCTGCTCTACCTCTCCCAGGAAGGCCGCGGGATCGGGCTGCTGAACAAGCTGCGCGCCTACAAGCTCCAGGAAGAAGGCCTCGACACGGTCGACGCCAACCTCAAGCTCGGCTTGCCCGCCGACCTGCGCGACTACGGCATCGGCGCCCAGATCCTGCGTGACCTCGGCCTGACCAAGATCAAGATCCTGACCAACAACCCGAAGAAGATCATCGGCCTCGAAGGCCACGGGCTGGAGGTCACCGAGCAGATCAAGATCGAGGCGCCGCCCAACACCCACAACGAGGGTTACCTGCGCACCAAGCGGGACCGGATGGGGCACATCCTCCATCACCAGGGCCTGGCCCTCGACGAGGAGATGATCCTCGACGAGCAGATCCACGACAGCGAGAAGGGCGAACGTGCCTGAACCGGACTTCACCAGCCGGTTTGCCATCGCAGTCGGCAATTTCTACGGCGACCTCGCCGACCGGCTGGTCCAGGGCGCGAAAGAAGAGTTCGCCAAGGACGGCATCACCGAGGACGACATCGACGTCTACGAGGTGCCCGGCGCCTTCGAGCTCCCGCTCGCGGCCCATTACGCCGCCGTTTCGGGCCGTTACGACGGCGTCGCCTGCCTCGGCGCGGTGATCCGCGGTGAGACCGACCACTACGACTTCGTCTGCAACGAAGCCGCCCGCGGCATCCAGAACGTCCAGCTCGAGACCGGCGTCCCCTGCGGATTCGGCGTGCTCACGGTCGACAACATGGACCAGGCGCTGGCCCGGGCCGGGGGAGGCGGCAAGCGGGATTCCGGCGCCAACGCGGCCCGCGCGGTACTGCGGATGAACGAGATTCGTCGGGAGCTTTCCGCCTGATCAAGCCGCCTTCCGGCCGCGGTTCAGCGAGGAAGCCGCGAACCGGCCGGATCGGCTAGGATGCTCCGTCCCATGGCACGCGTATGTCACAACTGCGGTAAGGGTCCCAGCTTCGGCAACTCCCGAAGCCACTCGATGGTCGCCACCCGGCGCCGCTTCGACCCGAACCTCCAGAAGGTCCGCATCCTCGAAGACGGCGCCAAGAAGCGCGTCCTCATCTGCACCCGCTGCCTCAAGGCGAACAAAGTCACCAAAGCCGCTTAGCCCGGGCGGCGCCAGGAACCACCAGCCCTCCGCTGCCTTCGTCGGCGGCCGGAAACGGCAGCTCACGTACCCGCGTACTATCGCGGCCATTTCCGGCCTGTCTCCTCGGCAGCGAACGCCTGGAGGCCCCTGACATCCACCCGCCCAAGCCTGAGCAGCCTCGTGAACCGGTCCCGAAAGCCGGTGGGTCGGATAACCGGTGCCGATGCCGGAAATCCGACCCGCTGCCGCTTCGCCGTTCGGATCGGTAGGCTCATCCGTCGTGTCTGATCCGAGTATCGAGAGATTCAAGCGGGTCGTTGCTGCTGCTTACGGGTCGCTTGAAGCGCGTCGGCAGGAGGTCAATGACCTGAACGTTTTCCCCGTTGCCGACGGCGACACCGGGGACAACATGGCGATGACCATGAAGGCGGTGATGGAAGAGCTCGACCGGCTCGACAACGGCCAGTCGCTCGACGAGATCGGCCGGACCGAACTGGTCTCCGCCCTGGCCCGCGCCGCCCTGATGGGGGCTCGTGGCAACAGCGGCGTGATCCTCAGCCAGATCGTCCGCGGCGCCGCCGAGGAACTCGCTTCCCGGCCGGGCGAGCTGGTCGACCCGGTCCTGGTCGCCTCCGCCTTCGCCAAGGCCGCCGACGCCGCCTACTCGTCGGTCCGGAACCCGGCCGAGGGGACGATGCTGACCGTCTTCCGCGAGATCGCCCACTCGGTTTCCCGTCAGCTCGCCCACATCGAGCCCGAACGCCAGAGGCTTTCCCAGAACGCATCGCCGGCCGAGCAGGACCAGGTCTTGGCCGACGTGCTCGAACAGGCGATCGCCGACGGCCAGGCCGCGGTCGAACGGACCCCGGAGCAACTCGAGGTCCTGGCCCAGTCCGGGGTGGTCGACGCCGGCGGCTACGGCCTCGTCCTGATCCTGGCCGGGGTACTGGCCGCGCTGCGGGGCGAGGATGCCGACCTGCCCGAGATCCAGCACCACTCGGCCGCCCAGATCACTCATCCCCAGCACGAGGACAGCCGCTTCCAGTACTGCACCAACTTCATCGTCTCCGGGGCCGGGCTCGAGTCCCGCCAGTTCATCCCGAAGCTGGAGGAGCTCGGTGATTCGGTGCTGGTGGTGGGTGACGAAGCGACCCTGAAGGTCCACGTCCACACCGACGACCCCGAAGCCGCGATGGACATCTTCGCCGGGGTCGGCGAGGTGACCAACCTCGACGTCGCCGACATGCGCAAGCAGATCGCCGAACGGGAAGCCCGAGTCAACGCGGACCACCGGACCGGGGTGGTCGCCGTCGGCAGCGGGGCGGGGCTGGAGTCGCTCTTCGCCGAGATGGGGGCGATCGTCGTGCCCGGTGGCGAGACCCTCAACCCTTCGACCGCCGAGCTCCTGGCCGGCATCCGGGCGGCCCCGGTCGAGGAAGTGCTGGTCCTGCCTAACTCGTCGAATGTGATCATGGCCGCCGAGCGGGCCTGCGAACTGTCCGAGAAGCGGGCCGAGGTGCTGCCGACCCGGACCCAGCAGGAAGGACTGCTCGCCCTGGTCGAGTTCAACGGCGAGACCGACCTCGACACCAATCGCAAACGACTGAAGGGCGCGGTGGCCGACGTCACGGTCGGCGGCATCGCGCCGGCCGCCCGCGACGACGCCCAAGGGCGGTTCCGGCGCGGTGACGCGGTCGGCTTCATCGACGGCGAGATCGTCGCCTGGGGCGGCGCCGGTTCGGCCCTGGCCTCGACGATCGAACGATTGGCCGGGGACGCCGAGCTGGTCACCGTGATCGCCGGCGACGGGGCACCGATCCCGCTCGACGAGATCGATGACCACAGCCCCAACGGGGTCGAACTGGAACTACACGAGGGCGGGCAGCCAAGCTGGTGGTGGCTGCTGGCCGCTCAGTGACGCCGGCCCCCGGGCCAGCCCTGCCGCCGCCCCGGTTCGGCGGAGGAATCGAAGACCGCCCCGAACGGCACGAACTGCTGTGCGCCGCCATCCACTGGGCGGATCGGAGGATCCCCGACTTGGCTTTGACCACGCTGGCCGGGGTCGGGCCGAAGCTCGGTGCGCAGGCCTCCGAGGCCGGGGTGGAGACGGTCGGCGACCTGCTCTGGCGGGTGCCACGGGCCTACGGACAGCGGCCCGGGACCAGCCTGCTCGGCGACCTAGAACCGGGCGAGGCGACCGGGGTGGAGGTCCGGATCATCCGCTCCCGCAAGGTTCGCACCCGTCGCCGCAAGTTCAGCCTGGTCGAGGCCCGGGTCGCCGACGACTCCGGGGCGCGCAAGGCAATCTGGTTCAACCAGCCCTGGATGGCCGACAAGCTGACCGCGGAAAGCCACTGGTACCTCGAAGGTCGGCTCGAGAAGGGCGGGTTCGTCGTGTCTGCAGCGGAACCCACCCAGGGACCGGTGGCCGAAGCCGGATCCGGGGCGGGAATCCGCTGGCAGGCCCGGGAGTCCCAGGCGCCGGGCCTGGCCGACGATTCACCCCGGGCAGCCCACTCGGCCGGAGGCGAGATCGGGCCGGGTCGGTGGCGAAGCTGGGCCTTCCAGGCCTGCCGGCTGGCCGCAGGGCTGCCGGAGCCGCTGCCTGCCCGTCTGCTGCGCGGGCGACGGCTGCCCGGCCTGACCGCCTCGTTTCGCGAAGCCCATTTCCCGTCCGGTGAGGAAAGGGCGGCCGAGGCGCTGCGGCGGCTCGCGTATCAGGAACTGCTCGAAAACCAGGCGGTGATCAGGGACCGGCGCCTGCGACACCGCCGCGGCGCCGGGCCGGCGCCGGCTCTGGACCAGGGAGCCGGGCTGGCCGCCGCCTGGCGGCGGGGCCTGCCCTTCGAGATGACCGGGGACCAGGCCAAGGCGATCGAACGGATCGGCGCCGAGATCGCTTCGACCGAGCCGATGGGACGGCTGCTGATGGGTGAGGTCGGCTCCGGCAAAACCGTGGTCGCGGTCCATGCGATGCTGGCGGCGGTCGGCAGCGGCGCCCAGGCGGCGATGATGGCGCCGACCGAGGTGCTGGCCACCCAACACTTCGCCACCCTGACCGGGCTGCTGGAAGGGAGCGGGGTGGAGGTCGCCCTGCTGACCGGCTCGACCTCGGCGGCGGAACGAAAAGATCTGCTCTGTCGGCTGGCCTCCGGCGAGGTCGGGATCCTGGTCGGAACCCATGCGCTGCTGGAGGAACCGGTCCGGTTCCAACGCCTGGGGCTGGCCGTGGTCGATGAGGAACACCGCTTCGGGGTGCGGCAGCGGGCCGCCCTGGACGGCAAGGCGCCGGCCGGGCAGGCCACCCATCTGCTCCACATGTCAGCCACCCCGATCCCGCGCACGCTCGCCCTGACCGCATACGGTGACCTAAACGTGACCACCCTGAAGGAACTCCCGGCCGGCCGCAGCCCGGTCGTCACCGAGGTCGTCTCGGACGCCGGCCGGGCGGCGGCATTCGAACGGCTCACGGCCGAACTGGACCATGGCCGCCAGGCCTTCGTGGTCTGCCCGCTGGTCGAGGAATCGCCCCTGGTCGAGGGCCGGTCCGCGGCCGCCGAGGCGGAACGACTGGCCGCCAACGAGCTGGCCGGATACGAGGTAGGGCTGCTCCACGGCCAGATGAAACCGGCCCAGAAGGAGATCGCGATGGCCGCCTTCGCCGACGGCCGCACCGACGTGCTGGTCGCGACCACGGTGATCGAGGTCGGGATCGACGTGCCCAACGCCACCGTCATGGTGATCGAGGGCGCCGACCGTTTCGGCCTCTCCCAGCTGCATCAGCTCCGCGGCCGGATCGGCCGGGGTGCCCACGGCGGCACCTGCTTCCTGTTCAGTGAGAGCTCCGGCGCCCGGGCGGCCCGAAGGCTGGGCGCGATGGCCTCGACCAGCGACGGTTTCCGATTGGCCGAGCTGGACCTGGAAATGCGCGGTGAGGGAGAGGTGGCCGGAACCCGCCAGCATGGCCTGCCGCGTTTTCGGGTCGCTTCCCTGCCGCGTGACATCGAGCTGCTCGAGGCGGCCCGCCAGGATCTCTCGACCATGGATGACCCGGAACTGGAGATTCTCGGCGCCTCGGTCCGCGTCGACCGCGCGTCAGGCGAGGCTGAGGAGGTGCCATGAGGGTGATCGCCGGCCGGTTCGGCGGCCGTCAGCTCCTGGCTCCGAAAGGCTGGAAGGTGCGGCCGACCTCGGAACGGGTGCGGGAGGCGATCTTCTCGGCCCTCGGAAGCGTCGAGGGGATGGCCGTGGCCGACCTCTACTGCGGGACGGGGGCGCTCGGGATCGAGTCGCTCTCCCGCGGGGCCGCCTCGGCCGTCCTGGTCGACCGAGACACCCGGCCGGCCCTCGGCAACGTGCACAACCTCGGCCTCACCGGGCAGGCCGAACTGGTCCGGGCCGAGGCCCCGGACTGGATCCTGGGCGCACCGGCGGGAGCCTTCGACCTCGTCTTCCTCGACCCGCCCTACCGCGAAGCCGAAAGGGTCGCCGAGCGTCTGGACGGCGAGCTGGCCCGGGTCTTGGCGCCCGGCGGCCGGGTGATCGCCGAATCGGACCGGCGCGAGCCGCTGGAATTTCCCTCCCTGGAAACCGTGCGGGAGCGACGCTACGGACGCACGGTGGTTACATTCCACCGGGTTCCGTCCCCCTCAAACGAAGACAACAAACCTCCTGAATGAACCAGAACACCGAGAAAGTCGCCGTCTGTCCCGGTAGCTACGACCCGGTCACCAACGGCCACCTAGACATCATCACTCGCGCCTCCCGTACCTTCGACCGGGTCGTGGTCGGCGTCGTCAACCAGCCGATCCGCAAGAAGAAGACCCTCTTCACCGCGGAGGAACGGATCGCCTTCATCGAAGGCGCGACCGAGCACCTCGGCAACGTCGAAGTCCAGGCCTTCTACACGCTGCTGGTCGAGTTCGCCCGCGAGCACGGTGCCACCGCAATCGTCAAGGGGCTGCGTGCGATCTCCGATTTCGAGTACGAGAACGAGATGGCCCAGCTCAACTACAAGCTCGACCCTGAGGTCGAAAGCATCTACGTTTTTGCCCGTCCCGACTACAGTTTCCTCTCCTCGACCGGGGTCAAGGAAATGGCCACTTTCAACGGTGACGTCAGCGATCTGGTTCCGCCCGAAGTGGCAGCCGCACTGGCGGATAGACTGGGTCGCAGCTAGTGTCATCGTTGGCGCTTAGAGGAATGGAAGATTCCATGCAGAATCTTCACCACATGGCCACAAATCCCCCGCAAATCGACCGAGACGCATAGGGTTCCCTCCACACATGGATGTCCTCGTTCTAATAGACAAGCTCGATGACCTCGTCCACAATGCCCGGCCGGTCCCGCTGACCGACCAGGTGCGCGTGGATCGTGAGGAGATCTACGACCTGCTCGACCAGATGCGGGCGACGATCCCCGAGGAAATCAAGCAGGCCCGCTGGATCGTCAAGGAGCGTCAGGAGATGCTCGAAGAGGCGAAGCGCGAGTCCGAGCGAGTGGTCCGCGAGGCCCGCGAACAGCAGGCCCGGTTGGTTTCCGACGAGGAAGTCACGAAGCAGGCCGAGCGCGCCGCCGACGAGATCGTCGAGGACGCCAGGGCCCGCGAACGGGAGATCCGCCTCGGCGCCGAAGACTACGCCGACGAGATCCTCAACACGCTCGAGGTCAACCTCCAGAAGTTCACCGCCGCCGTCCAGCGCGGCCGCGACCGCCTCGCCGGCCGCGACGAACCTTTGGAAGAAATAGAGGAATAAGTAGTCGGAGAGTCGGTGCCGCCGAGAGCGGAGCCGGCCCATCCATTCTTGGTTTCTGTGGGCCGGCGGGTTCTACTTGGAGGCGGAGCGAAGCTCGCCGACTGCAGTTAAGCCCGGTAATCGGCGACGATTACGACCAGGTCGTCTTCGCTCCAGACGATCTCGCCGTCGCACCATCCGGCGAGTTCTTCGGCCGTGTCCGGGTAGGCCTGGCCGGGAACCTGAGTCTTGCCGCGATCTCCCCCTAGGGAGACGAAATCCCCGATGACCAGGGCTTTCGACTGCTCCCTGACCCGGCGAAAGAGTGACTGCTTCTGCTCGTCGGTGAGCCGATGGACGGTGAGCACCGAGAGGACCAGATCCCAGGGACCGTCCGGCAGGGGATCCTCGATCCGGGCCAGGCTTACCTCATGGACGACCTCACGGGCCTTGAACAGCATGTCCGGGTCCGAATCGAGGCCGGTGATCTCCGCTGCGGGGAAGCGCCTGAGCAGGCGAGAGGCCGTTTCGCCGGTCCCGATTCCCAGCTCGAGCACGGTCGACGGCTGGAAGGGGATCGCCGCCACTGCGGCGTCCTGCAGCGCGTCGTAGAGCGGCACCTGGTCGCGAACCAGGTCGAGATAGCCGGAGTCGTCGGGGCTGGTCATTCTGGCCATCGTAAACGTCTGTCAAGCTGGAACGGAATGCTGATCGAAAAGGTTGATCTCGATGCCCTCGGCCTGGCCTACGGTGACGCCACCCGGATCCAGGGCCAAGTCACCCCGGCCCAGGTGACGCTCGGCGGCCAGGAATACGAGCCGGTGCCGGCCGAACCCTCCTTCTCCCTGGACGTCTCACGGACCAGCGCCGGCTACGCGATGCGGCTCCGGTTCGAGGTCGGGCTGAGCGGCCCCTGCTTCCGCTGCCTCGAGGACGCGACCGCGCAGGTCTCGGTCGACGTGCGCGAGGTGGACCAGCCGGTCGAGCCGATCCCGGTCCAGGGCGCGAGCCGGCACCAAGAGGACGACGATGACGAAGACGAGTCGAGCGCGGCCGAACTGACCAGCCCTTACGTCGAGGAGGGCACGCTCGACCTGGCAGCTTGGACCCATGACGCGCTGATCCTTTCGCTGCCGGAGCAGATCCTCTGCCAGCCCGACTGCCTCGGCCTTTGCCCGGTCTGCGGCGAATCGCTGAACGGGGCCGACCCGGCCGCACACGACCATGGCCAGAATCTGGATCCACGCTGGGCCAAGCTGCGCGACCTCCAGTAAATCCTCTAGACTGCTGCGTCTTATGGCCGTACCGAAGAAACGAACCTCACGCACCCGCCGGGACAAGCGGCGCGCCACCCACAAGGCCGCCAAGGCCCGCGTCAACCACTGCCCGCAGTGCCATCACCCGCGCCTGCCGCATCGGGTCTGCCCGAACTGCGGCCAGTACAAGGGCCGTGAGGTCGTCGCTCCCAAGGAGCAGCCCTTCGGCACCGTAGCCCCCGACGCCTAGCCACGGCTCTTGGATCTGAGCGGGACCACGGTCGCGCTTGACGGGCTGGGCATAGAAAACGGCCTCGACGTTCTGGTCGAGGGCATCCGGCTTGCTGCCTCCGATCGCATTGGCCTGAGGGTCTTCGGCCCGGCTGCGGAGATCGACGTATCCGATCTGGACGGGGTCGAGGTGATCGACACCAGCGACCAGATCACCAACGACGACGACCCCGTCCCCTCGGTCCGCTCGCGTCCCGATGCCTCGATCGTGCGGGCCGTGGCCGACGTCTCGGCCGGCAACTCCGAAGCGGTGGTCAGCCTCGGCTCGACCGGGGCGACCATGGCCGCCGCCACCTTCGGCCTGAAACGCTCGCGCGGCGTCAAACGACCCGCCCTGGCCGCCCAGGTTCCCTTGCCGGGCCGGACCACGCTCTTCCTCGACGTCGGGGCGAACCTCGACGTGCGAGCCCAGCACCTGGTCCAGTTCGCCTGGCTCGGCGCCGCCTTCTCGAAGTCGGTGATGGGGGTCGAGCACCCCCAGGTCGGCCTGCTCTCGGTCGGTGAGGAAGCCGGCAAGGGCAAGGAAGAGGTGGTCGAGGCGAATGCCACGCTGACCGGCACCGAAGAATTCGACTTCATCGGCAACGTCGAGGGCCGCGACCTGCCGGCCGGGGTGGCGGATGTGATCGTGACCGACGGCTTCACCGGCAACGTGGTGCTGAAGGCGCTGGAAGGAACGGTCAAGACCGTGGTCGGCGCGATCTCGGACGCGGCCCGCAAGAACCCGCTCGCAGCGGCCGGCGGGCTGATGCTGAAACCGGCCCTGGGAGGCCTGAGGAAAGACCTCCACCCGGATACGACCGGCGGCGCGATCCTGCTCGGCCTGCGCCGGACCGCGGTGGTCGGGCACGGTTCCTCCGGCCCGGAAGGGGTCGCCAACGCGATCCGGGTCGCAGCCCGCGCGGCCCGCGTCGACGCACCCGGACTGACCGAAGAGATGCTGCACCGGGTCGGCGCGAACCGGGGCGCGATCGACTCGGATACCGACTCTGTCTGATAGGAAAGGTGCAATGAATCGCGACGAAGTAATGGACCTGGTTCGTAACCACCTGGTCGCCGAACTCGAACTGAACCCCGACCAGATCACGGAAGGCGCCCGGTTCAAGGAAGATTTCGACGCCGATTCGCTCGATCTCTATGAACTCGTGATGGAGCTCGAGGACCAATACGGGATCACGGTTTCCGAGCAGGAGGCCGCGGAGATCAAGACCGTCGGGGACGCGGTTGACTTTGTCGTGGCTAAAGCGGTCGCGTGATCGCGCCGCGGAGCGTGACGGTGACGGCGCCGCGACCGAAGCGGACCTGACCGAGCTGATCGCGGGCCTGCCGGAGGAGCTGAAGGTTCCGGCCCTGACCCATTCCTCCTGGACCCAGGAGCGGACCGACTCCTACGAGCGCCTGGCCCTGCTCGGCGACAGCGTGCTCGGGCTCTCGGTCGCCGACGAGCTCTACGGGAGCCTGCCCGACCTGAACGCCGGCGCTTTGACCAAGATCCTCAACCAGACGGTCAGTGGCGCTTCCTGCGCCGAGGTCGGCCGGGAACTCGGGATCCCGGAAATGCTCCTCGAAGCCGATCCGGGCCAGACCGATGGCAAGCAGACTCCGGCCCGGCTGCTGCTCGAAGGGGAGCGGCCGTTGCCGGAGATCACCGAGGCCCTGATCGGCGCCTGCTATCTCCACTACGGGTTCGGCCTGACCTCGGCTGCCGTGGTGGGTGCCTTCGGGCCCCGGATTGCGCGGGTGCGGGAAAACCAGACCGACTTCAAATCGGCCCTTCAGGAGGAAGCGGCACGCCGCGGCGAGACCGTTGCCTACGAGGTGATCGGGGCCCGTGGACCGGCCCATCAGCGCACCTATGAGGTTGCCGTGATCTATCGCGACGAAGAGATCGGCCGAGGCGAAGGTCGAAGCAAGAAGGCGGCCGGGCAGGCGGCTGCCGAAGTAGCTCTCGCCCGGCTCGGCGACTGAAACCCCCTGCACTTTGCGAGAAACGGTTTTTCCCAGTCCCGGTGCGGGGTTTCTGAGCTGCGGGTCGGGCAAACATCTGTCCGGCGGAACCGGCAATCTGTAAGCCGTATGTACCTGCGCTCAGTCACGATGAAGGGCTTCAAGTCCTTCCCGGAAAAGACGGAGTTGGCCTTCTCGCCCGGGGTCAGCGTGATCGTCGGGCCGAACGGCTCCGGCAAGTCGAACATCACCGATGCCGTGCTCTGGGCGCTGGGCGAGCAGAGCCCCGGAGCGATCCGTGGCACCTCGATGCAGGACGTGATCTCGGTCGGCGGCAAGAACGTCGGCGCCCGTTCCGAGGCCGAGGTCGAGGTGGTGATCGACAACTCGGAGGGGCATCTCGGTGAGGATTTCGCGGAGATCTCGATCACCCGCCGGCTCGACCGCGACGGTGACGGCGGCTACTGGATGAACGGGGCCCGTTGCCGGCTCTCCGACATCGTCGAACTGCTTTCCGATGCCAACCTCGGCAAGGAGATGCATTCGGTCATCAGCCAGGGCCGGGTCGATTCGATCGTCCACTCGAAGCCGCGTGAACGGCGGCTGCTGATCGAGGAGGCGGCCGGGCTCGGCAAGTTCCGCAAGCGACGTCGCCGCTCGGAGCTGAAGTTGATGGCGACCCGCGACAACCTCGACCGCGCGCTCGATGTCGAGCGTGAGGCTCGCAAAGCACTGAGGCCGCTCAAGCAGCAGGCCAACTCGGCCGAGATCGGAGCCCGGATCGAGCGTCAGGAACTGGAACTGAAAAGCCGCCTGGTGGCCGAGGAACTCCGTTTCGGCGAGGCCCGGCTCGAGCAGGCGAAGGCCCAGGCCGAAAAGGCTCGCAAGGTCCGCGACGGGCTCGAGAAGGAACTCTCGACCGTGTCCGAGCGCCGCCGGGCGGCCGAGGAGCGCTTCGCGGAGCGGGACCGGGAACGAACCGCGATCTGGGGCATCCTCAACGGGCTTCGCTCCGGCTCCGAGAAGGTTTCGATCGACGCCTCGCGGATTGCCGAGCAGGGCCGCCGGCTCGGGCTGCGGCTCGAGGAGCTGCGGCTGGAGATGGCACCGCTGACCCTTGACCTCGGTTCGAGCGGGAGCGCTTCCGAACGGGCCAAGCATCTGGTCCAGGAGCTTTCCGAGGTCGATGCCGGGCTGGCCACCGCGGCGGAAGGTCTGCGGCAGGCCAAGGCCGAAGGCCCCGAATCGAAACGGCTCGAGGCCCTGGCCGAGGTCCACAAGGGCGCCGAACGTGCGACCACCCACGCCCGGCGGGCCGAAAGCCTGCTCGGTGAACGCCACCGCGAACGGCTGGGTGAGAAGATGGCCGAGGTCGAAAGGCTGGCGGGGCTGATCACGGCGCTCGAATCAACGGCCGGCCAGACCAGCCAGGCGATCCGGGACCGGGTCGCTCGGGCCGAGCGCACGGTGATCGGCGACCAGGGCGACGCCGACGAGATCTCGGCCGAGCTCAAGGCCTGCTCCGACCTCGAGGTCGAGATCCAGGGCAAGCTGCGCGCGGTGGCCGAACAGGTGACCAGCGCCGAGGTCGAGGCCGCCCACCTCGGCGACCGTCGGGCCGAAGCGGCCGGCGAGCTGGCGCGGATCTCGGAGATCCTCGAGATCGAGATCCCAGAGCCGGAAGAGGAACTCGACCAGGAAGAGCGCGAGCAGATCGAGAAGCGCCTGCACAACCTGCGGATGCGCCGCGAACGGCTCGGCCCGGTCAATCCACTGGCCAAGAAGGAGTACGAGGAAGCGCTCGAACACGTCGAGCAGCTGGTCGCCCAGCGGGAAGACACCGAGCGCGCGATGCGCGAACTCGAAGGCGTGATCAGGGACATCGACGCGGAGATCAAGCGCTCGTTCGATGAAACCTTCGAGGCGACCGCCAGCAACTTCGAGGAAATGATCTCCCAGCTCTTCCCGGGTGGTTCCGGCCGGCTGCGCTCGGTAGACCTGCGGCCCGTCCCCAAGCCGGCTGCCGAAGGCGAGGAGACCGAGGGGGATTCCGCCGAGGACGAGATCGAGGAAGAAGACGGCCCCCGCACCCCGAACGAATCCGACTTCGGCGTCGAGCTGGAAGTGACCCCGCAGGGCAAGCGGATGCGGCAGATGAGCCTGCTCTCCGGTGGCGAGAAGGCGATGACCGCGCTGGCTTTCGTCTTCGCGGTCTTCCTCGCCCGGCCCTGCCCCTTCTACATCCTCGACGAGGTCGAGGCCGCCCTCGACGACGCCAATATCAACCGCTTCCTCGAGCTGGTGCGCCGCTTCTCCGACCGCACCCAGTTCGTGATCGTCACCCACCAGAAGCTGACCATGGACGCAGCCGACGTGCTCTACGGGGTGAGCATGGGCGGCGACGGCGTGACCAAGGTGATCTCCCGCCGCCTGCCGAAGGGCGTGACCGCCCTCGAGGGTACGTCACTAGAAGCAGCCTGATCCGGGCCTTGCCTGACCTGTAGCTTTCGCCTCCGATGGCCACGACCTGGAATGACATCCTCGACCTCGGCGACCGCGTGGTGCCGGACTCGGCGCCACCCCCGGCGGCCGAGGAGGACGCCCCGAAGAAGATCGGCGCCTTCCGGCGCCTGCGTGAAAGCCTCGCCAAGAGCCGCCGGGCGCTGACCGAGGAGATCGGCTCCAGCCTCTTCGACCGGATCGACGAGGAAACCTGGGAGCGGCTCGAAGAGGCGCTGATCCTGGCCGACGCCGGAGCGACCACCACCGCCCAGGTGGTGGAGCGGCTCGAACATGAGGTCGATTCCGGGGCGGTCCCGCCGGATGGCGCCGCGATCAAAGAACGCCTGATCGGGATCCTGACCGAGATCGCCTCGACCAACCGGGCGCCGATCAACCTCAGCCAAGACCCGGCCGTGGTACTGATGACCGGGGTCAACGGCACCGGCAAGACCACCTCGATCGGCAAGATCGCCTGGCACCTCAAGAACGAGTTCGGCCTCTCGGTCCTGCTCGGTGCCGCCGATACCTACCGGGCCGCCGCGGCCGAGCAGCTCTCGACCTGGGCGGACCGCGCCGGGGCCGACCTGGTTCGCTCCAACGAGGGCGCCGACCCGGGCTCGGTCGCCTACGACGCGATCAGCGCCGCCAAGGCCCGTGGATCCGACGTCGTGATCATCGACACCGCGGGCCGTCTCCACACCCAATCGAACCTGATGGACGAGCTGGGCAAGGTCCGCCGGGTGATCGAGAAGCAGATCCCGGGCGCGCCGCATGAAACCCTGATCTCGATCGACGCCACCACCGGCCAGAACGGGCTTCGCCAGGCCAAGGCCTTCGCTGAGGCAACCGACGTCTCCGGCGTCGTCCTGACCAAGCTGGACGGCACCGCCAAGGGCGGCATCACCCTCGCGATCGCCACCGAACTCGGAATCCCGGTCAAGCTGATCGGCGTGGGAGAGGCCCTCGAAGACCTCCGCCCCTTCGACCCAGAAGACTTCAGCCGCGCCTTATTGGCTGACGAGTAGTCCTGACCTTGGAGTACGCCGCGGGTCGGGTAGGCATCCCCGGGACGGTCGCGGGCGGCATTCAGCCGCCCTCCCCCTTGAGTGTCCCGGAGACGCCTACCCGACCCCGCGGCTACGCGAACCCCGTGAATCGACCGGTCCTGCAGGGCTCGGGTCGGGGGTGTTCCCCAAAAACCTCCGGAATGAGGAGCGCAGCGACGGTTTTTGGGGGACACCACCGTCCCGGGCCCCTCGACCAGGCCCCGTCGACGGTCGGTAGGGTTGTTGGTCGATGTTTGACCAGCTTTCAGACCGGCTTCAATCCACGCTTTCGGACGTCCGCAAGCGCGGCAAGCTGACCGAGGACGATGTCGACAAGGCGATGCGGGAGATCCGCCTCGCCCTGCTCGAGGCGGATGTCAACTTCAAGGTCGTGAAGGCCTTCACCGCGAAGGTCAAGGAGCGCTGCCTCGGCGCCGAGGTACTCGGCTCGCTCAACCCGGGCCAGCAGGTGGTCAAGATCGTCAACGAGGAGTTGACCGAGCTGATGGGGGGCGCCGGACGCGACCTCGTCTTCTCGAACAAGGGAATCACCGTGATCCTGATGGCCGGCCTGCAGGGCTCCGGCAAGACGACGGCCACCGCCAAGCTCGCTCAGCTCCTGAAGAAGGAGGGCAAGTCGGTCGCCCTTGCCGCCTGCGACGTCTACCGCCCGGCCGCGATCAAGCAGCTGGAGACGGTCGGCAAACGGGCGGGCGCGGTCGTCTACCAGCAGGGGACCGACGCCGACCCGGTCGAGATCGCCACCTGGGCGCTCGACAAGGCAAAGGACGAGGGGCGCGATGTCCTGATCATCGACACCGCCGGCCGCCTCCACATCGACAGCGAGCTGATGGACGAGCTGGCCCGGATCCGCAAGAAGGTCAAGCCCCACAACGTGCTGCTGGTGGTCGATGCGATGACCGGTCAGGACGCGGTCGGGGTCGCCGAGTCCTTCTCCGAGGCGGCCGAGTTCGACGGCGTGATCATCTCCAAGCTCGACGGCGACGCCCGCGGCGGCGCCGCGCTCTCGGTCAAGGCGGTGACCGGCAAGCCGATCCTCTTCGCCTCGACCGGCGAGAAGCTCGAGGACTTCGAGCATTTCCACCCGGATCGCATGTCCAGCCGCATCCTCGGCATGGGCGACGTGCTCAGCCTGATCGAGAAGGCGGAAGAGCAGGTCTCCGAAGAAGAGGCCGAGGAACTCCAGCGGAAGATGGAGGAGGGGCAGTTCACGCTCGAGGACTTCCTCAAGCAGATGCGCCAGATCCGCAAGATGGGGCCGATCGGCAACCTGCTGGGGATGATGCCCGGCATGGGGGCGATGAAGCAGCTGAAGGACGTCAACGTGGACGACGGCGAACTCGACCGGGTCGAGGCGATCATCCTCTCGATGACCCCGCACGAGCGGGCGATGCCTCAGATCATCAAGGGCTCCCGCCGCCGCCGGATCGCCGAAGGCTCCGGAACCAAGATCCAGCAGGTCAACAACCTAGTCAAGCAGTTCGACCAGATGAAGAAACTGATGAAGCACATGGCCGGTGGCCAGATGCCAGACCAGAACCAGATGGCGAAGATGATGGGGCAGACTCAGCGTCCGAAGATCAGACGGCGCTAGCTTCCTTAAACCTGTACGATTCCGCGTCCAATGGCAGTCCGCATCAGACTTAGAAGAGTTGGTTCCAAGAAGAACCCGATCTGGCGAATCGTCGTCGCCGACAAGCGCGCGCCGCGTGACGGCCGCAGCATCGAGACGATCGGCCAGTACAACGCCCAGACCGACCCGTCGACGATCGTGATCGACGAGGAGCGGGCCAACTACTGGCTCGAAAAGGGCGCCCAGCCCTCCGAGCGGGTCGCCGGCCTGCTGCGGATCAAGGGCATCAAGGCCACCGGCAGCTGAGGCTGCGTCCCGCCGATGCAGGAGATGCTTCTCTACATCACGCGGGCTCTGGTCGAGGATCCCGACGCGGTCGAGGTCGAGGAACTCGAAGAGGACGGCGATCTCGTTTTCGAGATCACCGTAGGCGAGGACGATCTCGGCCGGGTGATCGGCCGGGGCGGCCGGGTCGCCAACGCGATCCGCACCATCGCCAAGGCCGCCGCCGTGCGCGAAGAGCGCCGCGTGCTGGTCGACATCCTCGACTGACCCACCGGGCCGAGGCGAGTCCGCCGATGAAGCTCGACATCTTCACGCTCTTCCCCGAGGCCTTCGACTGGTTCCGCCAGCAGCGTCCGGTCCGTAAGGCGATCGAGCATGGTGCGGAACTCAACTTGAGGGACTACCGCGACTGGACCCCGCTCAAAGGCGGTCGGGTCGACGATGCCCCGTACGGCGGTGGCGCCGGCATGGTGTTGCGGGTCGACGTGGTCGACGCTGCCCTCCAGGGCGTCTACGGTGACGGCGAGAAGCCCCGCACGGTCGTGCTCAGCCCGGCCGGCCGGGTGTTGGATGACTCGCTGGTCGCCGAACTCGCCGCCGAACCCGGCCTCGCCTTGCTCTGCGGCCGCTACGAAGGATTCGACCACCGCGTCCACGAGCATCTGGCCGACGACGAGCTCTCGATCGGCAAATACGTGCTGGCCGGGGGGGAGCTGCCGGCGATGGTGGTGGCCGACGCGATCATGCGCCGCCAACCCGGCGCCCTCGGTGACGAGGACAGCGCGATCGAGGAATCCTGGTCCGAGGCGCTCGACGGGATGCCCGAGTACCCGCATTACACGCGGCCACCGGAATACCGGGGCTGGGGCATTCCCGAGGTCCTGGTCTCGGGCGATCACGCCAAAGTCAGGGAGTGGCGGCTGGATCAGAGCCGCCAGCGAGGGGCGGAATGACGTCGCTTGCGATCCTCCGGTAGGATTGCGCGTCCGCGGGCCTTCAACCGGGCCCGTCTTTTTGAGCCATGAGCACCGTTATCCAGGACATCGAAAGCAGCCAGCTGAGGAAAGGACTCCCGTCCTTTGCCCCGGGAGACCGCGTTCGCGTTCACTTCCTCGTGATCGAGGGGAACCGCAAACGCCCGCAGGTATTCGAAGGCGTGGTGATCAAGCGCCAGGGTTCCGGTGCCCGTGAGACCTTCACGGTCCGCAAACAGTCCTTCGGGGTTGGCGTCGAGCGTACGTTCCCGCTCCACTCCCCGAAGATCGAAAAGCTTGAAGTCGCTTCGCGTGGCCGTGTGCGCCGGGCCAAGCTGTACTACCTGCGTGGCCGGGTCGGCAAGGCCGCCCGTGTCGCCGAGCGTCGCTGGGGCATCGACGAGGACATGGTCGGCACGTCCAAGGCGGTAGACGCCTCGGGCGAATCCCTCGAGGAGATCGAGGAGACCACCGAGGTCGAAGCAACCGAAGCGGAGGCGCCCGAAGCCACTGAGACCGAAGCCGCCGCCAGCGAAGGCGCCGAGGCTGAAGCACCGGCCGAGGAAGCTGTCGAAGCCGAGGCTCCGGCCGAGGAGGCTCCGGAGGCTGAGGCAGAAGCCCCCGCCGAGGAGGCTCCGGAAGCGGAAGCAGCCGAGGAACCGGCTGCCGAGGCAACTGAAGAGCCCGCCGAAGACGGCGAGCAGGGCGAGAAGGAAGAAGCCTGATCCCGAAGATCCCCAAGCCGAAAACGGCCGGGGGAAACTTCGTTGAACTGGTCGTTATCGTGGCGTTGGCCCTTGGGCTGGCGCTGCTGATCCAGGCATTCCTGATCAAGCCGTACCAGATCCCGTCGGGCTCGATGGAGCCGACCCTGGACATCAACCAGCGAATCCTGGTCAACCGCTTCATCTATCACTTCACCGACCCCAAGCCGGGCGACGTGGTCGTCTTCCACCCGCCGGCCGGTGCGGATCGCCAGCTGCAGTGCGGCGCGGACCACACTGACGACGAGCCCTGCCCCGAGCCGACCGCGGACAAGTCGAGCGAGACGTTCATCAAGCGGATCGTGGCCGGCCCGGGCGACACCGTTTCGATCAAGAACGGCCTGCCGGTGGTCAACGGCACGGTGCTCGAGCCCGACGGCTACAAGATCAATCCCTGTGGGCCGGCCGGGTCGGGCTGCAACATGCCGAAGGAAATCACGGTGCCTCCGGACCACTTCTTCATGATGGGCGACAATCGCGGCCAAAGTGACGACAGCCGGTTCTGGGGGCCGCTTCCGGAGGAATGGCTGATCGGCAAGGCCTTCGCCACCTACTGGCCGCCAAATCGGATCGGTGGCCTCTAAGCAGAGCAAACTCTTCCGGTATGACCTCGACCTCGGTGCCGATCGGGTGGCCGGGGCCGACGAAGCCGGGCGAGGATGTCTCGCAGGACCGATAGTCGCGGCGGCCGTTCTGCTCGACCGTGCCTGCCTCGAAAGCGAGGGCTACGGAAGTCTCAGTGACATCCGCGACTCGAAGAAGTTGACCGCGAAAGCGCGTGAACGCCTCTACCCCGAGGTGCTGACCTGCGCGGTGAAGGTCGTCGTGGTGATGCGTTCCTCCGGGTACATCGATGAGAACGGCCTCCACGTCAGCAACATCGAGTGCCTGCGTGAGGCGATCGAAGGTCTCAGCCCTGGTCGGGAAACGGTAACCCTGGTCGACGGATTCGCTCTCAAAGACTGCAAGGTCGACCATCGCCGGCTGGTCAAGGGCGACAGTACGAGCGCCGCGGTCGCTGCCGCCTCGGTCGTCGCCAAGGTGACCCGCGACCGTTGCATGGCCAGGGCCGGGCGAAGATACGAGGGCTACGGATTCGAAGGACACAAGGGCTATGCCTCGGCGGCCCACCGGGACGCGATCAGGCTGCTTGGCCCTTCGCCGATCCATCGACTCTCCTTCGCCTCGGACGCCTACGCAGCCTGAGGGTGGGCTGAGACCGGGAGGCTGCTCAGAAGGCGTTTTCGAGATGGTCGTAGGCGACCACCTCGCCATCGCGGTCAAAGGTGACGCCGACCACGTCGAAGCGCACGTCGCGAAACGCGACCCGGCGTCCGTGCCCGGCGATCCAGGCGGAGGCGAGGCGCCGGAGACGGCGCTGCTTGTTCGGGCCGACCGCGAGGACCGGGGCGGTGGGACCGCGCCGGGAGCCGAGGTGATGGGCCTTTACCTCGATGATCACGAGCACCCGGCCGGAGAGGGCGATCAGGTCGAGTTCGCCGGCCTTGATCCGCCAGTTGCGGGCGAGGATCCGCCAACCGCGTGCCCGCAGCCGTCCGGCACAGAGTTCCTCGGCTGAATTTCCGGTTGTCCGGCGCTGATCCATGCGTCGACCGTAGGGCAGGGTCCGGCGATTTCGGGCGCAGGCGGCTTCTTTGTTGCAGAGTCTTCTGCCGCGCTTGATGAACACTCCGCCGGATTCACAGAGACGTGCGGAATCGTTGCTCCTATCGAGCCACATGTGAGCGGATTCGGCCTAACTTGACCCGCATGTTGGCCGAGACCACATCCTTCACCCTCGACGGGATCGCGGCCCGGATGGTCCGGGTGGAAGTCGACGTCCACCGTGGCCTGCCGAACTTCCAGATCGTCGGGCTGCCCGACGCCGCCGTGAGGGAAGCCCGTGAACGGGTCCGGGCTGCGGTGGTCAACTGCGGCTTCGAGTTTCCCCTGCAGCGGATCACCGCCAGCCTCGCACCGGCCGACTTGCGGAAGGCAGGGCCGGCGATCGACCTGGCCCTCGCGACGGCGTTGCTCGGTGCTTCCGGCGAGTTGACGATCGCGCCGCTGGCGGGTTGGTCACTGGTCGGTGAGCTGGCGCTTGACGGTTCGGTCCGTCCGGTACGGGGAGCCCTGGCGATGGCCGAGGAGGCCCGGGAGAGCGGAAGGCGTGGGGTGATCGTGCCGGCCGCCAACGGGCCGGAAGCGGCCCTGGCCGAAGGGATCACGGTGTTGACGATCGAGAACTTCACTGAGCTGGCCAGCCTGCGTGAAGGCGAGGTACCGGGCCGGGTCGCGGTGCCGGCACCCCCGGCCGGGTTGGAAGGGCTGCCGGACCTGGCCGACCTGCGCGGGCAGGCGCACCTGCGGACCGCGGTCGAGATCGCTGCCGCCGGTGGGCACGGCCTGCTGATGATCGGGCCGCCGGGCGCGGGCAAGTCCCTGGCCGCCCGGCGGCTGCCCTCCGTGCTGCCGCCGCTGGCCGGTGAGGAAGTGCTCGAAGTCGCGCGGATCGCCAGCGCCTGCGGGCTCGGCAACGGCCAGGTCAGCTCGGCCCGTCCGTTTCGGGCGCCACATCACACGGTTTCCGCGGCCGGGCTGGTCGGAGGCGGCAGCCCGCCCCGACCGGGTGAGATCACGCTCGCCCACCGCGGCGTGCTCTTTCTGGACGAGCTCTGCGAGTTCAGTCGGCCCGCCTTGGAAGCCCTGCGCGAACCGCTCGAGGCTGGTTCGGTGACGATCTCGCGGGCCAAAGGGCGGCAGACCTTGCCCAGTCGCTTCACGCTGGTCGCGGCCGCCAATCCCTGTCCCTGCGGTCGGGGCGAGGACGATCCCCGCTGCCGGTGCAGCGAGGTCTCGGCCCGTCGTTATCGGGCGGCCCTGAGCGGCGCCCTGGTTGACCGGATCGACCTGGTCGTGGCGGTCAACCAGCCCTCGGCCGAGGCCTTGGCCGGCCCCGCCGGCGAAGGATCGTCGGCGGTTCGCGAGCGGGTGGTGCTGGCCCGCGAACGGATGGCCGAGCGACTCGGCGACGGCCGGACCAACGCCGAGGCCGAACCGCAGGAGGTGGTGGATTTCGAAGTGACCGCGGCTGCGGCCGGGCTGCTGGCCAAGGCCCATCGTTCCTGGCAGCTGAGTGGCCGCGCCCACGGCCGGATCCTGCGGGTGGCCCGGACCGTGGCCGACCTGGCCGGCGCGACCGCAATCGGCGAGGAGCACATGGCAGCCGCAATCCAGTTCCGAAGGAGATCCGTCGAATGAGCATTGACGCGAACACGGCCTGCCCCGAGTGCCTCAGGCGCAGCTGGCTGACGGCCCGGCTCGGACCCTGGATCCAGACCGTGGTCGACGACCGGCCGGGCAGACGGACCCCGGAGTTGCTGCGCCTCGAAAGCGAGGACCTGGTGCATGCGGTCGCCGCAAAGCAGGCGGACGAGATCCTCACCTGGAACGGCGCGTTGAGCGAAGCGGAGATGCGGGCGGCACTGGAGAACGCGGAATGCTGGGCCTGCTGCCGGCACCACGAGGACTTTCCCGAGGGGCTGGAAGACTGTGCCGACGCGCCGGTCGCGCTGATCGGCCGTGGCAGCGGGATTCCGCTGGCCGAGATCCGCCTCGGAAACTCGGTGACCGTGGTCGGGGCCCGCAAGGCGACCGGCTACGGGCTGGAAGTGGCGGCATCGATCGGCCGGGAGGTGGCGTCTGCGGAACTCAACGTGATCAGCGGCATGGCGCTCGGCATCGACGGGGCGGTCCATCGAGGGGCGCTTGAACGCGGCCCGACCGTGGCCGTGCTCGGCTGCGGCCCCGATCGTCCCTACCCGGCCAGCCACACGAGGCTCTACCGGCAGATCCTCGATCGGGGTCTGGCCATCTCCGAGGTGCCGCCCGGAGCCGACGCCTGGCGCTGGAGCTTCCCGGCCCGGAACCGGATCATGGCCGCCCTCTCGGGAATGACGATCGTGGTCGAGGCGGCCTCGCGGTCCGGATCGCTGATCACCGCCGAGATGGCCTCGGACGCGGGCCGGGACGTCGGGGCGGTGCCCGGCCCGGTGACCGCCGGCGCCGCGGCCGGGACCAATGAGTTGATCGCCAGCGGGGCTGCCCTGATCCGGGGTGGCCAGGACGTACTCGACCGGATGCTCGGGGCGGGCGCGAGCCGGCCGCTGTTCGGACCGGAACTGGAGCCGGGGGAGAGTGAGGTGCTGGAGGCGGTCGAGGCCGGCTGCCGCACGGTCGACGAGGTTGCCACACGAATCGAGGCCGGGTCGGACGGGGCGGCGATGGTGCTGGCCCGGCTCGAGGTCAAGGGCTATCTCAAAGGAAGCGCGGTGGGCACCTGGGCCCGTACCTCGCTCGCCGCCTATCCTTCGCCCGGTGAACGCTGAACGGCCCATCCCGACCGTGCTTTCGATCGCCGGCTCCGACTCCGGCGGCGGCGCCGGAATCCAGGCCGACCTCAAGGCCTTCGCCGCCTGCGGCGTCCACGGCACGACCGCGATCACCGCGATCACCGCCCAGAACACGGTCGGGGTCGACCTGATCGAGGCGATCAGCCCGGAAATGATCGTCGCCCAGGTCAAGGCGGTGGTCGACGACATCGGCGTCGACGCGGTCAAGATCGGCATGCTCGGCGACCGTCCTACCATCGAGGCGGTGGCAGCCGGCCTGGACCTGGCGGGCGGGGCGCCAGTCGTGCTCGATCCGGTAATGGTCTCGGAGAGCGGCGCCGACCTGCTCGCCCGCGATGCCCGCGAAGCACTGGTTTCGCGGATCTTGCCGCGGGCGACCGTGGTGACCCCGAACATTCCCGAAGCACGGGTGATCACAGGGCTGACCGACGCAGACGCGGCGGGGCAGCCCGAGCTGGCCCGCGCGATCGTCGGACTCGGTGCTCGGGTTGCCGTGGTGACGGGCGGCCACAGCGAGGAGATGGTCGATCTCTTCTTCGACGGCGAGCGGGAAGTCGAAATAAAAGGGGAGGTCCACCCGGGCCGCTCCGCCCACGGTTCCGGCTGCACCCACTCTTCGGCCCTGGCCGCCTGTCTCGCCCTCGGCCTCGACCCGCTCGAGGCGGCTCGCAAGGCTCGCGAGGTCGCCTCCCGGGCGGTGGCCGAGAGCCTCGAGGGCATCGGCGCCGGCCCCGGCCCGGTCAACGCCCTCGGCCTGCGCTCGCACGCCAGTTGACAGCGGCCGGCCGCAGGCCGAGAGCGGAGTTGTCAGACCTATTTGCCGAAAACCCCGTTCTCGGTGCGAGGGATCAGCCGTAGGATGGAAACATGACCGGGAACGAAGCTTCATCGAATCTGCCCCGTCCTCGCTCGGCCGCTGTCTTCGACGGTCCCGACCGGGCCGCCGCCCGTGCCTACATGAAGGGCATCGGACTGACCGACGAGGACTTGAAGAAGCCAACCATCGGGATCGCCAACACCTGGACCGACGCGATGCCCTGCAACTACGGCCTGCGCGACCTGGCCGGATACGTGAAGGAAGGCGTGCGCGCAGCCGGTGGTACGCCGATGGAGTTCAACACGGTCGCCGTCTCGGACGGGATCACGATGGGCACCCAAGGCATGAAGAGCTCATTGGTCAGTCGCGAGATGGTCGCCGACTCGATCGAACTGATGGCCCGCGGCTACCAGTTCGACGCGATCATCGCCTTGGCCGCCTGTGACAAGACGATTCCCGGCGCGGTCATGGGCGTGGCCCGGATCGACATCCCCTCGATCGTGCTCTATGGCGGCTCGGTCAAGCCAGGCCAGTACAAGGGCAAGGACGTCAGCATCCTCGAGGTCTTCGAGGCGGTCGGTGCCCACATCGCCGGCAAGATCAGCGACGAAGAGCTGACCGAGATCGAGGACGTCGCGAGCCCAGGGTATGGCGCCTGCGGCGGCCAATTCACCGCCAACACCATGGCCTGCGCCTTCGAGGCCCTGGGGATCTCCCCGGCCTTCTCGGCCATGGTGCCGGCCGAAGACGAACAGAAGCCCGTGGTCGCAGAAAAGATCGGCGAGTTGATCCTCCAGGTGCTGGCCGAGGATCTGAAGCCGAGCAGGATCATCACGCGCAGGTCGCTGGAGAACGCGATCGCCGCGGTCTGTGCTTCCGGCGGGTCGACCAACGGCGTGCTGCACCTGTTGGCGGTGGCCCGGGAAGCCGGGGTGGAGCTCGACATCGACGTCTTCGAGGAGGTCTCCCGGCGAACCCCGCTGCTGGCCGACCTCAAGCCAGGCGGCCGCTACGTCGCCACCGACCTCTACCGGGCCGGCGGTGTGCCGCTGATCCTGAGGAACCTGAAAAGGGGCGGCCTGCTCCACGAGGACGAGATCACGGTCACCGGCCGGAGCATCGGCGAGGAGGTGGACGGGGCCGAGGAGGAGCCCGGCCAGGACGTGGTGCTGCCGGTCGAGGCGCCGCTCAAGGCCCAGGGTGGCCTGGCAATCCTGCGCGGAAACATCTGCCCGGACGGCGCGGTTGTCAAAGTGGCCGGCACGGAGCGTCGCAAGCACGTCGGCCCGGCCCGGGTCTTCGAGCGGGAGGAAGACTGCTTCGCGGCGGTCAAGCGCGGCGAGATCGAGAAGGGCGACGTGATCGTGATCAGGAACGAAGGGCCGGCCGGCGGGCCGGGCATGCGGGAGATGCTGCAGGTGACCGCCGCCCTGGTCGGCGAAGGCATGGGCGAACACGTCGCCCTGCTCACCGACGGCCGCTTCTCCGGCGCGACGCGAGGGCTGATGATCGGCCATGTCGCACCGGAGGCGGTCAAGGGCGGGCCGATCGGGGCGATCCACGACGGTGACGAGATCACCGTCGACATCGACGAGCGCCGCCTCGAGGTGGCGCTGACACCAGAACAGGTCGACGAGCGGCTGGCCGCCTATTCCGCGCCACCGCCCCTCTATGATCGCGGTGTCATGGCGAAGTACGCGGCGACGGTGAGCTCGGCCTCGAAGGGCGCCGTCACCTAGCGGCGGACCGCCACCGGAGAGGCAGCGACCAGAGGAGAGGGGAGTCAGTTGAGCAACTGGAACCGCACAGGGAAGGCCGTCATCGCGGTGCTGGTGGCCGGGATTCTGACCGGGCTCGCGGCCCCGACCGCGGGGGCGGCGGAACCGCAGTTCGCCTGGCTTTGCAAGCCAGGCCGGGCCGAGGACCCCTGCCGGGGGAGCCTGCTGACCGAGAAGGTGACCGCCGCCGGCGCGGAAGGCCAATCGACCCCGAAGGTCCTGACCCGGTTGAGGAAGAAGGTCGACTGCTTCTACGTCTACCCGACCGTCAGCTTGCAGGAAGGTCCCAACGCCAACCTGGCCGAAGATCCCCAACTAGACGCTATCGCCGAACAGCAGGCGAGCCGCTTTTCGCCGGGGTGCCGCATGTTCGCCCCGATCTACCCGCAGTTCACCATTTCGGCGATCCTCGGAGCGAAGATCACGGACCAGGTCGCCGCGACCGCCTACGGCGGCGTCAAAGCTGCCTGGAACGAGTACCTGAAGAAGTACAACAAGGGCCGTGGCATCGTCCTGATCGGTCATTCGCAGGGAACCGGCCACCTCAAGCAACTGGTCTCCGAGACCTTCGACCGCAGGCCGAACCTACGCAAGCGCCTGGTCTCGGCGGTGCTGATCGGCGGCAACGTGACGGTGAAGAAGGGCAGCCGGACCGGCGGCAGCTTCCGCAAGGTCCCGGCCTGCGCCAAGGCGACCGAACTGGGCTGCGTGATCGCCTACTCGAGCTTCCTCGAGGAACCGCCGCCCGAGGATTCGCTGTTCGGCCGGGTCGGCGGCGCCCTCTCGGAGGATCTCGACCCGGCGACCCATGAGGTGCTCTGTGTGAACCCGGCCCGGCTCGACGGATCGAAGGGCCGGCTGAGGCCGCTCTTCAACACGGCCACCTTTCCCGGCCTCTACGCGAGCCTGCTGCCGAACCTGACCCAGTACGAAACCCCCTGGGTGAGCTTCCCGGCTCTCTACACGGCCTCCTGTCAGAACGCGGACGGCGCCAGCTGGCTGAGGATCCATGACGTCTCGGACGAGGCCGACGCCCGGCCGCGGGTCGGGGAGAAGCTCGGCCGCACCTGGGGCACCCACCTCACCGACGTGAACCTGGCGGCGGGCAACCTGGTCAGCGTGGTCACCAGCCAGGAGAAGGCCTACCTGAAGAAGCTGGCCAAAGCGAAGAGGGCCAAGGCCAAGAAGAAGCAGAAGAAGAACCACCGCTGACGGGCCCGAACCGCAGCGGGGGCGGCCCACAGGTGTTCCGGATGGTGGATGATGATGAAGTCAATTTCCGTGGGAGGAGTCTGATCGTGTCGAGAGTTTCTGGTCGTTTCACCTGGCTGGCCCTGGCTTGCCTGACGATGTTCATGGGGGTGGCCGCGATCGCCGGGACCTCGTCGGCCCGGGCCGACGACACCGTCTGGATCTGCAAGCCCGGTCAGGCCGACGATCTCTGCGCCGGCACGATCGCCGGCAAGAGCTTGGCACCTCCCGGCAAATCGTCGGTACCGCTCGAGTACAGCCGGCCGGCGAACCCGCCGATCGACTGCTTCTACCTCTACCCGACCCAGAGCGAACAGGCGACCCCGAACTCGAACCTGGACAAGGACCCGCCGATCAAGCGGGTCGTGGTCCAGCAGGCCCGGATGTTCTCCTCGGTCTGCAAGGTGTACGCACCGATGTATCGCCAAGTCACTTACAGCGGCAATCAGGCCGTCTACAACCCTGATGTGGAAACCGCGTACCAGAGCGCCAAGTCCGCCTTCGAGGACTACCTCGCCAACTACAACGACGGTCGCGGCTTCATCATCCTCGGCCACTCCCAGGGCTCGGCCCACTCGATCCGCTTGATCGACGAGATGATCGACAACGACGCGAATCTGCGCAAGCGCTTCGTCGGTGCGATCACCCCAGGTGGCAACGTCTACGTGCCGATCGACAAGACCGTGGGCGGCATGTACGACCACGTTCCGGCCTGCACCGATCTCGACCAGTACGGCTGCATGGTCGCCTACTCGATGTACACGGACAACCCCGGCCCGACCGGGGCGTTCTCACGGCTCGACTTCGGTTACTGGATCTACCCGCAGGACCGACCGGATGACAGCCAGTACGAGGTCATGTGCGTGAACCCGGCCGAACTCGACGGCAGTGGTGGCACGCTGCTGCCGCTGGCCAACCTCGACTACCTGAACGGGGTCCCCGCCCAGGAGAGTGCGACGCCCTGGATATCCGCCCCCGACTATTACAAGGCGGAGTGCAAGCGACAGGACGGCGCCCACTGGCTCAACGTCAGCAAGATCAACCTGCCGGGCGAAACCCGCCCGAACCTGGGTGCCCTGGTCGCCTCCGGCACCAACTGGCACGTGCCCGAGGTGAACCTTGCCGAGGGTGACCTGATCAACATCGCCGGCGCCTGGTCGGCGGACTACACGGCCGCACAGGACCGGCTCGCCGAGGCCAAGGCGAAGCTGAAGAAGCTGCAGGGCAAGCTGGCCAAGTCCAACAAGCGCCTCAAGCAGGGCCTCAAGAGCGCGAAGAAGCTGGACAAGAAGGCACGCAAGGCGAAGGGGAAGCGGAAGCAGGCCTTGAAGCGCAAGGCGAAGGCGGCCCGCAAGAAGGCGGCGGCCGAGCGCAAGCGGATCAAGTCACTGAAGAAGCAGATCAGTCAGGTGAAGAAGCAAATCGGGTGAGGCAAACGTGTACAGATCAGGCGGTTTTCGAGGAAAACCGCCTGATCTCCGAGTTGAAGCGGGCCGGTCGTTCGAGCTGGACCATGTGCCCGCAATCGTCGACCAGCGAGAGTTCCGCGTCGGGGATGCGCCGCTCGTAGGAGTAGGCGGCCCCGACCGGGACCAGCCGGTCCTGCTGCCCCCAGACGACCTGGACCGGGATCTCGATCTGACTTAGACTGTCCCGGTTGTCGTAGCCGCCCAGCGCGTAGGCGGCCTCGTAGAGCGCCGGCGAGTGGAGGGTTGCGTAGCTGCCGAGTTCCCAGAGCATCTCCGGCCGGATCATGCTCGGGTGGGCGATCACCCCGGCGAAGGAAGCCGTCCTGAGTCGCTTTCGCCCCATGTTGCGCTGCATCCGGGCGGCGGCGAGCGGGATCATCATCTTCACCACGGCGGCGGTCACCGACTTGCGGTAGCCGGAAATCGTCGCGAAGCTGATTCCGGCCGCCGAGATCAGGCTGACCCGGGAAAAACGATCGGGAGCGGTAGTGACCGCCTCGCTGGAAATGAACCCGCCCATCGAGTGGCCGACCAGGTAGGTCTCGGGGCCGAGCCCGACCGCGTCGGCGAATCTCAGGACGAGGTCGCCGTAGGCCGGCATAGATATCGGCTCCTCCGGCATCGGGCTCAGGCCGAAACCGGGCAGATCGAGCGCGACCACCCGGTATGAGTCGGAGAGGAACGGGATGTTCTCGAGCCAGTTGCGCCAGCTGCCACCCAGTCCGTGGACCAGCAGGATCGGCGGCCCCTCGCCCTGGTCGACGTAGCTGACCCGGCTGGCGCCCAACGCGGAGTGGACGGTCACCTCGCGGATCCGCTCGCGCCAGTCGATCTTCAGCCAACGGCCATCCGAGACGCCGTAGTCATCGTGGACCGGGGCCGGGGGTGGCGCTTCGGTCAGGAGGCCGTCGTTTTCGGACGCTTCCGTGGTCACGCCGACGACTCTATACATCCGCGAACCCGGCCCCGCCTGAAAGAATGCGCCCGATGGCGGACGACCTCAAAGGTGCGCGCCGGGTGTTGGTGGCGGGGCTCTCGACCTACTGGGGCGGGCGGTTGGCCGCTGCGCTGGAGAGCAACCCGGAGATCGAGGCGATCATCGGGGTCGACTCGCGCGAACCGACCCGGGAACTGGCGCGGACCGAGTATGTGAAGGTAGGGGAGGAGCACCGCCTGATCGAGAAGATCGTGCGTGCGGCCCGGATCGACACGGTGGTCGACGCGCGCCTGATGGTCGACTCCGTCCGCGGGCCGGACGGCCGTCGGCCGCAGCAGATCCACGAGCACAACGTGATCGGCACCCTCAACATCCTCGCGGCCTGCGCGGCCACGGGTTCGCCGGTGCGGAAGCTGGTCTTCAAGAGCTCGGCCCACTGGTACGGCTGCGCCCAGGATGACCCGGCCTACTTCACCGAGGACATGTCCCGTCGCTATGAGCCGGAGACCAGGGTGGAACGGGATGTGGTCGAGGCGGAGGCCGCGGTGGCCGAGTTCCGCGACCAACGGCCGAGCGTAACCGTGACGACGCTGCGCTTCGCCAACGTGCTGGGCGCCGAGGTCGACACTTCGCATGTCCAACTCTTCGCTCTGCCGGCGGTGCCGATGATCGCCGGCTTCGACCCGCGCTACCAGTTCGTCGACGAGGTCGACGTGGTCCACGCACTCGAACATGTCGTGGTCCGCGACGTCCCCGGCATCTACAACGTGGCCGGGGACGGCGTGTTGACCCTCTCTGAGGTGATTTCGCTGCTCGGCAAACGGCCACTGCCGGTGATCCCTCCCTGGGGCACCTCGTTGGCCACCTCCGCGTTCCGTCGCCTGGGCCTCACTCTGCCGGCGGAGATGGTCAAGCAACTCCGCTTCGGCCGCGGCATCGACAACCGGGCCTTCAAGGCCACCGGTTTCCACTTTCGCTACACGTCGAGGGAGACGGTGCTCCACCTGCGCGACCGACTGCGCCTGGACCCGGTCACGGAGACGCGCAAGGAGGGTTACAGCTACGAACCGGCGGTCGAAGATTTCCTTCGCCACAGCCCCCACGTGGACCGCTCCGGACAGGACTTCGGCCGCGAGGACGCGGCCCTGTTCGATCCCTCGCCGCCGGTCCAGGACTAAAGACGACCTGCAAAGGCGATTTCCGACCGGGTAAAGGGTTTCGCCCGTCGGTCGTGGTATCTACAATCCGAAGGAGTACTTCTCGGAACAAGAGAGCGGATTGAAGTGGGACGCAAGACTCAGATAGCGATTATCGCGGTGGTGGTCCTCCTGCTGGGCGGGGCGGTTGCCGCCTACGCCTACGATGGCGCCCAGAAGGACACGATCGCCGACGGCGTGACCGTGGCCGGGGTCGACCTCGGTGGCATGACCCGCGAACAGGCCGAAGAAGCCTTGGCCAACCAGGTACTGGCCCCCCAGCGCAAGCCGGTCACGGTCACCTTCCAGAAGCAGAAGTTCCAGCTCCCGGCCAAACAGCTGAAGATCCACGCCAACGTCGACGCTGCGGTCGACCAGGCCTTCGCGGAAAGCCGCGACGGCTCGCTGCCGTCACGCGTGTTCCGTGAGATCACCGGCGGCGAGGTCCAGGCCAGCGTCCCGGTCAACGTCGGCTACTCCAAACAGGCGGTCAACCAGTTCGTCAAGAAAGTGGCGGATGGGGTCCTCAAGGAACCGGTCGATGCCTCGGTTTCGGCCGGCCCGGAATCGCTGACCGTGGTCAAGGCAGAGAACGGCTACAAGCTTCGCGACAACCTGCTGACCCGGCAGTTGACCGGCCTGCTCGACAGCGGCAGGGGATCCCGGGCTCTGGTCGCCAAGGTCAACGTGACCAAGCCGCAGGTCACCACCGCCGAGGTGGCGAAGAAGTACCCGACCTATCTGACCCTGGATCGCAGCAATTTCACGCTTACCCTCTGGAAGAACCTGAAGAAGGTCAAGAGCTACACGGTGGCGGTCGGCCAGGTCGGCCTCGAGACGCCGGCCGGCACCTACGCGATCCAGGACAAGCAGGTCGATCCGGTCTGGACCGTGCCGAATTCGGCCTGGGCCGGTGACATGGCCGGCGAGGTCGTGCCCGGCGGAGTGCCCGAGAACCCGCTCAAGGCCCGCTGGATGGGCATCTTCGACGGGGCCGGGATCCACGGCACCGACGAGACCTCCTCGCTGGGTTCGGCCGCGTCGCATGGATGCGTGCGGATGGCGATCCCGGACGTGATCGACCTCTACGACCGGGTCGATGTCGGAACCCCGATCTACATCGGCTAGCGGTCCCGTCCAGCCCGGCCCCGCGGCGCCGAACGGAGCGGGCGCACCCTGCCCGGACTGGCCAGAAGCCCTGCGGCTGTTCCAGCGTGACCTGACCGCGGCCGGTACCGCGCCTCGGACCATGGCCGCCTACGAACGCGACCTCGGCCAGCTCGAGGCCTGGGCGCGGGGCTTGGGGCTGCGCCCCGACCAGTTGGGTCACAAGCACCTCAGGCGCTATGCGGCTTCGCTCTCGGCGGCCGGTCGTGCCCCGGCCACGGTGGCCCGCAAACTTGCCGCGATCCGGGGCTTCTACGGCTTCCTCTTGCGGACCGGGCGGGTCGGCCAGAACCCGGCCGACCTCGTCTCGGCGCCCCGGCGCAAGGCGAAGCTGCCACAGGTGCTGACCGCCGAACAGATGTCCTCGCTGCTCGACGCGGTGCCCTCGGGCAGCCCGCTGGAGATCCGCGACCGGGCGATGTTCGAGCTGGCCTACTCCTGCGGCCTGCGCAGCGAGGAAGTCTTGACCTTGACGATCGACTCGATCGATTTCGACGACGAGCTGGTCCGGGTGCTCGGCAAGGGGTCGAAGCACCGGCTGGTGCCGGTCGGCGAACCGGCCCGCCGGGCGGTCGAGCTGTACCTCTCGAAGTCCCGGCCCGGGCTGGTCGTCGACCCGGCCGAACAAACCTTGTTCCTTTCCCGCAACGGTCGGCCGCTCTCGGCCTCCGACCTGACCCGTCGCCTGGCGATCCGCATGCGGGAGGCGGCCGCGGCCGGCGGGGTCTCGCCCCACGCGCTCCGCCACTCGTTCGCGACCCACCTGCTGGAGGGCGGGGCGGACCTGCGTACGATCCAGGAGCTGCTCGGTCACGCCTCGATCTCGACCACCCAGGTCTACACCCATCTCGACGCCGCGCGCCTGCGCGACGCCTACGCCGGCAGCCATCCCCGTGCCTGAGGGCTGCCCGCCGGGACGGGGCGGCTTCCTCCGGCCGGATAGATTGGCAGCCATGAAATTGATCGTCAACGTCGACGGCGGCGCCAGAGGCAACCCGGGGCCGGCCGCAATCGGGATCGTGATCCGCGATGGTGAAGGCAACGTGCTGGAGGATCTCGGCGAGACGATCGGCGAGGCGACCAACAACGTCGCCGAGTACAAGGCCTTGATCCGCGGCATCGAGATGGCGAAGGAACTGGGGGCCGACGAGCTTCAGATCCACGGTGATTCGGAACTGGTGGTCAAGCAGATGCTCGGCCAGTACAAGGTCAAGCACCCCGACATGAAGCCACTCCACGCCCAGGCCAAGGATGCCCTGGCCGGGGTCTCATCCTGGTCGATCAGCCACGTCCGCCGCGAACAGAACGCGGAAGCCGACGCCCTGGTCAACCAGGCCCTCGACACGGCCTCCTGAGCCGGGCCGGTTCGACGGCCTGCGCGAAGAGGCGCCTACCGGAGTCGAACCGGTGTAAACGGCTTTGCAGGCCGCTGCGTAGCCACTCCGCCAAGGCGCCGAATGGGACGGCCCCGATTGGGGCGTCCCGAAAGCGGCTGAAGGGATTCGAACCCTCGACCTTCTGCATGGCAAGCAGACGCTCTA
>ERZ778021.466-NODE-466-length-73358-cov-13.946373_pt1 | contig 73358 bp, 52 predicted proteins | sample MGYA00375751_ERZ778021 | MGnify/ENA primary metagenome ERZ778021 (study PRJEB29350, sample SAMN05389814) | bioreactor metagenome | isolation source: Thiocyanate stock bioreactor | place: South Africa: University of Cape Town | collected 2013-08-29 ... | reverse complement strand
GAATCGGTGGCCGATTTACATCGGATTCACTGGCCGATTTGCACCGGATTATGCATTTGCTGACATAAATTCAAAATTTATACTTTAAATACATGATTCAATAGATTAAATTGATAAGGATGGGTAAATGGTTGATCCGGTCGGGAGTGCTAATAAAAGAGGAAAACATCCCAACAAACTCTATTATTTCAGCCGTGAAATGCGAAAAGACCCTACTGAGGCGGAAAATCTGCTCTGGGCTATTTTACGGAATCGCCAGTTATCTGGCTGGAAATTTCGCAGGCAACACCCATTTCCACCGTTTATTTTAGATTTTTATTGCATTGAAGCCCGTCTTAGCATTGAATTGGATGGAAGTGGTCATAAGGAGCCTGAGCAGAGGAAGTTTGATCGTGAACGAACACAATTTTTAAAGGAGCAGGGGATTACAGAAATTCGTTTCTGGAATGAGGATGTAATCCGGGATCTAGATAGTGTTGTTAGAAAGATTTACGAATCTCTTCCTGCTTCTTAATTTTCTCAGATTTTCATTTTGAATGTTTAGTTTTATTAATATAAGGCTGTCAAAACACCCCTCGCCAAGCATTGGAGAGGGACGATAGATTCCGCCTGGTGTAATTACGAAGTCTAAATTATTCCGATTTCTTCTATATTTCTAGTTTTTTGGTCAACAATTAAACGATGATAAATGACGAGTCATTTCAATGCGTATAGCCATGATAACGCTTCACACCTACATTTATGAAAATATCGTTTGATATCTGAAGACAACCTGCAAAATATAGGTTCTCTGAAATTCAAAATATTGAATTAACAAGCCAAAAGCTGTACCAATGATTGAAATAACTGCAATATCATGTAAGCTTAAAAGAAAACGAAACGAGGCTACTATGGCAGACACTAAAATTCCTGAAGAATTCTTAGATTTGTTTAAAAATAAATCCTTTGCCCATCTGGGAACATTCATGCCGGATGGTTCGATTCAAATCAACCCGGTCTGGGTGGATTATGATGGCAAATATGTGCTTATAAACACACAACGCGGACGACAGAAGGATATTAACATGCAGCGCGATCCACGAGTGACGGTGGAAATTCAGGATGCGGACAATCCTTATCGTTACATTGAAGTACGTGGCGTTGTCGCAGAAGATGTTGAAGAAGGCGCCGAGCAGCATATCGATAAGTTGGCCAAAAAATATACCGGTGCGGATAAATACCCTCATCTGGGTCATGGTGAGGTACGCGTAATTTATAAAATTAAACCGGAACGGGTTTTAGCACACGGTTGATAAGGGATAGGAAAAGAAAGCTGACAGCTGACAGCTGACAGGCAAAATCCAGATAGAGGCCTTCGCTTGCTTGCCAGTCTTTCTAATAAAATTTCCAAATCGTAGGTTGGGCATGTTGGACGGGTAAGCGCCATGGTTAGGATTAGATCCCGGCTGGGAGTTTTCATCGCTACTCACGTGCCCAACATTCCATGCAAAAATTTACCCAGAAATAGATGGAACATTCACGACCTGCGCGTGCAAATTATTGACCATTCATCCTATCGGGCGTTTGCGAGCGCGTTGGGCACTCAGCTTTCAAGGCAGATGCGCGGCGAAGTTGCTGTGCAGATGGTCGCCATTGACTGTGGCACATGCCCAACATTCAATGCAGAAATTTACCCAGAAAAAGATGGAACATTCACGACCTGCGCGTGCAAATTATTGACCATTCATCCTACCGGGCGTTTGCGAGCGCGTTGGGCACTCAGCTTTCAAGGCAGATGTGCGGCGAAGTTGCTGTGCAGATGGTCGCCATTGACTGTGGGACATGCCCAACCTACAACAACTGACAGATAATAGGTAAATCCCAGGATACGGACCTCCGCTTGTTTGTCTGTCATTCCGGTGGAACTTCCAGTGGAAACCAATCAATTTGGCAATTCCGAAATGAGCATCTAGAATTTCACTATCAACTATTAGCTCGCTTTGCGCGCTTCGCGCCAGTTAGCTACTCTTTCTGGCCAGTCTGGTCACATAGCGATACCTATCCCAACGGTAAAGGATCTTGACAAACTCGATCGGACGGCGGTACTGGTTGTAAGTCAGGCGTTCATTCAACAACAATGGTGCGTCAGGTTTAATATGCAAGAGGACAGCTTCCTCAACCGTGGCCAGGGTGGTTTCAAGCGTTTCATCCGCCTCAGTTGGGATCTGATTGAATTTGTCTTCCAAAATTCGATAGAGTGAGCCGCTTTTCTCCAGGTCTGCCTGGGTAATTTCTTCGCCGGGTGCAAGGGCTACAAAAGAGGTCTGCAAACCGATTGGACTCTCATCCCCCAGGCGAATGCGGTCAATCTGCATTACCTGGGTGCCAGCCGGGATTTCAAGTCTGCGTGCGATGTTTTCACTTGGGGTAACCCATGCGATTGAACGAATAATTTGCCCGGGTTGCAGTCCGCGTTGCTGCAGATCCTCGCTGAAACTGGTCAACTCCTGCATACCTTTTTGCAACTTTCGTGGAGATACAAAAGTACCGCGGCCATGTTCTCGATAGAGGTAGCCAAGCCGTTCAAGGTAATCAATCGCCTGGCGAATGGTTGGGCGGCTGACCGAGTATTGACTTTCCAGTTGGCGCTCAGAGGGGATCATCTGGCGGGGAAGCCATACCTCCGAATCAATTTGCTGCTTGATAAAGTTTGCCAACTGCATGTATTTGGGTGTGGAAGAATCCGGATCAATTAAGCTTGACATTTATTTTTCCTGATGTTACTATTAGCATACTGGTTAATACCAGTTCTATTATCAAGCTTTTACGTTTAATTAGCAAGAGGGAATTGAGTTTGAATCAAGTTTCCGATGCCGAATTACAAGCGATTGTTCAAAAAGTACTGGCGCGCAATCTCGAAAAGACCCCGCAGGCGTCCACTATTGCTGTGAGAAGTGTCCCTGCAGGGGTAAAGAGCGTTGCTATCGGAGCGGATCATGGTGGTTTTTCAATGAAGGAAAGTTTAATCACGGATCTGAAAGGATGGGGGTATCAGGTAACTGATTGCGGTACTTTTAATCAGGAAGCATGTGATTACCCCGATTTCGCCTTAGCGGTGGCCACTAAAGTAAGCACAGGCGAAGCCTGGCGCGGGATCATGATTGATGGGGCCGGTATCGGTTCCTGTATGGTCGCTAACAAGGTTCCAGGAGTGCGGGCAGCCATGTCTTATGATCTTTCCAGTGCCATGAATAGCCGCGAACATAATGATGCCAACCTGCTGACATTGGGGGCTGGTATGATAGGGCTTAACCTGGCCAAACAAATTGCGAAAACCTGGCTTGAGACAGACTTTGGTGGCGGGCGGCACGCGAAGCGCGTCGATAAAATCATCGCGGTCGAACGTAAGTTTTTAAAGGGATAACAAATATGGCATCTGATCAAAAAACATTAGAAACTCTGGTCGAGATTATTACACGTGAAGTGCTGGCGGTCATGTCCGATCAGGAGACGATCTTACAGCAGACAGATGGCTCTTATTGCTTGTCGGAAGTGGCTGATGGTATTCGTGTTAAGACTTGTTTTGATGCCGCCGGACATATTCTTTCTGCCGGCGCTGAACGTCTAAGCTCTACGATTGGCGTTATTCCAAATGATCTCAGCCTTGCAAACAAGATTGACCACACTTTACTCAAACCAGAGGCAACGCCAGATCAGATTGCTCAATTGTGTTCGGAAGCGCGCAAGTATGGCTTTGCTTCAGTGTGTGTTAATCCCGCCTGGATCAAGCTATGCTCCGACCTGCTGCGTGGATCGTCTGTAAAAGTTTGCTCAGTGGTGGGTTTCCCCTTGGGTGCCACTCCAACCAATGTTAAAGTCTATGAAACCGAGCAGGTTCTGCGCGATGGTGCCCAGGAAATTGATATGGTCATCAACATCGGTGCGCTTAAGGCGGGTATGAATGAGTTGGTGGCCAAGGATATTCGTTCGGTAGTGGAAGTTTCCCATAAGGGTGGGGCAATCGTCAAGGTGATTATTGAGGTTGTTTTACTCAACGATGAAGAGAAGGTGATTGCCTCTTTACTTGCCAAAGAAGCAGGTGCGGACTTTGTGAAAACTTCGACTGGTTTTGCCAGCGGTGGTGCGACGGTTTATGATGTAGAATTAATGCGCCGGGCGGTTGGCCCGCAGATGGGCGTCAAAGCAGCCGGCGGTGTGCGCACGCGTGAGGACGCTGAAAATATGGTCAAAGCTGGTGCCACCCGTCTGGGTGCCAGCGCCGGAGTAAAAATCGTTCAAGCAGAAAGCAGTAATAAAAAAGAAACTCCTGTGAAGGCAGGTGGTTCTTATTAGTACAATGGAGTTTAGCCAATGTTGATAGCAACTGTAGTGGGTACAACCGTCGCGACGATCAAAGATGAGAAACTGCATGGCCGCAAACTGTTGATCGTTCGGCAAACCGATGAATTTGGTCAGCCGTTTGGAAAGCCGTATGTGGCGATTGATACGCTCGAAGCCGGAATAGGCGATTTGGTATTGACAGCAGCTGGGTCGAGCGCACGCCAGACCACAATTACCAAAGATACTCCGGTTGATGCGGTCATTATGGCCATTATCGACTCGTTGACGGTTGAAGGAAAAACTACATTTCAGAAATCCTGAAAGAAGATTGGCGGAAAACCAATATGGATAAAGACTTACTCTCAATTCAAGAAGCGCGTGATAAAGCTGATCAAGCCTACCAGGCCTGGCTGCAGTGGTCAAAAGCCAGCCAGCAGGAGGTCGATCGTGTTTGTCAGGCGATGGCGGATGCCGCCTATGAGGCTTCAGAACGATTGGGAGTGCTGGCGGCTGAGGAGACCGGGTTTGGCATCAGTGCACATAAAAAGTTGAAGAATCAATTTGGATCGCGAAATGTCTGGGAAAGCATCAAAGATATCAAAACAGTGGGCGTGATTGCACACGACGAGCGTAAGAAGATCTATGAGATTGCCTGGCCAATGGGTGTGATAGCTGCTTTGATTCCTTCCACCAACCCAACTTCGACGGTCATGTTCAAGACCCTGATTGCGGTCAAAGCGCGCGATGCCATCGTGCATGCACCCCATCCTTCGGCGATACGCTGTTGCAACGAGACGGCGCAGGTAATGGCAGATGCCGCTGAAAGAGCAGGAGCACCGCGTGGTTTGGTTGCCTGTCTTCAGAATGTGTCGCTACCGGCTACTCAAGAACTAATGCATCACAAGCGGGTCGCATTGATCCTGGCCACCGGTGGAACACCGATGGTGCGTGCAGCCCATTCAGTCGGCAAACCAGCCTATGGCGTCGGCCCGGGGAATGTGCCGGTCTATGTCGATCGCAGTGCCGATCTTGAAAAGGCGGCACGTTACATTGTCGCATCCAAAGCCTTTGATTGCTCAACAATCTGTGCCACCGAACAATCCGTGCTGCCCGACCGGCCAATTGCAGCGCGATTGAAACAGCTGATGCAACAGGAGGGTGCTTATTTCTGTAATGAGGAACAAACCAACGCGCTTCGGGGAGCATTGTTTCATCCGGATGCCAGTATCAACACCGCTACGGTCGGTAAAACAGCCGATTTTGTAGCAGCGTATGCCGGTTTTTCAGTTCCGCCCGGTACAAAAGTACTGGTCGCCCCAATTGCCAGTGTTGGCAAGGATGAATATTTAGCCCATGAAAAACTAACCACAGTGCTTGCCTGGCACGAAGTCAATGGCTGGGAAGAGGGCTGTGATGCTTCAATCAGTATGATCCAATTTGGTGGGCGTGGGCATACCCAGATCATTTATGCTGAAGATGAAAAGGTAATCATGGCTTTTGGACTGGAAAAACCGGTTTTCCGCATTCTGGTCAATACCATGGGCAGCCTGGGCGCCATTGGTCTCACCACTGGATTAATGCCCTCATTAACTCTCGGTTCAGGAGGTGTCGGAGGGGCTATCACTGGCGACAATATCACGGTTTATCATATGTACAATGTCAAACGCCTGGCCTATGCTTTACAGGTGCCGCCCTTAGCGGAAATAAACGCTGCGCCTGTTACCAATGCGGCTTCCGAAACTTTGGATGCCAGCGAAATTGAAAAGATTGTTAGAGAAATTGTCACAGAAGTTCTACGAAAATAAACCTATTAAAGGAAGAATGAAAGGAAAACGAAATGGCTTTAGATACTGCTCTTATCGCTTTAGGAATGATTGAGACCCGCGGTCTGGTTGGCGCAATTGAGGCAGCCGATGCGATGGTCAAAGCAGCCAATGTGGTTTTAATTGGCTCTGAATATGTCGGCGGCGGTTATGTGACCGTCATGGTACGCGGAGATGTGGGTGCTGTTAAGGCAGCCACAGACGCGGGTGCTGCTGCAGCCAAACGTGTTGGTGAATTGGTTTCCGTGCATGTCATCCCCCGACCGCATACCGATGTGGAATTGATTCTGCCACAAAACAGCAAGGGTCAGGTTAGCGGCCGCACAGCTTCAAAGAGCTAAAGCATTCATGTTTTTGAAAGGACGATTGTGACGCAAACCATCCATGGGCAGGCAGTCACCCTCGACCCACGTGTGCGCCTTGACCGGGCCGCATCAGTAATCTTGCCGCACCTTAAATCGCAGTCTGCGATACCTTTGGCAAAAGCGCCTCAAGGAAAATTACACGTTGGTGTGGATCTTGGTACTGCATACCTGGTTTTGGTAGTATTAAATGATGAAGGTACACCCCTGGCGGGCGAATGGCAATTTGCAGAGGTGGTCCGTGATGGTCTGGTGGTCGATTATTTGGGCGCAACAGATTTACTGCGTGGGATGAAAACGCGCGTGGAACGGCGTCTGGGACGTGAGATTACTCATGCTGCCAGTGGTTATCCACCTGGTGTTCCACGTGTGGAGGTGCGCGCAAGCGAGCATGTGCTCGAAGCAGCCGGTTTTGAATGCCTTGGTTTAATCGATGAACCCAGCGCCGCCAACCATGTCTTGCAGATCCAGAACGGAGCCATTGTCGATGTCGGCGGAGGTACGACCGGGGTAGCCATTGTTCGCAATGGCGAGGTGATTTACACTGCCGATGAAGCCACCGGTGGTACGCATTTTTCATTGGTGATTGCCGGTTCGCTGGATATCAGCTTTGAAGAGGCTGAGGCGTTGAAAATCAACCCGGATGAGCAGGCTCGTTTATTCCCGCTGGTTCGACCTGTCATGGAAAAAGTTGGCAGTATAGTACTGCGTCATATAGCCGAGTATGAGGTTGATCATATCACCCTGGTTGGTGGCACAAGTTCTTTTTTGAATATGGCCGCAACCATCGCGGAATATACATCCATTGCTACCAGTGTGCCCGTGCATCCGGTATTTGTGACACCATTGGGATTGGCAAGTTACGCTGCCAGTCTGTTGTAATTGCTAAAGGAGTTTGAAAATGGGAGATAATTTTTCACTGCGCTGCTATTGTTACCTGGATCGTATGCAGCCACAATACGCAGCCTTTGTGGGCACGGTTACTCAGGGTGATTTACCGACCGAGGGAATGGCAGCCTTGTATGTTGAAATGGCGCCTGGTAATGAGGTCTTTCGCATGGTTGATATTGCCGTAAAGGCGACTGAAGCCAAACCTGGTGCCCAGATTGTTGAGCGTGAATTTGGCATGTTTGAAGTTCATAGTCCTAACCAGGCAGCTGTTCTGGCAGCGGGCGAGGTGGTGCTGGAACGCTTGGGGTTACAAGTCAACGATCGCATTAAACCAGAAACCGTTTCCATCCAGACGATCACACGCGTCGATCCGTACCAGGTGCAGCTCCTTAATCGCTTCCGGCGTGGTTCAATGTTGGTGCCAGGAGAAACACTTTTGGTATTGGAATGTCAGCCGGCTGCCTACATCAATTATGCCTGCAATGAAGCCGAGAAAAATGCCAGTATCAAGATTATTCACGTTTCTTCCGTGGGTCGTTTTGGGCGTATGTGGCTAAGCGGTTCAGAAGCTGAGATTGAAACAGCAAAAAATGCAGCTGTAAAAGCTCTGGATTCGTTGGAAGGTATCTCAGGTTGATGCGAAAGACTGGAGGGTAATATGGCACGCCAATTTTATACTGAACAAGATATTGAGGACATCGTTAAACGCGGCAGCTCTTCATTGGAGCTCAGCGATGATGTCGTCTTAACGGCGCTGGCGTACGAGAAAGCCCAAAAGCTTGGTTTGACGCTGATTCAGAAGAATGATACCCCGCCAGCTGCACCGCTGCGGCCTTATTTATCTCAAAGCGATGGCAGTGCGAAGGCTAAACCGGCTGTCTCAGCGGCAAGCGGGGGCCAAAGAGCGGATATCAATCTGCAGCCTGTGAGATCTGCAGATTTAAAGGTGCGCATCCGCCAGGCTGTGCTGCAACGGCTTGGTAACAAGGTCGACCCAATGCTTTTGGACCGAGTTATTGAGCGTGTATTAAGCAGCACCGGATTGGACAAAGGATGAAGCTCGGCAAAGTGGTTGGGAGCGCAGTCTGTACCAGCAAGTATAATGGGCTGGAAGGGCTAAAACTGCTCATTATTCAGCCTTTGGACAAACGATTGCAGCCGAAAGGGGAGCGCGTGGTAGCTGCGGATGTGGTTCAAGCCGGCGAAGGCGATATTTGCGTCATGGCGCGTGCCCGTGAGGCTGCCCTGGCAATGCCGGATATCAAATTTGTGCCGGTTGACCTGGCCCTGATCGGAATCGTCGATGAATACGAGCTGCGTCCGGATGGGGAAGCGGATATTCGCTTGAAGGCTGGATGGACGCGCTACTCATGAGGATATTATGATTCTGGCACGTGTAATCGGAACAGTTGTGACCACCATCAGTCATCCCGACTTGAAGAATCGGCGTTTGTTGACTGTGCAACCGTTGCAATGGGAGGGCGAGCCGGAAGAAGCCTATTTTCTGGCGTTGGATAATACCCATGCCGGCGTCGGCGATACGGTGATTGTTAATCAGGAAGGCAATGGAAACCGCCAGGCATTACAAAATCCGGGGGGATGTATCAATTCGGTTATCGTCGCGATTGTGGATTCGGTTTTTATCGATTAGAGTAATGAGTTCCAAGAGTGGGGTAATGAGAAGACCGGACTGGCGTTGATATATATTAAAACCAGGCTTCGGGTTGAACGATAATCCGGGAAGCAATAACCGCTTGGCTGGGAAATGAGCAGAAGCCTGGTTTTGGTTGATCAGGTGAACCCGGAAAAAGACAAGACTATTTTAACCCCCAAAAGCCAGGTTTGTAGTTGATGGAAATAAGGTCTTGTTCCCCTGAATAGGCAAGCCTTTCATCACCAAGGCTGTGCACTCGCTTCGCTTGCCTGGGGTTGATCGATAGCTTACATGTGGTTAAGATAAGAGAATATTCCTTTTAAAGAAGTAAAATGGTGCCTTTTATAAGGCAACGTGCTACAAAGCACCAATTTGATTGTGGCCTGTACTTGGATATAAGGACGAATCGGGAAAACATTCTTCTCTTCCCTGTCCTTTGCCGTTATTCTTTTTCGATTGTTTGGTCACTAATTCCCAACCCCACATACGCGGTCATACGCGTATCTGCCCGGTTGGCCCACCAGGCGTATGGGATAAAAGTCAAAGCCTGACCGGAAGTGCTGTGCCCATCCAAGACAGTCACGCCCCCGAAAAGATCCGCATGAAAACGTGCCTTTAGACTGTTTGGATTCAGGACAATTTCAAAAATATCGACACCGGGATTGTCCTCTGCTTCTAAACAGTAAAGTAATGGGCCGCGGGTGACAGCTACTTTAGCGCGGCAGGATTTAACGCGTGGGTGGGGGATGTGGAGGATGATCGGCATCGATAAATCGAGCTGCAAAACGTCACCGTTTTGCCAGGTATGTTGAATGGCGACATACTGCGCTTCACGAGGATCAAACCCGCTGGCGGTGGGCGGGTTCATCATTATGGCCGGGGAGATGAAGGGATAGTCTCTTCCATTTAAGGTGATACTCACATGCGGACACCAACTGGGGATGCGCACATTTAAAGTAAAATCAGCCGGATTTTCTGGATCGACTTGAATTCGCACGTTTCCTTGCCAGGGAAGGGAAGACTCAACTTTGATGCCGACCGCTTGGCCGGAGGGTAGCCGGTGTTCAAACGAACTGCCAATAAACTGATGAATCCAGAGCGTTTCATCTTTATGTGTATAAATATAACCGGGCAGGGCAGCCCAGGTGCGCGCCAGATTGGATGGACAACAAGGAATCTCGAACCACGGTTCGCGATGCAGACCATTGTTATTTTGCAGGGGGTTATTATAAAGATAGCGCGTCATATCCTGACCAATACCCACCAGAGCGGCATTGTATAAAAGATGCTCAAACTGGTCGGCATAGGCAGCATCCGGCTCAAGCAGAGTCATCTCCCAATTCCAGAACATGCTGCCCAGAGCTGCACAGGTTTCAGCATAGGCGCTGGCTGGGTCCAGTTCATAGGCACGGCCAAATGCCTCAGATATTGGCAGTGATCCAATGCCACCGCTGATATAGCTTTTCTTGCTGATCACATCCTTCCAGCGAGTCACCAAAGAGGGTATTAGCGAGTAATCTCCAGTCAGATGTATGAGCATGGCGATGGCCGTCTGCAAATAAGTGAAGCGGACTGCATGCCCGACGGCTTCCGATTGGTGGCGGATGGGCGCATGTTGTTGGAAATAAGTGCCGAACAGCCCCCCCAGCAAAAAGCGTTCCCGGCTCCAGCGAGGGATTATGGCCTGATTGGTTTTTGGAAGAATTGTTTCGCTGTGTTGAGCGGGATGTTCGCGTTGAAAGTTGCTGTTCTGTTGTTCGCGGATTTTCGTTCTCCGGTTGACTCGGGCATTTTCCCGCAGCATGTGCATCGCGAACCGGATTGGACCCAGACCACCGCGCTGTTCAAGAAATTGGGTGGCCATTTCCAAATAGTGAGCCTGGCCACTGAGCTGATACAGCCGTAATAGAGCGATTTCGATTTCCTCGTGACCAGGAGTGAATGCTGCCCCTTTTCCTAAAAAGGTCTCACAGACCAGATCAGCCGCGCGAGTGGCAACCTGCAGCAAAGGTTCGGTTTTTGTAGCCTCAAAATGCGCGATTGCGGCTTCGATTAAATGACCGTGACAATAAAGCTCGTGTTCAATTTGCAAGTTCTGCCAGCGTGAGCCAGGAAAGAGAAGTTGATTATACGTATAGAGATAACCATCCGGAGTTTGGGCTGATTCAATCAACAGGATTAATTGCTGCATATGATTATCCACAGCCGAAAATGTATAGGCGAAGGAGAAACGGGCAGCCGCATCCAGCCATTTATAGGCATCCGAATCAGCAAAGAACCAGCCACTATGCAAACCTTGTGTTAACCCAGCAGCAAGGCGAAAATTAGTGATGCAACCGGATGTCTCCAATTGCCGCCATTGGTGCAGCAGAGCCGTACTTGCGGAAAGTTGCAGGCGGGGTGACCAGAACGCGTCATCCAGTGTGACTCTCTGAAAATGAACAGCTTGCATACAATTCTCCCTGCGTGGATGTTATGAAGTACTCTGCATTAATTAGACCATAAAAGTGAATTTGAAGCAGCAAATGTAGAGGTGAGAAATCGTGATCTGCGGCTGTTTGAGCGAGTGCTAATTCGGCGGGGTTGAAAAAATGCTCAGATAAAACAATGCGCATAGCCATTAACATAATGAACATCGTTTTTCCTAATTCATTCAAACGATAAAATAGATAGCTCTTATTTGCATGCCCTTTTTTTAATAACCACCAGTCAGAAAAAAGGTTTAGCCAGACTCGCATCTCGGCTTGGAAAATGTCTCTAAAGAGATTGTCGTCCATTTATTGTCAAGTTTTATTCCCCCAAACCGAGCTACGAACGAGGCTGCTGAACGGAAAAAAAATCTTCTAGATGAATGGATAGCCAATGGGTCCGTAGCTCGGATTGGAAATAAGTCTGAAAAGCGAATCCGTATCATTGACCGTCTTATTTTATTGGCCCGATCCGAGCTACGAAGGTGGTTGCTGAAGGTACGTGTTTTACACGCACCAACCATGAGCCACTAGCCACACGCCACACGCCACACGCCACAAGTCACAAGCTACGCGCCACGGCCTATCTCGAATTTCTAAATTCATGGCTGCTCAGAAAAGTGATTTCATCTCTGTGCTCCTGCCACAACGTTTGCAAACGTGCTGTGTAATCGCCCATCAACCAGTGCTTAAACCAACCTGGGGCACGTGCCTGATCTTCATCATGACCATAACTGGGATAGCCGGCCGAACCGGTCTGCAACACCCAGCCCTTAGAAACCTGGAAAGCGATCATGGCATGACCGCGAGTATGTCCGGGGGTGGGGATTAAATAAACTTCCGGCTGCATATCTGCGACGCGCATGGCAGGAAAGCCAAACCAATCACTGTCGATGTGGTCATACAACTTCCAGTCAGGTCCATGCTTCCAGTGGCGTGACAGATAACCGATTCCCTGGCGGCCGCGGTGACTTCTGGCCGCCTGAAGCTCCTTGCGCAGAACATGCACCCTGGCCCATGGAAAATCGCTGATTCCGCCGGCATGATCAAGGTGCAGGTGGGTCAAGATAATATCATTGACATACTTGGGATTAATAGAAAACCTGGGCATCTGCTGAATGGCGCAGTTCTCTTCCTTTAAAGGGGTGCGTACAAAGGCGCAGAATATTCTGGTAATCAGACTGGGATTGCGGACATCGGTCACACCGTAGCCGCTATCGATCATGACCCAACCTTGATCTCGCCGGAAAAGGGTCACGAAGGTACCTGCGTGAATTCTTAATCCACGTGGTTGCATCGGGCCACAATCTATTTGAACAAAATCTGGCAATCAAGCCTCCAAGCGGATCTATTGATAATTGATTATATACCTGCCCAAAAGCACACGTAAATTATGCATAAATACACCGTTTTTTCTCACATTCTTTTGATAATCCAAGTAAAATATAATCAGAGAAATTATATACTTTAATATTCTTGAATTTGTAACACAATCACGCTGACAAAAATAGAAATTAAATTCTTACTTTTGAGAGGGACAGAAGAATGAAAAATGCCGCATTGCGTACGATGATTGTTGCCTGCATGTTATTCGGGCTATTCCAGTGGGGGGGTGATGGCGCTGTTCAGGCACAACCATTGCAAACTGCCATTCCTGCTGTTAATGTGAATCAACCTGCCGATGTGCTGATTGGGGAGAACTTCACCTTTCCGGTCATATTTGATAATAGTGGGGATACCACCGGTTATGGTCCCTTTATCGATTTAATCTTCCCTACCAGCGGAATGGATGGGGATGACGGCATCTCTTTCTTAAACGCCACCTATCTGGGTGTGCCTGTTGAAACCGTTGATCAGGTTGTTACGGATACTGCCCCGATTGGCGATGGATTGGGCTGTGTCACACATCCGTATGCAAAAGACGCCAGTGGCAATTTCATTGTGATGTGTGGTTTAGCGGTCGGTGATCATTATGTCACCCTCTTGCTGCCCTTTGGTTCCTTTGTGCCCAACCAGACACCCGCTGAACTGACCATTTCAGCCAGTTTAAGTAATCTGGCTGATCTGGGTGAGAATCTCAATATCCGTTCTTCGGGCGGTTATATGTTCGGGAATGACCCGCTTGATAACCCGACCAGTGATCCCTCTCTGGTGGGCGCTTTTTCCAATAACCCGGTCAACCCGACTCTTTTCACCCTCACTAAGGCTTATGTAGGGCCTGAGAATGAAACCGCGACTGGCCCGAATTATTTGCGCAATTATACAATAACGGTAGACGTGGCCGATGGCCAGACTCTACTCAATTTTGATCTGGTGGATTACCTGCCAGATAATATTCAATATGTTGCTGTTCCATCGAGTGTTCCTAATTATGTTTTCGCGAACTCTTCATTCCCCGCCACCGATACCCTGGGCGGTCAGGTGGATCTATTCTATAACAGTATCGTGGGTAGCAGTTCTGCCAACGACCTGGTCGTGCAGATACAATTTTATGTCCCGCTGGAGGATACGGACGGTAACCGCGTGATCAACCCAACCAGTGGTGATGATGCCTTCTCCTGTAACCAGGTTAGCGGATTGGGAGATTGGTATCCGCTCGATCCACGTGATGCGGGTGCCATGGATAACGCCCAGGCTGGTTCCTCGGATGGAATTTGCAATGGCGAAGCGCATGAGAATCGCTTGGAAGATAAATCGATCGCCATCCAGAAAAGTTCTGCGGTCGTTTTGGATGCAAATGCGCCTGGAACTTCTCCCGGCGATGTGGTTGAATACACGCTCAGCATTCAAATCTCCGATTATTTTGCCTTTAACAACCTGGTAGTGGCCGATATCTTCAGTGATGGTCAACGTATTGACCCCAGTTTTACACCTACTTTGGCTGTTTCCGGTAACCCGGAAAATCATTCCGGCAATTTTTCAGTGGGTAACTATAACGTCGATGTGAGTGAAATCGGCAATGATCCCGATCCGGCCACAGATGGATCTACGACAATCACCTTTAATATCAGCGCTCAATTGGCTGCTCTCGCGGGTGAAGCCTGGATGGTTGGTGGTTGTATTCCTATGCTTGCTGATGGCAGCGGCCGAGATACGGACTTAAACCCGGGATTAACCCCCAACTGTAACCTCTATAACAATGGGGCTACCACAGCTTTGATTCGATTCCGCACGATTATCCAGAATAATTTTAGCGACACGTATCTTCCCGGTGATCCCTCGGTTGACCAGGGCGATGTGTTCACCAATTCAGTCAATGTGAGTGGTGACTTGCTTTCTGTAGTAGATTTGAGCAGAACTGGATATTCGTCAGAATCCGATGGCAGTGCCACTTCGTTAAATATTGGCTATGGCTTGCTGACAAAATCAATCTATTCGCTGAATGGAAACACGACGTTCTCCTCCCCGCTGCGGGTAGCTGCCGGTGATGTGATTACTTATCGTTTTACGTACACCCTGGCAACCAGCAATTTTGAAGGGTTATTCTTTATCGATTATCTGCCGTTACCGGTTTTTTCTGCTACGGAGCTATCCACTTTTGACCCTGTTCAAAATGCCGCTTCACCTGCAGCCGGGCATGCCAAGTTTGGCCCAGGCGATACTTTCTTTAACTATAGCGGGATACTACCAGCTATTACGACAAATGCCGCTCAAAATAACATCACTTTTACGTATGGCGATTATGACAATCCTCTGAATCAAGCCAAAGTTATTGATATCATATTTTCGGTGTCAATTAATGCCCAACCCTTTGCGGACGGACTTTATTTGACCAACCAGGTGACCGCCAATGAAGATTCAACCAATGCCGGCAGCAATGCCGAAAACGCAATTGTGCAAATTCAACTGACCGAGCCTGTTCTCGATTTCAGTAAGGGCGTGGTCTGGGCTTCCAGCGATCAAAGTAACGCAGTATTTACACCAACCACTGTCGGACCGCTACCCTTTAGCTTCAATACCGCCAATCCTTCCGATTGTTCCCGCTTCAGCGGCACGCTTTCTTCAAGTGGATTGAGTGCCAACCCTGTCAATAGCAACCTGGCCGGACTGGATAGCGGTGATATCGCTTTAATGGCGCTGGTGGTTGAAAATACGGGCAGCGGCTTGAATGGTGCCTATGATGTCTCTGTGCGCGATAGTCTTCCCGCTGGATTGACTCTCGTTCCCGCTAGTATTTGTGCCGTGGATGGCAGTGGCGCTGCGATAGCTTTCACAGGTGACCTTTTTGGGACAGGTTTGGAATTAATTGATCCGGGCCCGACTACGACACCTGGTGGTGCTCTCGATCCCTATGATGCCAGCAGCGGCCGTAATATTGCCGTGATCACCTATGCGGTCAGTGTCGATGCAACTGTTGCAGCTGGATCTACTCTGGTCAATACGGCTGCACTGACCAAATATGCCGGGACAGAGGGCGGAGATGATCACCTAATCACAGATTTAAGCGATACCGCCCAGATTCGTACTTTGCAACCCTCATTTGACAAAGCCTTCACCAGCACCGAAATAATTTCAGCAGGAAATACAAATACTACCGCTGTGATTGGTGAATTGGTTACCTACACGTTGACCGGCACCGTCCAGGAAGGGTTAACTCCGGCAGCACAGGTGGTTGATACATTGGATAGTGGCCTGGCTTTTGTCGATATTGTCTCCGTTACAGCTTCGACCGGCGTTAGCAGTTCTGTCATGAACTTCAATGGATCGGGTTTGTGCACAAACTGTACAGCCGGCACGGGTGCTGGCAGCAACCCACTAATAGCCAACAATGGCCAACTGGTGACATTCAACTTTGGGGATGTCAGCAATGCCAACAGCAGCAATGCTACTCCTGAGACCATCACAATTGTCTATCGCACCGTTGTTTTGAACGTGGTGGGTAATCAGAGCGGAACTCTCCTCAACAACTCTGCCCGTTTCTCCTATACCGGCGGTTCTGTCACGGACTCAGCCGATAACATTTCTGTGGTTGAGCCGAATGTGACTCTGACCAAAACTGTTCAACGCACGCTGCCTGCTCCCGCGAGTGCCGGGCCTTACGACGCCGGAGACCAGGTCACATATACGATCACGATCGGCAACAGCGGCCCGATTGACGCCTTTGATGTCAGCGTGCGCGATCAACTGCCAGCCGCGCTGGGTGGATTAAGCCTGGCCAGCGTTACTGATTCAGCTGGTATCTTGACCACATCCGATTTTACACTTACTGCTGGTCTGTTAACCAGCCTGCCGGCATCTGCCTTTGATTTACCGGCCAACAATGGTCGCAGCGTTATCCTGCGGGTGCAGGGCACGATTCCAGCGACTGTCACACCCAATCAGGCAATTAACAACACCGCCTCGGTGGCCTGGACCAGTCTGGACGGGACGGTCAATGACCGCTCCAGCTTTAATCCAGCCTCCGATGAACGCACCGGAGCCGACGGAGTGAACGGTGCATTAAACGATTACGCTCGCAATGCCAACGGGAACCTTACGGTCCGCAATCTTTCCGGGACGAAATATATTGTCTCATCCTCAGAAGCCGGCACCGCCGATACACCTGCACCGGCACACCTGACCATTGGGGAAATTGTGCGCTATCGCCTGGCGATGCAAATCCCGGAAGGCACCTCACCTGACCTGGCCATTTTCGACCGGTTGTCCCTTTATCTGCAATTCTTGAATGATGGTACTGCCCGTTACGCCTTTGTATCCAACAGCGGACTGACTTCGAGCAGTTTATCCGCTGTCAACATCGTCGGAACAGCTGCGGACCCTGTTACTGTGCCTTCCGCCAGTGTGACAGGTGTCCTGCCGGATGCAGCCATTTCCAGTAGTGCTGCCACCAATACCGATGTGTATGCTTCGGGAACCGACATCTATTTTAAACTGGGAACGATTACGAACATCAACGATAACGATCTCGATTTGGAATTCATCGTGGTTGAATTTAATGCGCTGGTATTGAACGTGACAGAAAACCAGGCGTACAACAATACAACCGGTGTGCCTTCGGCAAATGCGGATCGCGCGAATGATTTCCAGGGCCGCTTGAATGTGGCTACAGCAAATACTAACATGTTCACTTCCTCCGCACTCAGTGTGCGCATCTCAGAGCCTTCCATTACCAACCTGACCAAAACGTTCACCTCGCCATCGCCTGCCCAGGCAGAAGCGGGTGCAATTGTGACCTACTCGGTTACCTTCTCGAATGCCAGCGGCGCGAATGCATCCCCGGCTTACGACGTCATCTTCACGGATGTGATTCATCCCAAACTGAGTCTGGCACCAGGTTCAGTGATTACTACATCAGCCTGTGCAATTGGAGTGAGCAATAACTCTACCGCCAGCTCCATCAATATTTCGATTGATACCCTCCCCACCGGTTGTGCCGTAACGGTAACCTACAGCGCAACTGTACGTACTACAGTTATCCCGGGTGAGACGCTCAATAACAGCGCGCGAATTGTTTACAGTAGCCTACCGGGTGATTACGGTACAGCTCCTAACCCGACCGGCTCGCTTCTTGTACCTGGTACCAATAACCCGGGTTCCGGTACCGGTGAGCGCACCGCTAGCGGTGGTATCAACGACTATGTCGACACCTCCTTGGTGGGTTTAGGCATCTTTCAGGTCTCCCCGGCCAAGTCGCTGGTATCCAGTAGCGACCCGAACACGCTTGGTGCTGATCTGACCATTGGCGAGACAGCCCGCTACCGCCTGCAGGTTTTGCTGGTACAGGCGACCTCGCCCAATTTCACCATCCGCGATTATATGCCGGACTACATGGAATATTTAAACGACGGCTTAACTCAGGTAGCGCTGGTTTCTCAAAATGGAATAACTTCCAGCACGCTTTCAGGAGCAGGCTTGACGGTGGTCGGAGATGAAAGCAACCTGGCCGGGATTGTACCCGCTTTTGTGTTGCCCGCCTCTGCTATCAGCCTGACAGGGAATGACCCTGTCTTTGCCCTGGGTGAATTACGCAATAATGACAACGATCCCAATAACGAGTATGTAGTCCTCGAATTCAATGCACGCATGCTGAATGTCAGTCAGAACCAGTTGACTTCACCGCTGACCACCCGCAGCGATACCTTTACGGTCAGTATCGATGGCATTGAACGACCGCCTTCCAACAGCGTGACTGTCAATGTGGTGGAACCACGCATTGCCACCAGCAAAGTGGTCAACCCGACCAGCGGTGTGCAGGCGGGGGACACGCTCACCTACACCCTAACTATGACCAACACTGGCACTGCCCCGGCGTACGAAGTCAGCTTCCGTGACGACCTGGCGCAGGGTGTTGCTTACGAACCCGCCTCAATGAGCTGTCTGCTGAATGGCAGCGCTTCTGCTGCGACTGTTACCGACAACGGAACCTATCTTTTGGTGGATAGTTCCCCGGCAGGTCTGTGGGATATCCCGGTCAGCCAGTCTCTGGTTTGTACCTATACTGCCACCGCCCTCAGCAGCTTACACGCCGACGGCAACCACACCAATACAGCCGATGCCGATTGGAGTTCGCTCGACAACGACCCAAGCTACGAACGTGATTATGATGATACTACCCCAATCAATGTGGATGGAACACAAGATACTGCTACCGCCGTCTTCAGTGTTGGTAACCCGACCCTGGCGAAAGCAGTCGACCCGGCCATTGCTACCATTGGAGAAGTAGTTACCTACACACTGACCTTGAGCAGCCCGGCTGGCACCATTCGCGATCTGGTCATCCGCGACACATTGCCGGCTGGTCTGATTTTTAGCGGCAGCCCGACTTTTACGGGGCTCTCAACGCCTGTTCAGACCGTCAGCAGCCCCAACGATGGCACAGCAGCTGTGAACCTGAGCTGGGACTTCGGAGATGAATACATCGCCGCCTCACCCGTAACCATTACCTATCAAGCGATTGTGGCCAATGTGGTTGGCAATCAGCAGGGAGATACTCTTACCAACGGCGCCAACATGAGCTATACCAATGCCCAAGGCAGCCCGGTGACAACGGCCACGGTTACAACGGATGTGGATCTGGTGGAACCTACCCTTACGATTGACAAGTCCTATAACAGTGCTGCCGCGCCTTTTGACGCCGGTGACACAGTTATTTACACCCTGGTTGTTTCCAACACATCCGGAACAACCGCCTATGATGGCGTGGTCAGTGACGTGCTGTTTGGGAATGCACCAACAGTGACCGGTATCGATAGCGGCACCACAGGCGCGGTGACCACTGATACGATTGTGGGCGGTGTTCTGACCGTAACCATTGATCAGTTGGACAACGGCGAAAGCATTACCATTACTGTCCAGGTGACCTTGCCTGATAGCGTCATCCCCGGACAGACGATCGACAATGGTGCCGCTGTGACCTGGAGTTCGCTGCCAGCTGACAACGACCCGCATGAGCGTAATGGCGACGATGGTGTCAATGGGCCTCTGGACGACTATGCCGCCACTGACAGCACCAGTTTCAGCATTGGCCAGACAGCCATTAGCAAGAGCATGATTGGCAGCAGCGCCACGCACACTGCCGGAACAGATTTAGCGATCGGAGAAGTGGGCACCTTTGAACTGCTGGTGACCTTTCCGGAAGGCACCATCACGGCACCCATTTCAATTCAAGACCAGATGCCTGCCGGCTTAAATCTGCTGGCCATCAGCGTGATCGACACCAGCAACTTTAATGCTGTTATCGCCAGCGGAGAACCGCTGAATGCTTCTACCTATGGCGTTGGTGGACTCTTAAAACTCAATTTTGCCACGAATGTAGTTGTGACTTCTGATAATGATGATAGCAACAACGTCTTACGAATTGTTTACAGCGCTCGTATGGAAAATCTGGCTGCTAACCAGAACACGGTTACGATGGACAACCACGCCAGCTTAACCTGGGGTAGCAATGCACCATTAAGTGCTTCGCCGGTAACAGTCACTGTGGTTGAACCTGAATTACAGGTCAGCAAAACCCCCAATGTGACTACTCCGGTTTATGGTCAGATCATAACGTATAACTTGAGTGTCTCTCATCTGCCAACCAGCACTGCGACGGCATTCCAGCTCAATATCAGCGATCTTATTCCGGCAGGCCTGACCTATGTCGCAGCCAGTATGACTGCACCGGCAGGCTGGACCATGGATGACAGCGCTGCTCCAACATTGCAATGGAGCTGCCTGGCTCCGGCTTGCAGCCTGGCGACCAATGCCACAGCGGCGTTAAGTTACCAGGTAAGCGTGGATTTGCCGCCGGCAGCCGACCCGAGTGATATTCTCACCAACAATGTCAATCTGACCTGGACATCTCTGCCGGATGACCCCAGCAACGATCGTGATGGCAGCGGCGGGATTAACGATTACAGGGATGGCACCAGTGCCAATGTAACCCTGACAGTGCCCGACCTGACCATCAGTAAGGATGATGGAGTCACCAGCTACATTCCGGGCGACAGCCTGACCTACACGATCGTGGTCAACAACGTCGGAAATGGTCCGGCGCTGAATGCGGTTGTGGCTGATACGAAACCAGCTCACTTCAGCACCTGGAGCTGGACTTGTACTCAGGCAGGTGGAGCCACAGGCTGTGCAGCCTACAGCGGAGCGGGCGACTTTGCCAATGTCGTCAACGTGCCGGCAGGTGGCAGCATCACCTACACTGTGACTGCTACGATCCTTTCCAGTGCTACTGGTTCTTTGAGCAACACCGCTACTGTAACTCCTGAAGGGGGCTTATCCACGGATCCAACACCAGGCAACAACACAGCCACGGATGTAGACATCCAGAATTCACAGGCTGATTTGAGTGTGACCAAAGATGATGGCGTTGCAGTTTATACCCCCGGTGGCAGCCTGACCTACACCATCACGGTCGCCAACAGTGGTCCGAGTGATGCACCCGGTGCTCTGGTTGGTGATACTATTCCAGCTCAATTCTCCGCTTGGGAATGGAGCTGTGCGGGGGCTACAAGTGGAGCCAGCGGCTGTGATCCGATGGCATATTCATCAGTCAACTTCAGCAACACTGTCAATTTACCGGCAGGTTCTTCGATTACCTACACGGTTACGGCGCAAGTTGCTTCCTCTGCCAACGGTGTGTTGACCAACACAGTTACCATTACACCACCGATGGGTATCACGGACCCGACACCTGGAAACAACACCGCCACCGATGTCGACATTCAGCAATCACAAGCCGACTTAAGTGTGGTAAAGGATGACGGCCTTACTTTGTATGTCCCGGGAGGAAGCCTAACGTACACCATCACCGTCAGTAATACCGGTCCAAGTGATGCGCTCAATTCAATCGTCAACGACCCGATTCCACCTCAATTCAGCTCATGGACCTGGTCCTGCAGTGGCAGCACTGCCGGAGCCAGTGGCTGCGATGGTGTGGCGGCTTCCACGACAGACTTTAATGATACCGTCAATTTACCCGCCGGTTCAACACTGACTTATGCCGTGACCGCGCAGATACGCTCTTCCGCCAGCGGCAGCCTGACGAATACAGTCACCATCACACCTCCTGCCGAGGTGACCGATCCAACCCCTGGTAACAACTCCGCCAGCGATGTTGACAATCAAGATTCCCAGATTGACTTAAGCGTCACCAAAGATGACGGGGTCGACCGCTACGTTCCCGGGGAATCTCTGACGTACACGATTGTGGTAACCAATGCCGGACCCAGCGATGCGTATGGCGCACTGGTATCTGATACTCTTCCGGTTCAGTTAAGCTCTTGGGCCTGGATGTGTGTCGAAGCGAATGGTGCCACCGGTTGTGATCCCATGGCAGATGCCGCCACCAACTTTACTGATACGGTTGATTTACCGGTGGGTGGTTCGATCACCTATACGGTACTTGCGAATATTCTCTCTGGCGCAAGCGGTGTCCTGACCAATACAGTGTCGGTCACCGCTGCTGCTGGCCAGACGGATACCAATCTTACCAACAATTCTGCCAGCGATAGCGACACCCAATACTCCATCTCCGATGTGGGTATTGTTAAATCTGTGCTTGAAACCAGCTATGTTCCGGGTAGTACATTAACCTACCAGCTGCTGGTGACCAATTACGGTGCCAGTGATGCCACCAATGTGATCATCACTGAAACTGTGCCGGATTTCACCACTTTCAATGGTAGCGCCGGTTGGGTATGCAATCCGGTTGCAGGAACTGCAGGTGCAGTCTGTACTTATTCTGTGGGTACCTTGATTGCCGGTAATTCCAGCACGGTCACTTTTGCTGTAACCATTGATAACCCGATTGCGGCAGGTGTGACCGAAATCTTCAACGCAACTTCCGTTGCGCATGATGGCGAGGATTCCGACCCGAGCAACAATGAGGATGACTTGACGGTCGGTCTGACCGCCACACCGGATATGACCATTACCAAAGACGATGGCTACATTCAGGTAAGCCCAGGTACCAGCCTGACCTACAACATCGTGGTTTCGAATGTAGGTGACCAGGCTGCGACGGGCGTAGTGGTAGTTGACAGCCTGCCAGTGGGCGTCACCTTTGAATCCGCGTCCGATGCCGGCAGCTATGATGACCTGACACGCACGGTAACCTGGAACTTTGCAGTATTCGCGGGTCAGAGCAGCCGTACGTTGACTTTGACTGTAGAAGTGGACGATCCCTTCACTGCACAGACGAATGATTTATTAAACAACGTACAAGTTTCCGATGACGGTTCTAATGGAGAAGATCCCACGCCTGAGAACAACGAAGCCAGTGATCGCGACTTGTTGAGCGAGATTGGTAAGTTGATCTCCGACACCAACCAGGATCACACCGATCTGCTGGATGTTGCGGTTGGTGAGATAATCACCTATCAAGTCAACCTGACGATTGCTCCAGGAGATGTTAACAATCAACTCGAAAACCTGGTCTTTGAAGACATTCTTGATCGCGGTTTTGCCTTCCGCGGTTGCAGCTCGATTACTACTGCCCCGGATGGCGTGCTGGTGCTTGACCCGACCAGTGGGTATACCCTGGATGGCTTGTGCACAATGGCAGGCATTCATCGTTACCCGGCTACCAGCAGCAGTGTGATCGATGACGGTCGCCGGATGGTGATCAACTTTGGTGATCTCTACAACAACAGCCAGGATGATATTGTCCTGACGATTGAATACCAGGTGGTTGTGCTCAACAGCGAGGGCAATCTCTCCGGTACAGATCTGGGTAACCAGGCCACCTGGAGCTGGGACGGTGGTACATTGAGCCTGGCAGCCCCGCAAGTGACCATTCTGGAACCCAAGCTGGAAATAGCAAAATCGGTGAATCCCACGGTGGCACTGCAAGGCCAGACTTTAACGTACACCCTTAGGATCAGGCATACAGATATCAGTGAGACGGACGCCTTCAATGTGCTCCTGAATGACTTAATTCCACCGCAATTGACCTATGTGGCAGGATCACTGACTTTTGTCAGCGGCACTGTACCTACCACCATCTCGGATATCAACAACCCCTATCTACGTATTGGTTGGGCTGTTTTGCCATTGTCAACGCAGGAAACAGTCATTACCTACCAGGTAACACTGACCGGCGGCAGCCCGAATCAGCAAATCCTGAACCAGGCTACCCTGGTCTGGACCAGTCTGCCGGGTGATGTCTCCAACCCGCAGACGCCTTACAATCCCTACTCGAATGAACGCACTTTCCTGCCCGGTTCGGATGTGAATGTTTATGGCGCCAGTTCCAGAGCTGTGATTACCATACCCGCCTTGCCGGATACTGGTTTTGAGGCAGGGGTGCGCACCATTCTACCGGCTCAGCCGTTGCAGAGTCGCTACAGTGCCCTGGGCGATTTGCGCTTCGAGATTCCCAAACAGAATGTCAACCTGCCGATTGTGGGAGTTCCTTTCAACAAGAGCGGCTGGGATCTGACCTGGCTTGGCCGTCAGATCGGTTATCTCGAGGGGACAGCTTACCCGACCTGGAGTGGCAACACCGGCCTGACCGCGCATGTCTACAACGCGGATGGTACCCCCGGTCCTTTTGTCAATCTGCATCTTTTAAAATGGGGTGACAAAGTACTGGTACACGCTTATGGTAAGGTGTACACCTATGAAGTGCGTAGTGTCGAACGCATGGCACCCAGCCAGCTGAATGCTCTGCGGCACGAAAATGATTCGACTTTAACGCTGATCACTTGCCAGGGTTTTGATGAAAGTAAAGACACTTACACCTGGCGTGTAGTCGTGAAGGCAGTCCTGGTGGGCGTGAAGGTGGAATAGCGAGAAGCCTGTGGCCCGTGGCAAGTGGCTTGTGGCAATGTGACTTGTGACCTGAAGCTAGTAGCTTCTGGTATATCTGAGACAATGTAAGGGCGAAGCATCCGGGGAACCATTCCATCTAGAAAAAGCATACCCAGCGCGGATGCTTCGCCCCTTCCCACCCCGGAAAAATCGTTATAGTCTAAAACCAGGTTTCTAGTCGCTGAATTGTGATGGTATTTTGTTTTCCTTCTCCCGCCTTACCCGAAACCCGATTTTCAGTGCTTTCGGGATTGGCTACTTCTTTACTCCATTCGGTAAGAAGTTGTGAAGCTTTAAGTGCAGCGCGTAATAGGTGGGGGGTGGCAAGTGCCGGAGGCTTGCGGCAGATGGTGTGTTGCCAGCCGCGTTACAGCCTCCACAAAATTGCCAGGCCGATCAAATCAGAGTGCCAAAATCTTCTCCCTTGTTACTTCTCTCGCATTACTCCTTACCACTCAACCAATCCACTAATCAACCAATTCCCCATCTCTCCTAATAACAAATAAAGCGAATAAAATCATCCTTGTTAATATCGCCAAAATAAGCGTGCAAATCGACAGGTTCTAACGCTTTACTGATGGCTGCTTGGTTGAATTGTTCTCCAACCAGCCGTTTTTCGATTTCACCCACATCTTGCAAGCCGAGGTAATCGCCGAAGAAACGAATCTGCTTAATGACTCCTTCTGAGACATTGATGCGCAGGTCAATTTCACCAATTGGAAAGCGCTCGCATTTTTGCATGTTAAATTCAGGGGATCGGCCAAAATTCCAGGACCATTGCTGGTAGCGATCGGCTGAAATCTGGTTGATCGATTCCCAGTCTTGCGGGGTGAGCATGTATTCGCTATTACTGCCTTCCGCCAGGATGCCGAGTTTGATCTTCTCGCGGAATGCAAGCGTATCCATAGGGACCGGAATAAATTCGCTGATATTTGCCACCCGGCTGCGGATGGATTTGATGCCCTTGGAGTTGATTTTGCTATCTTTTACCTGGAGCGACTCACTTACCACGCTCAGATCAGAGTTGAAGAGCAGTGTTCCATGGCTGACCATGCGCTGTCCGGAGATATACTGTGCATTGCCGGATATCTTGCGCCCGTCAACCAGAATATCGTTACGACCACTCAATTCAGCCGGGACCCCCATATCATTCAGAACTTTGACCACAGGTGCTGTGAATTTCTTAAAATTATGGATATTCTCGCGACCACTGTTGCTGATAAAACTGAAATTGAGGTTGCCCAAGTCATGGTATACTGCGCCACCACCGGAAAGACGGCGAACAACGGTGATATTGTGCTCTTCGACATAGGGCAGGTTGATTTCCTCAAGCGTGTTCTGGTTGCGCCCTATGATGATCGATGGGGCGTTGATATAAAATAAGAGAATGTCCTCATCTACGCGATAGTTGCGAAGAAGATGTTCCTCAATTGCCAAGTTGATGCGTGCATCGGTATGTTCCTGATTGTTAACATAAATCATGATGGCTCCGTGGTAAAGGGATTTGAATACATGAAATTATAGCGTAAAGATAAGCGGATGAGAATAAAACGTTGAACCTTATGCAGGCAGATTCTGCCTGACATCCGCTGCTATGTTAATATTTCCACATATCCTTGATCGCCATTGACACGCACTCGTTGACCCGTCTGCAATAAAGTTGTTGCATTGATAATTCCAACCACCGCCGGGATTCCGTATTCACGTGCAACCACTGAACCGTGTGTCATCATTCCGCCGGTTTCCAGGATTAATCCGGCCGCATTGATGAACAAAGGTGTCCAGCCCGGATCTGTAAATGGGGCGACCAGAATTTCACCTCTCTCCAGCCGTTCTTTGGCAGGATTAAGAATGACACGCACGTTTCCTTCGACAACTCCCGGTGAAACCGGGCTGCCTGCCAGAGATGAGCTTGGAAAATCCTCATTAGCGAGTGTTTGGCGTGCGATCTCGCCATCACTGCGAATAACCCGCGGGGGAGTGAGATGTTGGTAGTGCTGGTAGGCAGCTTTGCGATCCAGTACCATTTCTTTGAACGGCTGGGTTTCGCCGCGGAAATGGCGTGTCAATTCCTGTAACCGTAAATACCAGATATCATTATTACCGGCCAGGATTCCTTCTTGTTCCAGTTGAGCACCAATTATGAGCAGATGTCGGCGGATGATATCCATCAAGCCGACCATCATATATTTTGGGTTTTCACGCACAGGTGCTGCCGCTGTGAAGGTTTTCAAAAGGCGCTTGATGAGCATGCGTTTGGCTGGGTTGCGCACGGAATTTATGATCTGAAGCTGCGCTTCCTGGTTTTTGCGGGCAAGTTCGCCAAAATTTTGGCGGTGGTCAACCAACGCTTGTGAAGCCCCTTGAGCCAGTATCATTTGCAGCAAAGAAGATGGGTTATCCTGCCAGCGAGGTATAGCAATATCCAGCTCCCCGGGGGCACGCATACCAAAGCGCTTCATGAAATCCTGCCACGATGTTTGAAAACCAGGGTAATCTGCCAGTAAATTTTGATCAAAGGGCAAATTTTGGTTTAAGCGAGTTTGTAAGAGCGCACGCAATTCGGGTTCTTCCGCCACAATGGCAGCCAGATCGCCAACCTGCATGTCCATTTCGGTAGTAATATTGCCATCCAATCCTCGGGCGATCGCTTGCAGGAGGGGCTGGTATTCAGGGGCAGACAACAGCCGGTGAAGCAGCACATTTGCCAGGGTGCCGCCCGCAATGGCATCCGCGTTTTTAACGATATCATCCCGAAAAATTCCGGCTGTAATACGTTCAATTTCAAAAAGTCGTTCAGGCATCGCCAAAGAATTAATTCTTTGCGCAACCTCATCCAACCTGTCTTGATTCTTTCTCTGCTCACGCCGGGAATAATCCGTTAAGTCAGCGAACAAAATGATGCGGATTACGCCTGACAGCAGTGGCAAAAACCAATCAGTTATTGTGGAGAATTTCATTGCTCCGCCCGGTTTGCGGCGAAGTTCATCAAACAATGGCGATTCTATCAATAACTTTAACTGATTGGCAGCCACCGGTTCCACAAATTGAAATGCCATTGCAAGCCGTTTGCGACCCAATTTGGTTTTTAACAATGGGTTCAGGTCGACATAAATGCGTCCGGCAGCTTGCTTGATGTGCGGGCTGTAGGCAATTTCACGTGATGGCCGCCCAAAAGGCAGCAGCAACTGCAAAAAATCGATTCCCATTACTGAAATGGGGTTGGTCATCATTTGGGCATGCCCGATACTGAAATAAATATGCAGGTTACCGTCCTGGGGTGGGGGCACAGGTAGCGGGAACAAGGATGTAATCGGGCGTGTTTGTAAAAGAAATACTTTCTGATCTGCGATAGCCCACTCAATATCCTGGGGACAGTTGTAAAACTGCTCGATTTTCTTTCCAAGATTAGCAAGCTCCTGCACCTGTGCATAGCTCAGGCATTTTGATGAAGCCAGGTCGTCTGGCACAGATGTTCGTTGGGTTCCGCCACCAGGCAGCGCTGTGATGCTCACTTTTTTCTGGCCAATTGAGTACTGGATGATTAAATCAGAACGCTTGTCAATCTGGATCATGTCCGGGTTGACCAAACCTGATACGAGGGCTTCTCCCAGGCCGTAGCTGGCGTTGATAACCTGCATCTGGTAGTTGTTGGTGAGGGGGTCGGCTGTAAAGAGAATGCCGGAAAGTTCAGGAAAGAGCATTTGCTGGACAACCACGGCCATCGAGACATTGCGATTATCAATGTTATTTTCATGGCGATAAACCAGAGCCCGTTCGGTAAAAAGAGAGGCCCAGCAGCGCCGGATATGAATTAGAAGGGCATCCAGGCCTTGTATGTTTAGATATGTATCCTGTTGGCCGGCAAAGGAAAGGTAAGGCAGATCCTCGGCTGTGGCACTTGAGCGAATCGCAAAGAATTGATCAATCTCATATGGTTTCAATGCATTTTCCACGGCCGAGATGACCTCAGCAGGAATCGAAAGCTGGCAAATCCAGGATTGAATCTGCTCAGAAAGGGCGTGAAAGTCCTCGATATTTCGTGTAGCTATGTATAATAGGTCTGATAACTGCTTTTTCCGTCCATTTTGAGCCAAAAACAGTTCAAATGCGCTGGTTGTGAGAATGAATCCACCAGGAACAGGGAAACCAGTCTGAGTCATCTTACTGAGGTTGGCGCCCTTGCCTCCGCAAAGAGGCAGGCTGGTGGCGCGTATGTCGCAATAGGGCAGGGTGAGAGAATCCATTTAATGAGTGTAATCCAAAAGTGTAAAATTGAAAATAAAATTAAAGGTCGAAATTTTAATCTACCATTACCCAGAACTCATTACCCGGAACTTTTCTTCAACTGCAGCGTCCTTCCATGTAAGGGGAGATATAAACAGACAAAAGTCATTAAGTTAATTGTTATGTAAGATAATATCTATTAAATAACATAACGTGGAGAGTAGAATAAGCCAGACATGGAGAAAGGTAAAGGGGAAAAGAGAATGAGTAATGAGTGCAGCGTAATAAGGAATTGAGTGGAATTTGATGGCTGGAATCACTTTCGATCAACCATGGAAAATGATATCTGGGATTTTGATCCTTCATGCAAATAAATAAATCGAAAAAAGAACAGGGTCGCAAAAGGCTCGTAGAATTTCACCAATACAGTTTGGTCACCGGACTAGCCCCTCCATTATTTCAATATGCGCACATGGTGCATTTCGCATAGACTTACTATCAACGAAAAGGTTTATTCTCTTGGGTTAAATTGAGTTACAAAAACAGCCGGCTACTCTAAGACAATTATTAGAACAAAACTATGCGCATAGTTACTTAGAGTTATTCCTAGATTAATACCCATAAGTAAAGCTTATAGTATTAATTCGTTATTCCTCAATCAACGCCGTCCTATGCCTATGAGATAGCTTCGTTGTGCTGCTCATAATCAAAAACAGTGATAGTTTGGTGCGTTACAAATTACCTTGAGAAAAAAAGTCAAAAGTCTTTTTCTCGAGGGGTATGATGATTCTTTCACGTGGGATCTTTCGCAAGGGCGAAGCATCCGGGAAAGCATTCCATTCTCGAAAAACACACCCATCGCGGATGCTTCGCCCACCATCCGACTGCTGCTCATAACAAAACTCAAACGTCGCGACTTAACCACTCTCGCAAATGGGCTCTCTCGCCCCAATTCACTCCGGTCTTTTCAACTTGGTGTAGCCCACCCATTTTGCCAGTTTGTTATTTCTTCTATTGATGGCGCTCTGAGTCATTGGATGGTCTCGCAATGACAGCCCAATAAACAAAGATGGTAGGGTGGGTTCACTTTTGTTTACAGCTCAATGAAGCCTTCAGACCAGCCCAGACTTGATCAAGAGCTTTGCACACCCCTTCTCCCTGCAGGGACGCAGGGCTGACATGTCAGCCCTCAATTTCTACCAGGAACGATTTTATTAACGAATTTACAGATACTGCATGAAGCTCGTAATCAAAAGCCTGCTTGCAGCCAAGGTTGGACCGCTAACAATGGATAGGATCGGAAAAGTATTAACATTCAAAATCTATTTCCCAATTCGGCTCGGGATAGTATGTTTTGTAAGCCCCTTTTGTCTCCAAACCAGTTCGGAGTTGCGAAATGACTTACCCCCCTCTTCTGCGGAGAAAAAAGAAGCTGGTTGTTAGTGTCCAAGGCAAGATGCGCGCCTCTCACCCTGTGATTAATCCCAAGGGGTTGCTTTACGAGCGAAAGGAATGAAGCTTTTGCCTTATTATTTATGAGTTCGATACATCCCATCTCATAATTCGCTTAAATTACGCTTTAAAACGTAAGCTATACGAAGTATAATGGCAAAATATCAATAAATAAAGCCATCTTTGGCAGTTTGGGTGTGTTCCTTCTAAGGCCGGCGGTTAAAGAAAGTGCAGCTCACCAGTTGATCACCCCTTTGAGGAGAGGCCCTCCCTCCGTGATTTTGTGCGGATTAAATGGTCATTACTAAGAAAGCCAAAACTTAAATGATAAGTGGCTCGGTTTGATCGAGCCACTTATCTGCTCAGTTATTGTTAGAAATACAACTGATGGCTAACTATTGGCCAATGTTATCGTTGTAGTCAACAATTGCCTGGGTAACGGATTTTGCTCCTTTATCCAGTGCATCCTTTGGTGATGAAGTTCCGGCAAAACATTCTTCAATTGCGGTTTCAACAGTCTGGCGAGCTTCGGGGAAGACGCCAATCAAACCACCGGCTGTGTAATTGTTGATCGGAGCCATGTGCAACTGATCAATTGCAACCTGGAATTGAGGATATTTTGCGCGCCAGGCGACATCATCCGGCTCGTTATAACCCGCGGAGTTGATCGGATAATAACCAGTCTGGATGTGCCAGTAAGCTTGTGATTCAGCACTGCTCATGAATTTTACAAATTCCCAAGCTGCGTCCTGCTCGGCCTGTGGGCGTAAATTGGTGATCCAGAGTGAGGCGCCACCGATGATGGTACCAGATTTCTCATAATCTGCTTCTTCTGAGCGCGGCAAGAAGCCAACACCGACTTCAAATTTTCCCGCAGCAGCATCGATACGATCGCGCAAACCAGCCGTGGAATCCAGGGTCATAGCCACGACACCGGAATCAAATGCTTTCTTGGTATCAGATGTGGCGCGACCAAGATTGACACAGATGCCTTCATCATTCAGGGCTTTCCACCAGGTTAACAAATCCACACCTTCCTGCCCGTTGAATGTGGCTTCAGTGGCTAATGCGGCCCGGCCATTTTCGTTGTTAACATAGTAGCTGCCTTGAACTGCCAGGAATTGCTCTACAAACCAGCCGTAAATGGCAAAGGAACAACCATATTGGGTTGTTGCACCGGAAGCATCTTTCTTAACAAGAGCGCGTGAGTATTCAGTGACATCAGCCCATGTGCGGGGAGCTTTTTCAGGGTCGAGACCGGCTTCTTTGAACAAAGTTTTGTTGTAGTATAAAACTGGATTGGAGGTGTTAAAGGGCATGGACCACAGCTTGCCATCAACACTATAGTAATTGGCAACACCTGGTTCAATATCGCTGACATCAAATTTTTCTTTGTCAATGAAGGATTGCATGGGGGTCATCACACCCAGATCAATCATTAAGCGGGTGCCGATGTCATAAACCTGCACGATGGCCGGGACATCCTTCGATTGCAACCCAGCCTTGAGTTTATTGATTGAATCGTCGTAGCTGCCCTGATAAGTGGGCGTGACTACAATAGCGCTTTGCGAATCGTTGAAGCGCTTAACCAACTCTTCGATTACTTCACCATTGTGACCACTCATGGCATGCCAGAAGGCGATATTGACCACCTCTGAAGACGGAGCCTTGGTAGCCACTTCGGGCGCTTTCGTTGCACTTTCAGGCGCTTTGGTTGCCGCTGGCGTACAGGCTTGCAAGAACAGCCCGAACAAAATTATTACGGTCAAGATTCTTATTAGTGAGCGTTTCATTAAATATTTCCTCCAAATTATGATTTAGGTAAAAACTGACCAAACTTTTGACCGACACGTTATTTATTTCATATTTGTGACACCACCTCCTTTTCTACGATTTACTAACTAATATTGTTTACGACATTCGAAAAACAAAGTGCAAATGTTTTTTGAAATAGTTAGCCTTTTATAGCCCCAGCAGTTAAACCTCGGATCAGCTGGCGATTGGCAGCAAAGAACAGGAACAGTGTCGGAATCATGATCGTTACAACACCAGCCATAACGATCTGCCATTGCTCGCGTTCAAATACTTGCAGCATGGTAATGCCAATTTGGACAGTGCGCATATTGGTGGAGTTGGTGATCAAAAGAGGCCACAGGTACTGGTTGTACGTTTGTAAGAAACTATAAACCGCCAGCGTACCCAGGGCCGGCCTTGCCAGAGGTAGTAGTATCGACGTTAAAAATCGCACGTTACTGCAACCATCCATCTTGGCAGCATCATAGAGATCCTTGGGAATGCTCATAAAGAATTGACGTAATAAAAATGTTCCAAATGCAGTCGCCATGAACGGTGAGATTAAGCCCTGATATGTATCAGTCCAACCTATTTTTTGGATGAACAAATAGTTGGGGATAATGGTAGATTCCCATGGGATCATCATGGTTGACAGAAAAACCAGAAAAGCAATATTTTTTCCTTTGAATGGCAAAAAAGCAAATGCAAAAGCAGCCAGGCTGGCAGTAATCAACTGCATAATCATCACTCCGCCTGATTGAATGAAGCTGTTCAAAATAAAGCGCAGCAGTGGCGCTTGTCTTGAGGCATCAATATAATTTTGCCAGCGAAATTCTACCGGAAAAAGTTTTGGCGGGTAACTGGAGATTGTTTCCGGCCCCAGGAAACTGGTGAGCACTCCAGTGTACAGCGGAAATATCATCACTACTGCACCGGCGATGAGCAGTAAGTATAAGAGAACCTTTACTATGGGGTTTTTAAAGTGAAGAAATTTCATCATTCGTAATTTACCTTTTTCTCTAAAACACCAAATTGTATTATGGTCAGGGCCATGATAATTACAAACAGCACCAACGCTTGTGCTGAGGCATAGCCATACTGCCCATTAAAGTAAAAGCTGCGGTAAATGGACTGCACCATCACTTCTGTCGAGTTAATCGGGCCTCCATTGGTGAGCACGTTCACTTCGGTAAAAGTTTGGAAGGCATTCAAGGTGGTGACAACTAACAAGAAAAACAGGCTGGGTGTCAGCAATGGCACGGTGATTAATCTCCAGCCCTGCCAGAACCCGGCCCCATCGATCTTGGCAGCTTCATAATACTCTTCCGGAATACCTTGCATGCCTGCCAATAAAAGCACAGTGGCAAATCCAGTACCTAACCAAATACGTGGGATGGCCACTGCAATTAATGCCCATTTTGGATCAATCAGCCAGGGGATCGCCGAAACGCCAATCAGGCTAAGAAGATAGTTGAAAATTCCCAAAATGGGATGATAAAGAAACATGAATAACAATGCCGCAGTTGCGCCTGAGATTGCAATTGTCAGCGAAAACAAAATTCTAAAAACCGAAATTCCTTTCAGGCGGATGTTACCCAGGGTAGAAAGAATTAAACCCAGCAAGATGACACCCGGAACAGTATAGAGGACGAATTTTAAAGTCACCGTCAGGCTGTTGATAAACTGATCCGAGGTAAATAAACGCTGGTAATATTTTAATCCGACAAAACTTGTCATTTGCCCAATAGGATTGGTTCCATACATGCTTAAAACGATTGATCGTATCAGCGGAATGAAGATAAAAACGGTAAAAACGATGATTGACGGCAGCAGAAATGGCAGTGCTGCCAGCCAATTTTTCAATTCTTTTTGGAATGGTGTTCCATGCTTGTAATGAGCTGTTTTCTGTCCTTCCAAGTATGCCTCCTATAATGAGCAGATTTTAAAGCGGGGGAATTATGTTGCATGGCTAGTATAGCCGGGAATTATTGCGTTTTTTGCTGTAAGAGAATTAACCGCTGTGGATAATCCGTGATAATTCCATGAATTTGAGCTTCCATCAAAAGCTTCATGGCTGCCTCGTCATTGACTGTCCAGACATTAATCTGAATACCATTCGCTGAAAATTCTGCCATATCGTGAATACTCCAGGTATCCAATTTCGGATTACAGGCGTTTGACCCAATTGAGGTTAAATATTGAGCGAGATCTTTAATCTTAATGGTTGTAAGTACTTGCACCGGGATTTTTGGATTCAGTTCGTGGACCGCTTTTAGATAATCATGATTAAAGGAAGAGATCACCACCTGCTCGCCATCATCCATACCTAATTCATTGATCAACGCAACCGTCTTATTGACAATAATCTGACCCAACTCATCTTTCGGTTGATCTTTTAACTCGACATTTATGCGCCAATGGTTATCGCGGGTGAATTCCAGAGCTTCCCGCAACGTCGGAATGGGCTCGCCTTTATAAGATTCAGCTTCTTGCGGGGTAACCGCTCCGGCTTTTATTTGTCCGAAAGGATCAGTGCGTACAAACCAGGAACCGCAGTCAAGCGTTTTTACTTCCTGCAAAGTAAATTCCCACACTTTCCAGGGAACTCGACCCGGGTAAAGCTCTTGCGCATTACAGGTGCGGTCGAGGCTATCATCGTGCAAAACCACCAGCTCTTGATCAGCGGTGACCGCCACGTCCATTTCCCACATATCAGCACCTAAAGCAAATGCTTTACGGGCGGAGGCCAGCGTGTTTTCAGGCGCCAGGCTGCGAGCTCCACGGTGACCGATGACCAGAGTGTGTGATTCGTTTGCAGGGATATTAATGGTCTCAAGCGATTTAAAATTCGTGCATCCGCTCGAAACCAATAAAATAAAATAAAAAGTGATAATTAACCTGAAAATCTTCAAGAATTCTCTACCATATTACTCAAAAAAATATTTAATTAAGAGGGTGTAGTGTCAAACTTAGCAAGCTATTTATATGACAAAACCAAAGATGGTATTTCAATTCTAGTGAAAAATACTTTCTTGTCAAGGTTTTATTGTCATGTAGATTGCATAAGATAAAAATATAAAGCAAATTATCAATTCCAAAACCACGCAAATCAATCTATTCCACAAATTGGCGGGTCACCGACCCACCCCACTTACTGTTCTATGTGAGGAAGATTGCTTCGCTGCGCTGCTGATAACAAAAAGCAGTGATAGTTTGGACCGTTACGAACTAATTTGAGAAAAAAAGTTAAAAGGCTTGTCTTCCGAGGAGCACTATCTCTTTCCCGTGAGATCTCTCGTAAGGGCGAAGCATCCGGGAAACCATTCCATCCTCTAAAAACATACCCATCGCGGATGCTTCGCCCATCACCCGACTGTTGCTCATAACAAAACTCAAACGTCGCAACTTAACCACTCTCGCAAATGGGCTCTCTCGCTCCAATTCACTCCGGTCTTTTCAACTTGGTGTAGCCCGCCCATTTTACCAGTTTGTTATTTCTTCTTTTGATGACGCTCTGCGTCATTGGATGGTTTCGCAATGACAGCCCAATAAACAAAGTTGGTAGGGTAGGTTTGCTTATGAACCCACTATTCTTATAATATAGCTATCAGCTCGCGTAGCGGCTATCAGCTATCGGCTATCCTGTCCTATAAGAGAAAGATTGCTTCGCTGCGCTCGCAATGACAGTCGAGCGCATCAGAAAAACGGATTGAATCAACCGCTCAGTGATTACTTTTAAACCGCAGCTACTTATAAATCCGCTTACTTGAGTATAATAACAGTGGATTTCAGAAAAAAATGAAAAGGACGCAGGATATGAATTTTCCTTTTGAAAAACCCCTTGTCATCGCGCATCGCGGAGCACGCTCTGTTGCGCCCGAGAATACCCTTATGGCTGCCAGGAAAGGCTTTGAATTAAAGGCTGACCTGTGGGAACTTGATGTGGCTCTGACTTCGGATGGAGAGATGGTGGTCATTCATGATGATACCCTCAAACGGACTTCGAATGTGCGCGACCTTTTCCCCTTGCGCGAACCCTGGCAAGTTCATACTTTTTCATTGGCGGAGCTGAAAACGCTTGATTTTGGTTCCTTTTTTGTTAAGAACGATCCTTTTGGCCAAATTAGGGCCAACAATGTCACGCCCGCTGATCTGGAAAAAATGACCGGATTAAAGATCCCAACCCTGCGCGAAGCACTCAATTTGACAAAGGAACTGAAATGGCAGGTCAATGTTGAGTTGAAAGACTTGAGCGGGTTGGATGGAGACGCGCACATCGCTGAATCAGTTGTTGCATTGATAAATGAACTGGAAATGGCGAAAAGTGTCATTATTTCATCGTTCAATCACAGTTATATCTTTCGGGTTAAGGCAGCAAATGCCAGCATTCGCACCGCAGCTTTGGTAGAAAAACCTGTGTCTGACCCGCTCTTACTTCTGCAAGATTTGGATGCTCAGGCATATAATCCCGGCATTAAAGAATTTTCTGAATTTGATCAAATTGGTAAGATCCGTCAAGCCGGCTTCGATGTCTATATCTGGACTGTCAACGATGCTGAAACCATGCGCTCACTGATCAATGCCGGCGTCTCCGGAATATTTACGGATTTTCCACAATTAATGGTGGAAGTGCTCAAAGAATACAGCGGATGATCCTGCGGGAAGTGTCCATGCCTGATTTGAATAAACCGTTTTTATTCTCAGCTATAATGAGCTTATGCCATCATTAATAAAACCTTCAACACGAGCATTCTATAAGACCTGGAAAGCACAACCCAATCATCGTCTGAGTCAGTTGCTGCACGGTTTGTTCTACAGCTCTTTTCCCTATTTTTATATTGGCTTTGGGATTGGTACCCACCCTCTCCGCAAACGTGTTGCTTTTCTGGAACCGCTTCTTAATCGGCTTTTTCCCCCTCACCCGATGCGCAGCAGTGAACATGGCCTGTCGCAGGCCAGTCATACGCATGCCGATGGCTACCACGGTAAAGTTTTGCCGCTAAACACGGCCCGCGAGTTAATCTCAGTCAAAGAGCCGATCCGCAAGCCGGATTTGGAACAGGTTATCCCCTACACGCAAGCACGTGCTATTCTGCAGCAAGACCCTGATCACATTGCGGTGATGGATTGTCCTTGCCGGGCTTACAAAGAAGACCCGTGCCTGCCTATGGATGTTTGCCTGATCATCGGCGAGCCTTTTGCCAGTTTTATAATCGAACACCAACCTAAACACAGTCGTTGGATCACCCAAACTGAAGCTATCCGCATTTTGGAGCAGGAGGATCAACGCGGGCACGTGCACCATGCCTTCTTTAAGGAGGCCATGTTGGATCGTTTCTATGCCATTTGCAACTGCTGCGAGTGTTGCTGTGGTGCCATAAAATTCCACAGTATGGGTACACCCATGCTGGTCTCATCAGGATACCTGGCCGTGATTGAGGAGACTGAATGTATTGCCTGTGGTACCTGTATTGATACCTGTCAGTTCCATGCACTTTCACTAGATGAAACGGGTGCTTTCGCAGTCGTTGATTATGAGGCCTGTATGGGCTGTGGAATCTGCGTCGGGCAATGTTCCCAGCAAGCGATTGAGCTGGTGCTCGAACCAGCCAAAGGCGTTCCGTTAATAGTTGACAGCTGACAGCGAATTGTGAACAGAAAATTGGAAGGTTCTTTTTTGCGGCAGTCACTCGGATAAGTTCTTAATTCCTGCATTTCCCATAAAACGACAAAAGCAGTAATCATGGGTGGAAAACGAAAATACAGAACACTCAAAATGGGAAACTCAGGTTCTATCCCGCAAAAACACACCCATCGTGGATGCTTCGCCCAACAGAGCCAACAACGCATACTATAAAGACGTGATGGTCTGGTGCGTTACGAACGCACTCTCCACTGCCATTACGAGGAGCGTGGATGGCGCCAGGCGAAGCCATCTGAAAGAGCGTGGCGGGGATTGCTTCGCTGCGCTCGCAATGACAGAATCAATTATTTACGAAAACTTAATAGTAACCGCTCTCCAAATTGCGCGTATCATTTTTCCAGTCGTTTTTGGATTCGGTGCAGTAAAGGTAAGTTTTGATTCCCGGTTCGAAAAGATTGATCGTTACCAGGAAAGTTGTGAGATCATACTCGGTTCCTCAAGTTTGAACAGCGCTGTTCGTTTCCCTGACTTGATATCCAAATCATAGAGTACTCCACCGCTATAGCGTTCATCATCAGCGATCACTGCGAGTGACGCTCCGTCAGGCGACCAGGCGATCATCCACGGACGGAAATCCGTCGTCGTGAGTTGATGGAGGTTGCTGCCATCCGTGTTAATTATATAAATAGCATTTTCCTCACAAGTGGCATTTTCCCCACAGGAAAGGAAAGCAATCTGACTATCGTCCGGTGACCAGATTGGATTCTGGATGATTCCATTGGTGTTTGCGAGCACGAGAGGATTGGAGCCATCGATACCCTGAATGTAAAGTTTGTATGGGCTGTTCGCTTGCTCTGGATTTGTTTTTACTACATATGCAATGCGTGCGCCATCATGAGACAGGCTCATTGACAAGAAACTGTCGGATTGGAAAGCCCACGCATCAAGGGAGGTGATTTCTCCTGTGACCACATTGACAGCCTGCCATTTCCATTCTCCTGTCTGTGCTACCATCATAGCGATTCGTTTTCCATCAGGCAACCACATCAACTGCGAAACATCAAGACCGGAACCGGTGGTAATTTGGTGGTCATTACCGCCGTCAGGATCCATCAGGTGCAGCTGGCGCGTCCCTGAGGCTGCAGAAAGATAAGCAATTTTGGAACCGTCAGGAGACCAATTGGGCATGCTATTGCCCAACAAGCCATGCGTTGTAACCTGGCGCGCAGACGTTTCATCAGGGCAGATGGCGGTGATATTAGATTCAAAGCCATTGCGGGATACGAAGAAATGGGTGAAGAGAATCTCCTTACAAGTCGGAGAGTCAGCTTTGCGAGAAGCAATCGAAAGTATCGAAAGTGTTAACACAACGAGTAAACCGAAAAATAAAACTTTTCTTTTCATTTTCCAACTCCTTTAGCAGTCTTTTTTCGTTTCCTTGGGCAACATATTGATCTGTTGGTTGTAATCACGGGGATTCTATGCAAATCAATATTAATCAATCTTAGGGAGACAATGAAACCATAATCCATAGAACCAAAAAAATGCTCATGGAATATCCAGTTATCCATGAATATCAGATTTTATACTGACTATGACACATTAGTTAATAATAACACAGTCGCTTGCATAAAAGTCATTACCACCCGGATAATATCCAGACGTTACTGTGTCATAGTACTTGTTAGCTTGGTAAGGTAAACTGGCAGTGACCGCGCAATAATTTGTATTGTAACAAGTATTGGTAGCAGCAGGTGAGGTTTCTCTTAAAACCTTGTCGCATGGATTCCCTCTATCCCTAACCTGAACTACGACTGTGAGTGTTGAGACTGATGTAGTACAGGCAATATAACCACCGCCATACACATTTGACCCACTTCTATAAGGATTTCCTGAATAAGCCTCACAGTAGGATCTTAATCCCTCATCAATTATATAAGTATCGGAATTATTCGATTGTGCAGAAGCGGCAGTAAGAGGAAAAACCACAAACAGTGCTAAGATAATGTAGACTACTTTCTTATACATATTTTACCCCTTTCAAAGTCTTTAATGATTTGAATTTGAAAATATGAATTAAAAAAAACTACTCTCTTTTAGTTTATACCACAAAAAGTCGTTGAATTCAATACGGGGATTTAGTTTTTTTCAAGTAATTTGCAGGCGAACTTCATACCCCGGTATACAGAGGTGCGTTGGGACAATGCCCATTGAATTACCACCCTATGTGGGCGTTTACAAAAACTGTAAATGAGAAAGGGAGGTTATTCCCAGCGTCAGAAAAAATAGATTAAACTTGTACCACTCACTGGCGGTCAGCCAAATCGTTTGCGGGTAATGCTGGGCTACTTTCGGTCTGGAGCACTGGTAGTGATGACTGGGGATTACCATGTCTCCTAATTCCGGATTTATCACCGCGTTTGATTTCTCTGAAAGTATGCTCGAATGCCTGAGACAGTAAGTCCAGAAGCACGACAAGTGTGTTGTCTGAAATCCGGATATGCAGATTAAGTAATCATATCTTTTGAAAAGACTTTCTTTATAACTTGTAAGACGAACTCAATCCGGATGTTTATTATGGAAAAGATAAATCGAACCGGCGCTGTATTGAGAAAACTTCTGACACCTGAATAATGTTGCATTATGCGTCGGAAGGTTACAGAATCGCCTTTCTTCCGGGCATTTTACGGCCAAAAAAAGTAGCACTTATTTTCGTGCCATTGTAATTTACTCTTATTTTCCTCAGACACGAATTTTGGTTTCGGGACGGGTTGGCATTCTTTCTTAAAACCTGTTTTTGAGGATAGCATCGAACCGTAAATGCAGATTTTCAGCATCTGGCTCTCCAAACAGCAATCGTCAAATCCGCAATGTAATCAAAACAAAAGGAGGCTTCTCTAATCAAGAATTAGTCAGTAAAATTCTCTAAATGGTCGCGGTAGACATCGTTATCAAATGGAATAACTCAATTTTTAGTTCGAAGAGAATTTTCAACCAGTTGAATATCTATTTCGATCGTTAAATCTGCTGGTTCTTTCCGTTTATACAATCAATTTGACATTTTCCACGTTGCAATAGCTGCCTATTGTGGCTAAACAAGGGTTTACCACGTAAAACCTCGATCTGCAGGCAACCAGCCAACTAATCAACCAGCCAACCAATCAACTAACCAACAAATCAACAAACAACCCATTTGACCTTCCCCCTTCTCATTACTCCCAACACCTCTCACATTACTTATCTTCTCTCTTCCTACATCACCTCAAAGCGAAAAACCACGTACTGGCCCAGTCCAATTTTCGTGCCGTTGACAATCTCGTACGGGTTATCAGGTTCGATTTTGACGCCGTTCAACATGACGCCATTGGTGCTATGCAGATCCTGGAGTGTATACTGGCGGGTTTGCGGGTTGTAATTAATCTCAGCATGCCGGCGAGAGACCTGTCCCTCGCTGGTCAGGATCGGAATGGTGCGGCCAAGTTCAAAAGGGTAACCGCTTATTTCCAAACGTTGGCCAAAATTGGAAGGATTGGTTCCCTTTTCCATAATTAAAGCACAAATTCTTTGCTCTTCCTGAGGCTGGACTGGCAGCGGTTGTGAGGGGGGCCTGCTGATTGTTGAGGAAGGAACTACAGGTCGCAAGGGTTGCGAACCAGGCCTTTGCGCCGACTGGGACGCTGCTGATGACGGCCTGGAGCGTGATTCAAAAACCATACTGACTTTATGCTGCCCAAGCAGGATTCGATCCCCATTTCGGATCTCGCGGATACCATTGAACGGAATTTCCTTGCCATTTAAGTAAGTCGGGTTATTTTCGGATAGTGCTTCGAGGAAGTAGCTGCCATTTGAGAAGGTGATCTGCGCATGCTTACGCGAGATAGTCATACCGGTTGGAAGCAACTGCGCATTGACCGCCAGCATGATGTTATGGTTCACTTCAGTGCTGGGACGGCCGATAATTGCCGGATACCATTGTATATCAAAGATCTTATTGGTCATTTCATCACGCAAGGTGGCATAATTCTGCGGATCAAGCATCTGTCGAATGGTTTGTTGTGCATATCCGAGGGTAAATTCATCCTGCGGTTGAATATCCAGCTGCACCATGGTCAGGCTCGGGCTTAATGCCCGATCAATGCCTTTCAACTGCAAGGTGTAGCGTTCCGGCGAATCAGTTCCAATATCATCAAATTCTTTTAGTATCTCCTCAATCAGCTGATTTACTGTCAGTGACTTAAGAATCCTGGCGCGTTGACCGGTATGTTCGAATATGTTTATTTTTACATCGATATAATCGTCCATTATCAATCCTCAGCCGCTTTTGGTTGATCCAATAAGCCCAACGCCTTCGCATTTTCAACAATATCCGCCGGGGAGAGGGCATCCAGTAAGGTTTCTGGCATACCATTTTCGATCAATTTCTGTTTGATGGCAGGTAAATCATAATCCGAGGCATTAAATCCAGCCCCTGATGTGGTTCCTGATTGTCCTTCCTCACCTTCACCCTTTTCAGGCGGAACGCGCAGCCAGCCCACTTTCTCCTTTTTGTATTTCTTGACAATATTGGTCACCCAGGTATCCAACGAACCTTCGGTGTCTTCATCGTTGGCATAGGGGGTAGCGATTTGCAGCATGGACGTGATGCCCGAACGCACAATAAATGCCCGCCCCATTGGCAGTTCAACATCCGCCAGGCTGCGTGGGAACTTGCCGTTTAAGCGGTTAACCGCGTCTGAACTCTTCAAGCCGATGCCGAAATTTGGTGCGGTGATAACTTTACGAAGGTCGTCTGACATGCTCATAATACCAACAGAGCCTGCAATTAACAGAAAAATTCCAGCAGTCTGATATTTGCGGATCAGACCAGCAATTTCTTCAAAGAAGTTCATTTTCTTACGACTCGATTCATCGCTGAAGGCATCGTAATTATCAATAACAATTATTATCTTGCGCCTTTTCGGGTGAACGTCAAAATCGGCGCATTCCACTTTCAGGTTTTCCAGTAATTCGTCCAACTCATCAATTTCACTGATCGTCTCGACCACATGCGGCAGGTCTGCCAGGGATTTATCGCTGCCTTTCCACAACTTGCGCGAGTAATCCACCAGCACCAGCATAAATTCCTCCGGAGAATAATTGGTAGCCAATGAGAGGATCAAACTGCGCAAGGTGGTTGTCTTTCCGGAGAAGGGTTGTCCAATCACGGTCAGGTGCGGACCCATTCTTTCAATATCAATGACAGCCGGTTCCAGGCTGCGATCATCAATTCCAAGCACCGAGTAAAGTCGTTTAACTTTGGGAACTTCGCTCTCTTGCAGGATTTCGGCCAAGGAGACATGCAGGGGCAGGGTTTCAACAGTGGATGGTTTTTCACCTTTCCAGCTGTCATTCCAAATTTGAGTCATTCGCGTACACATTTTGGCAATTTTTGCCAGACCATCCGAATCATTCTCCTCCGGAAGGAAAGAAAGCGCAGTTTGGAATTCAAGCGGCATATTGCCAACCCGCACAAAACCACGTCCAGGAACGCTGCTTAAATCGGCCGGTACACCACGCCCAACCACGTTTGCGTATTCCGAGGCATCAGAAAGTTTGAGCGTATAACGCTCGGTAATCAAATTAAACAACTTGCCCGTCAGGGCGTTGGTCACATCGGCAGTAATTAAGAAGTGGACACCATAAGCACGCGCTTCGCGGATAATCGAGATTAACGGATCCATCAAACCTTCATAATATTCTTTGAATTCGGCGAAGTTATCGATCACCACCAGAATTGCCGGTAGAATCTTGTCTTTATGCGTGTTATTGTAGGTCTCCAGATTATTGACCTTGGCTTCACTAAAGATCATTTGGCGGCGGTCAATAATATCGTTAATCTTACGCAGAGCTCGCAGTACGCGTTCTTCCTCTTCCGAAGTGATGACAGCGCCGACATGCGGCAGATCCTGAAAGATATTCAACGCCCGCCCACCGAAATCGAGTATGTAAATATGCAATTCATCGGGGCTATGGGTCAATGTCAGGCTGGTTAACGTGGTACGCACAAAAGTCGTTTTTCCGCGTCCGGATGCGCCGAAGACAACCGCGTGCCCATTGGAAAAATCAATCCTGAGCGGTTTTTGGCTGGCCTGGTAGGGATTATCCACCAGTCCAATCAGAGGACGCATGGCGTTCTTGCCCCATTGTAGATCTCCCCATTTGAATTCTTCATCCCAAAATGTGACGGCTTTTTCGTTGAGCGACATGCCACTTACCGAAGGAGAATCATTACTTTGCAACATGAGAATATCATCATCGTTCATATATGCAATATCCAAAGGCGATGTCAATGTCAGATAGTTGCTGCCACTTTGGGATGCCAAAAACTCCGGCCAGGGCCGCCATTGTGGTCTCGATTCCTTTTGGGCTGTGTTTGCCAGCATATCGACGATCACATCGTACAATTTGGGTGGTTCGGTCAGCTTCTGGGCTGAAGATTTCTTGGCATGATCAAGCCAGATCACGTTTGGGGTGACATTTTCTTCCTGCGGGCCTTTGTAATCTCCGCCGGTATATGCGGTTTGGATCAGTTCAATGTTTTCGTTACCTACTTGCAGGTAGCCTCGCCCGGGAATGCCGGGTGGCAGGAAGGCAGCATCTGCCCGTCGCAGCAATTCACGGCTATCATCCGGCGTTTCCACACGCAGGCAGATACGGAACTTGATGTTGGCTCGCATCTGGTCGGTTACACCGGCTGGACGCTGGGCTGCCAGAATAAGTGTAACCCCCAAAGCACGTCCAAGGCGGGTAATGCTTTCCAGTTGCGCTTTGTATTCAGCATTGCCGGCAATCATTTCGGCAAATTCATCAATGATAATAAAGAGATGCGGATAGGGCGGGCGGCCAGGCTCAAGATTAAGCCCTTTCTTGCGGTAGTGAACGATATCTTTCGAGTTGGTGTAGGTGTTCAACTTTTGACGCCGGTCGAGCTCAGCGATGATGGAAGCAAACACACGCGCCGTTGCGGATTGATCCAAGTTGGTGACGATATCGACCTTATGCGGCAGCTTCTTAAAAGGCTCAAAGGCCGAACCGCCTTTATAGTCAATCAGGACAAAGTTCAAGACATCCGGATTAAAGTTGAGCGCCATGCCGATAATCAAAGTCATCAGTAATTCAGATTTACCGGAACCGGTCGAACCGGCGATGATGCCGTGCACGCCATCCGCTTTGGCAGAGAAAGTTAACACGCGCGGCTCATTACCGGAGAGCAAACCAACGGCCGTGTACAACCAATCTGCAGAGGCAGGATTCATACTGCGTTTCCAGTTTTCACTGGCATATTCCTGCAATTCATCAATCGTGTTCAAATTGAGCATTTCCAAAAGTGTGACGGTTGCGGCTAAACTTGAACCATAGCCACGCCGGATATCAAGCGGTTCCAGGCGTTTTGAAAAATTCCTGGCCATTTCCTGTGAGCTGACCACTTTGGTTTTGCCGACGTAACGCAGGGTGTTAAATCCGGTTTCTGCATATCGAAAGACAGCGCTGTCTTCATCCAAGGGATCATAACTGACCTCGAGGATAGCTTCACAGCGGCTGGGCACTTTTTTGCGATCCGGCACCACGAATATAATCCCGGCCCCAAGTTTCTGTCCATCCAGAAGAATGGTTGAAATGGTAGCCTCACCTTCCAGATCGTGCAGGCAAGACCATTCCGGTGCATCCGCTTGCACATCTACCACAACCAGCATAAAAGGCAGTTTGACATCCGTTCCACTTTCCTTATCCTGCAAGCGCATGCGTCTGCGTTCCAGAATGGTGCGCACATTCTTCCAGAAAAGACGCATATTATCTGCTTCGTTTTCACCGGGTTTTTCATCGTTTTCAAATAAGAGCGTTTCGCTTTTATCTCCCGCTTTACAGTGCGGCAGGGCGTATGCCCAGCGCCAATGTTTGCGCATTTCACTGGTTCCGGCGACGTATAACATCGTATCTTGCGGGGAATGGAAAGCGGCGTAATCCACCAGCATTGTTCTCAGGTATGCATGCACAACCTCTTCGGAATCACCGCTGATTCCCAAAGAATGCCGAACCTCAACTTTTTTTGCCTCAACCGCCTTCTCATCACTGCCTTGCTGCTCTTGTACTTTGGATTCTACTTTTTTCTGTTCCTTTTCATCAGCCTGTACAAAAATTGGGATGGTGACCGGCACATCGAATAAAAGGCGTGAATTTTCCGCCAGACGGGTGGCTTCGCGTATGAGCGTGTTTTCGGTTTTTTCGTTTTCACTGATCTTATAAATAACAGTTGAAGGACGCGTGCTGATGCCCAACCGAAGATTCATGAAGTCATGATCTTCAGGACGGCGTTCCCATAAACGTGTTCCCGAGCGGATATCTTCCGCTTTTGCGTTTGCCGGTCTGTCGATGTCATCTGCAATCGCCAGCGTTTTTGCTGCATTCGGATAATTATAATAATAATAAATGCGTTGTTGCTCGTGCTCGCTTTCCATCTGGCGCCTCATTTCACTGATGCGCCGTTTGTAAGCGTCTTTCATGTCGTCCCGCATCTTCTTTTCCGTGCGGTTGGTGTAAAATGCCAGCGCCACTGATGCAACCACTGATAGTACCATCGGGATCATCATCATCAGGTTGCGGCTTTGACCAAACATGGAAACCATGATATAGCCCAGGATCATCACCATGGGCAAAAAGGCTTGCGCCATAATTTCGCCCGGCTTCGATTCGGTATCGGGCGGGCTGGGAATTTCGCGAACACCGGAAGGGAGTTCCGGTTCTATGCGTGGGGGTCGATCAATATATATTTTTTGTGCCAAACTTCACCTGCCCATTTTCTAGGGAACCAATGTTAGCACGAACATCAAAATCAATGAGATTGCCAACAAAGCACCAATCACGATAAATACCATTCGCCAGTTCAATTTACGTGCTTTTTTCTCAGCGGGGATGGGTGGCAGGAGTGGTTTCAGGTCTTTTGCTAAGGCAAGAACATCCTGATAACGCGCTTGCGGCTCGCGTTGAATGGCGCGCTCCACGATTTCTGGCATTCCTTTCAGATCAATCCTGCCGGTCGGCTTATGTTCTCCCGAAAGGACCGCGCGGTAGACCACCTCATCTTTCAACAAATGGTATTCATAGGCCGGCTTGCCGGCAAGCATTTCATACAGCAGCAATCCAATGCCATATACATCGGCACGATAATCAACAGCTACACCGGGCTGCAATATTTCCGGAGCGGTATAGGCTGGCAGGTTGTAGCTTTCAGTCCAGCTTTCACGAATGTTTGGATTGGCATCTCCTACTCCCAGATCCAGTAAAAGAGGCCGTGGAACTCCCTGCTTGTCATAGCGCAAGAAGATTACATCCGGGTTGAGGCAAAGATGAAATTTGCCGGCTTTGTGAAGATAATAAATGACATCAATAATACTGAGTGCAATCCAACCGCTGTGTTGATACCAGGGCTGGGAATTTTTCAAGAGTAAATTTCGTAAAATTTCACCTTCGGTAAATTTAAAAACTGAAAAATATTTTACCCGTCCTTCAACGACCGTCCAGCCATAGGGGTGCATGGAGGCAGTGCTTTGTGGATGTGCCGGCAGCAAGACCGGTAGCAAAGGATGCTGTCCGCTCTTCGCCAGCTTCAAAAAAGAATGGGATTCCTGCCGCAGCTTATCTTCACAGCCCACATTGGCGATTTTCAAGAAGACAACTTCCTCATCGCGTTTTGCCTGGTAAACAATCGCCGAGCGTAAGATGACCAGCGGCTGAATAATTTCGAATGGTCCAAACCATTCACCATTATTAAATATTTCGGTCATGTTTTCAGCCGGGCAATATTTCTCCTGGCACCACAGGTTGAAATCTAGCGAAATGAGATTACATTTTAAGCAAATCCGGTTCATAAACCCTCAAGACGGTTGCTGGATTACCAATAGCTGCCAATAACCACGCGAAGATTGACACAACTGAATCAACCTTACAAGCTTTCAAACCTGCAAAGATATCTCTATCTTTGCAGGTTTGTCTTTTAAGTACCAATTTCTAATGGTAATCCTCATTCTCATTGACAAGAATAGGGAAAGCACAGTCTAGCGGAAGCGACGTGAGCCGGATTCGTCCCCGGTTTGATAGTTGTTAATCGCACCGGTGATATCACCTTTTAACTCATTCATCTTTTTCGCCATATTATCAACGCGTGGTTTGACCTGGCTCAAATAACGTTCCACTGCGAAACCACCTACCAAACCGACAAAAGCAGACAACCTCAAGACAGTGATTGCTGCTTCTAACGCCTTGGATACACCTTGCAGGATCTCAGCAAAGTTCCCGAATGTTTGTGCCATTTTTTGGACTGCGGGAATATCCATATATACTTCATCAGCCATTTTCATTTCTCCTGATTAGCAAATTATAAATTAACGATTTTACTGAAGATGTCGATCAGTTCATTGGCTTTCGATGTAGCTTGTTTATCTGCCTGATCCATCAGATCCAAAGCTTTGTGAATCGCACCTCCAAAATTCAAGTTAAAGCTGCCTATGTTGGCCAATTGTGGAATGACCTCAGAGGTCATTTCATTGACGAAACGAACTGACCCATCTCCTTTCCAAATGCCACCCGTTACTTGCTGCACAAAAGCTTTTAAAGGAGAAGTGACCGCATCCTGGATGATATTAACTTGTGAAGTAATCGTACTGATCACACTGTTAACAATACTACGCGCAATTTTAAGAATTCCACCGAACATTTTTACCTCCTAATGTTCTTGTTAATTGAACTTACTGGCAGCACCCTTATCCTGGGCTTGCATGTCACTAATCGCACCTTGGATATCTTTAGTGACTTCCTCAAATTTCTGCGACAATTTCTGAACCGCTGGCAGGAGAGCGCCGGTAAGAGCGTGTGCAAATGCATCTCCAGCATCGCCAATTAAGGCACCATTCTGCATCTCATTTGCGATCTGCTGCGCCAGACGGGCTGTTTCTTGCAATCGTTGCGATGCTGCTTTGCACTGTTGTGCCATTTCTTGCATGGCAGGGTAATTAAGCTTAATAACTTCAGACATGATTGAACTCCTTTATTCACCTAATGCTTTAAAAACACCTTGTCCTTGCTCTTCAGCACTGCGATAGATCTTGGCGATTCCATCGGCAGCACTACCAGCCATTTGCAATGCATGAACAAGACGGTTCATTGAGGGCAGTATCAATTGCTCCATTTCTCCAAAGAATTGGTCAGACCCCCTCCCGATCCAACCATTGCCATGTAAAGCTTCCACCCGGCTGCGAACCTGACCCAAGAGTTGGTTGACGCCATCGGCTTCAGTCTGGAAGCGTTTGACAATATTGCCCATTTGTTCATAATTTACTTCTGATTTTTCAGCCATTTCTATTCCTTTCTAACCAAATTTGTTAGTTTACATGATGCTGCGGCGTAATATTCCATGGTTATAGTCTGATTTTTACGAACGTTTTTCAATTTAAGTTTAGATACCTCCTCTCAAAAAGTAAGTAAGAGAAATAACAATCATGGCATCGATTGATCTACTCCTCATCTTTCTTTCCTTTAATAACTCTGGCTGCTCCACCCGCTGCTGCACCTGCACCAGCTACCACTCCAGCCACTCCAGCGGCTGTGCCACCTTGATTATCAGTGCTTGTGGAAGAGCCGCTTCCGGCTCCACCGCCGGCTCCACTTCCTGCCCCGCTACTGCCGGATGAGGGTGTTGAAGTATCACCAGCGGCGCTTTGATAGATATGATCAGCCATCTGTTGGCCACCCCCACCTGCTGATCCTGATCCACTGCCTCCAGCGGAAGTTGAAGAACCTTCTTGCTTTATTCCGGAACCCATCTCATTTAAATCTCCAGAGGCTCCAGCGGAGCCACCACTGGAACCGCCGCCCGAGCCGCCACCACTGGCGCCGCCACTCGACCCACCGGAACTGCCGCTTGAATCGGCAGCACTGGAACCTTCTTGATTCGAGCTGGAGTCAGCGGCATGGCTGCTTTCACCTCCAGCACCCTGGTCAAATTGACCGGCACCATAATCGGTTGTACCTAAATCTACTTGACCGGAATCGGCGGTACCAGCTCCCGATCCTCCAGCGGCAGCCCCTTCGAATTGGCTAGCGCCAAAATCAGTTTGTGAAAGATCCGGCCCTGCACCTGCACCTCCACCGGCAGCCCCTAAATTATTAAATTGGCTGGCACCGAAATCCGTGGAACCGAGATTAACTTGTTCGAAATTACCTTTGAACAAATTTCTCGATTGCTCTTCACCATCATGGTAAATTTTGGCTACATCGACTACTGTTTTATTGGTAAAAAGCAACGCATCACTTAACCGCTTCATGGAAGGTAATATTTCCATTTCCATTTCATCAAAAAATGAATCAGAACCCAATCCAATCCACTCTTTTTGCATATGAAAGACCTTCTGGCGAAGTTTTGCAGTTAATTGCGCAATCATTTCACTTTCGTTGTTAAATTTCTTACTAATCGCTTCCAATAGCTCATAATTTACAATCGTTTTCTCTGCCATAAGCCTCCCTTTGTCACGAAATCGTAAAAACGAATTCAAAATTGTGGCCAATACGCACCCGGCTGCCTGAGGAAAGCTGGATCGGCTGACTGGGTGGAATTGGGGTGCCATTCACCTGGCTGCCATTGCTGCTGTTGAGATCGGTATAGAAATAGGCTCCGGAAACCGGGTTAAAACTTATTTCTCCATGACGACGTGAAACGCTGATGTCATTCAACACCAGAGAAGTATCATTTCGCCCGATGCTGAAAGGCAGCTGGTTTATCTGCAACTGCCTGCCAATCCCAGGCACATCCACATTAAAATTCAATAAAGGTAAACTGGGTGCATTGTAACCAACCACGGTGGCATCCAGATTGACCGGAGCTCCCACCAAAGTTTGATCCAACATATTGCTGGATGCTGCCGGAGTGGCATGCACAGGTTGCGAGGTAGGCGTGGGTCTTACTTGCTTTGGAATAGGATGACCCACCGGCTGAGACGGGGTAGGTCTTGGCCAGCCTGGGATGGGTTCATCAGCGGCCAAGGCGGAAACCTGTCTTTTGCCTTTCTTATCTTTGCCTTTCCCTCCCAGACGTCCTTGCAACACCGGCGTACCCGTAAGTGATTTTTCTCGCATGTTTGTTACCATGAAGAAAACCACCACCGCCAGAATGATGCCGATAATGGAAAATAAGTAGATCGGCGAAGCAATCAGTGCCTTTGTCACCTTTTGAAAGAAAGAAGGGCGCTTGACATTGTAGACAATACCTTCATATTGCTGCGTGGCGTAAACCTGGTTTTCGTTACCCAAAGCACGCACCACCAATGTGTATTTGCCATTTGGTATTTTGTTCTCTTCCAATGGTAATAAAATTGACCCACTGTTGCTATCAAACTTCGCCTGGCTAAAATTCGAATTTTGCACCAGAGTCTTGGTATTTTCATCCACCAGCCAGCCGTCAAAACCGCTTATCAAATTGGAGTTAGTTGTCGCGATATTCACCATAAGGTCATTGCCACTGGGAACTACAGATTGGATCGAAACCTGCGGCAGCATGGCTGAAGGATCAAAGGTAAAGGTATGCACAATTTCCGTGGATGTTTTGCCATCATCGCTTCGTACAATCGCGAAGGGCAGATCATCACTGCGGCTGACTGCGATAATGCGAATATCATATTCACGGCCTACTGTTAATTGGTCTGAGGGGATATTGAAAGTATTGGTACTGGCCGGGTCGTTAAAAATGTATTCTGCTGCTTTGGAACCGCCTTTTTGGTCCCAAAGGGAAACTTTAACATACTTAACCAGCTCGGGTGAAGTTAAAGAAAGCTGCAAATCATAGGATTGATTCTGTGGAATGAAAAAGAGACCGTCCAGTTGTGCCTGAACAGGGCTGGGGGGGCCGGGGTAGTCGGTATTGGATGTAATCACAAAAGCAGTATTAAGGCTTTCATTTTCGCTGACATTGAGAGAAAGAACTGCATTGTTTTCCCCATTGCGCGGATAAATTGTTGCTTCGACCATCCACTGTGCCTTAAGGGCGTTCATAATCTCGGTAAAGGATTTTTCCAGATTGGCCTGATTCCCGATGGCAGAGAAACCACCGGTGCTGGCTGCCATGCTTTCCAACTCAAGCGAATTGATGTTGGCTGCATTGACAGAGAGACCGATGGTGTGAATCGGGACCTGGCCTTTCATGGCTAGATTAATCAGTTCCTGATACGAGTGCTTGCTACAGAGCTTGCCTTCTTTGGTCTCATCTTTGCCATCGGTAAAGAGAATGACTGCGCGGCGTCCGGCCGGTGCTTTGGCCATCGCTTCTACTGCCGAATAAGCCGCGTCGTATAAGCAAGTCCCGCGATTTGAGATTTTCATCTGGTCAATGGCATAGCTCAATGCCGCTATGTTTTCAGTGAAATCCTGTAGCAGTTTGATTTCTTCGTCGAACTGAACAACTGAGAAAAAAGAATTGTTAGGTGTATTGCTGAGAGCTAGCTTGGCAGCGTTTTTAAGAACATCGGCTGAACCGGCCATGCTCCCGCTGGTATCCAGTACCAAGGCAACATAAATCGGCACATCCGGTTCTTTCAAATCACCATTAGCTACCAGATTATTATTCAGCAACGTTACTTGCGCGTTGGAAAGCTCCGCATTTGTTACAGCGTTTCCGGTACTGGGATCAAAGACATTGAAGTAAGCCTTCAAAATCATATGATCCGGTGTTTCAACAGTGGTTATTGTGTTGATGCGGATGTCCCAGTTGGTTTGCGCGTAAATGGTTGATTGAGGATTAATGCCCAGAGCAATTAACAATGTTAATTGCAAAAAGATCTTTACAAATCTTTGCACTCACTCTCCTTTACGTGGGACAGATGGATTTTGTTACTTTAAAAATTATAATGAATTTGTTTTTCAATTGCTATAGCTTTATAAGAATTTTCTTAACAAAGATTGTACAAATTAAATATCGTAAATTATTTGTGACGATAGGAATTCGCTATAATTTATAATTACGTAGGTGATCCTGCGTTTGAATAAAAGACTCACGCAATTGCAGCAAGTTGTGGCATGGTTATTTCATAATGATGATCATTTATTCCGAACCTGAGGTTCTTTTAATAAATACTAAACAAAGCCGAATAGCGAAAATGTGATGAATAACACAAAATCAGGTAATAAAGAGTCTTTCAGACCCTGCTGTAAATGAATGTTCATTTGGATCACAAAAGCAAATAATGGTTTCGAACCAATGCTTAAATCGGGAAAATAGTGTCCTGACTGCTTTCAATAATTACAGCCTGCACCTGGCCACGAGAGAGTTCACTCAAGGCCTCATTAAATGATGGCAACCCGTCTTGCAATAGCTGCAGAGTGAGAGTCACATCTGCAGCGAAGTCTTCGGCTAAAATTTTGGCAGCGTGGGTTTGCGCCAGCAAACGAGCCTGTTCAAAAAGAGAATATGGCACCACGACCATTACCGTATGGGTGGCCACCTTTTCAGCCAGTGGCAGGATCGCCAGAACTGCTTTGACCGCATCCCCGTAGGCGCGGACCAATCCACCGGTTCCCAGTTTTGTCCCACCAAAATAACGCGTTATCACCACAACGATATCCCCAATGCCGCTGCCATGCAAAACAGCCAGAGCCGGGCGGCCGGCCGTCCCAGAGGGTTCGCCATCATCGCTGCAATGGGCAGTTACGGAGCTGCCATGACCAATCAAGAAGGCAGGTACATGATGGCTGGCGTCTTTGAATTCAGCGCGAATAGACTGAATGAAATCACGCGCTTGCTCCACGCTGAATGCCGGTGCTGCGCTGGCAATAAAGCGTGAATTGACCACCATGATTTCAGCGCGCGCTTGCCGGGCAGGAATACGATATGGTTGCATGGATTAAGTATAATTGATTTGCCTTGAAATTCCATGCGCAAGCTTTGCAGATGATTTTCTGCCTGAAACCAATCCAAAACCATGCTTGTTGGCCTGTCAGCGAATCTCAGCTAGGGGAACTGAGTACGAAGCTCGCTTTGTGCGCTGCTGAAGGCATGCGGATTCGGTTTATCAATAAAAACATGGACCCCCAATTTGAGCTTCGCAGATGATTTTTTGCCTGAAACTAATCCAAAACCATGCTTGTTGGCCTGTCTGCGAATCTCAGCTAGGGGAACTGAGCACGAAGCTCACTGGTTTATGAAGTTAACATTGATATTAAGTGGCTATGCGCATTCATTTTAATCGACGCAAATCAACTCCTGCTCGCATCGTGGTTTCATAGCGATTGAACTGCGCCACAACCTGCATTCCGGCTTGCTGGTACAACCTGGTAGCTCCTGTCAGGCTATCTGAGTCAACCCACAAACCAACCCGCTCGCATCCAAATAATTTCAACTCAGCAAAAGCACGCAACAACAATGCCTTCCCAATCCCCTTGTGCCGGTGTGCCGGCAGTACACCCAGAACACTGATCCAGCCATAATCATCTCCATACGAGCTCGCCGGGGTCGCAATCAACATAGCGACTATTTGCTCTTCAGACTCAGCCACCAGGAAAAGCTCCGGCTGGTAATGTGGATCCTGCACGAAGTGCTGCATAAAATTCTCGAAACCCTGCTCTTCAGATATAGGTATGAAGCCCCAGTGATCCTGAAAGGCTTGTTGTTTTACAGTAAAAATCTGGCGGTACTCATCGGTTTTGGCTACGCGCAGTCTATATCCTTCCGGCAACCACACTTCCGGCAACGGGCCAAGCAGCTCGCGTTCCATCAACCAGTTCAAGCGCTCCAGCTTACCACCCAAATCTTCCAGCAATTGCCTGCCGGCTTGATTCTTTTCATGCACGATGCTAATCATAAACACACGCGTTTCTGCGGGAGCACGCTCGATCAACTCTTCGACGCGTCCTTGTGCCCAACGGTTGATCAACCACCCAAATCCCTGCCCCCGGTACAAAGGATGCACGCGCGCCATTAAAGGATAGCGCACAAAGGGTGCAACCACATCCACCAGGTCGGCAAAGGCAATCAACTTTTCGTCCGCTAAAACGACGATCGAATCCAGTTTCAGATCGGTGCCTTTAAGCTGCCAATCTGCCAAAAGCTCGTCCAACTCCAGCTCATCTTTACCGTACAATTCCTGCGAGCAAATATTGATCAATGCGACCACTTCTTCCGCATCCGCAAGTGTAGCCGGACGAATGTTGTATTCGATCCCATCCCTTGTAAATCTCAGCTCCATGGTTGCTCCCTCTCTTCCACGATTTCTCCTTTACTCAAGCATGCATTGATAAGGCGGGCTGCTTTGCTTTTCTTTACCCGGCAATCAATTTGCCGATTTCTACTCGGTCAAAGATTGACTGAAAAGCCTCATACCAATCACATTTGAAATTTTACTATGGATTCAAGTCTGTCTGAACCCCAACGATCAACAGATGGTCACATTCATGCAAACAGTTATCCTGATCATTCTTTTCATTTGACATCCATCAAGATCGAGGCTAGAATCATTGCTAACGACCATTAAGGTGCGCCATACGCCCGGATGCGTGGTGCTTAAAGGGGAAGCCGGTGAAAGTCCGGCGCTGTCCCGCAACGGTAAATTTCCTTAGGAAATAAGCCCGAGTACCTGCCTTATTGCGGCTCTTTGTTCCTTCGCGGAAAGGGAAGCAGAGCCCTCGCAACTTCAAGAGCAGCTGCATGGGTTCACTTCCCGCCAGATTTGGCGGGTTTTTCTTTCCTCAGACTTTTAACGCATTGAACAAGAGCCATCGAATCAGGCTAATTTCCGAGGAGAAAAACCATGTCCAAAAAAACGTTCTTTTTAATCGCTCTGATTGCATTTTTACTTTTAGGCTCTAGCTCCATGCAGCTGCCAGGAAGAATACAGGCATCAGCCAAGGCTGACAGCCAGATACCACCCTCTACTCTGGAATACCTGTTGGCTCAACAACAAGCGGATGGCGGCCTGCCCGGTTTGAGTGGAGTTTCTGACCCAAGTACGACAGCGCGTGCCTTGCTGGCTTTACGCGGTTTACAGCTCGAAGCGGACATTTTAACCAATTCGGATGGAATCAGTGCCAGAACTTATCTGGCAGAGAATTATCCGTTATACGTCTACGACAATAACGGGCTGCTTTACCCGGCCAGTGCCGGGCTGGTTTTGGCTGCCCAGCCACAAATCGACAAGCAAACCTCGCCACTGGCTGCTGCAATTTTAGCTGTCTTGCAACCAGATGGTTCTTTCGCAACCAAAGCCAGCAGTGATTTTGTTAGCGGTGCTGCCAGCGACAGCAACCAGGCCTTCAGCTTGCTCGGATTGTCAGCTGCCGGCGTATCCATCCCTTCTGAGGCGGTTCAATATCTTCTTGACCGGCAAATGGATGATGGTACCTGGGATAATGGTTTCGGTTCGGATCCGGATACAACCGCGGTCGCCGTGATCGCCTTGCTTAGCTCAGGACAGGTCAAAAACGACCACCCGGCCATCGTGAAAGCATTGGATTATTTCCGCACTACCCAGCTGGACAACGGCGCCTGGCGGCCTGCCTGGGATAGCGGAGATCTGAATGTGGATACCTCAGGTTGGATCACCCTGGCAATTATTACAGCCGGAGAAGACCTGGCAAAATGGTCCAGGAATGGTCAATCTCCAAGCGAGGCAATTCTGACCCAATTGCAACCGGATGGCAGCATTGGTGGTGAATATGTGAATGTCTATTCCACTGTCGAAGCCCTGCTCGGCCTGGCTAAAGGGCCGCTTTTCTCTATTGTACCGCCCCAACCGGCTGCCACAGACACTCAGATGCCCCAAGATTCTGAACCAGCCGTTAGCCGTGCCGGCCTGGTCGTCACGATGGCGGATGGAAGCTCACTTCTGCGCTGCGTTGAGTTTCAAGAACAGGCGATCAGCGGTTTTGACCTTTTGACAGCATCTGGTTTGACACTTGAAACTGCGGTTGACCCGTTGCGCGGTATGGCAGTTTGCAGCATCGAAGCTGAAGGGTGCCCTGGCAGCAGCTGCTTTTGCGATATGCCCAATTACTGGTCTTATTGGCACTTGCAGGAAGGTTCCTGGAGCTATGCCGGAAGCGGTGCGGGTACGTCTGCCGTCAGTGATGGCGCTGTGGAAGGCTGGAGCTGGGGAGAAGGAACAGAACCTGCCATTGTAGATTTTGACCAAATCTGCGGAAGTGAATCCACCCTTTATTTGCCGGCACTGGCCGGTCAGTCATCCACGCCGATTGCGCAAAGTACCAGTTATAACAAAATCTTGTTGCCCGCTATAGGCAATCCAACACAACAAAACGAAGTTCAGCCGTTAAACTATTTGTTATATGGTACTTTTATTTTTATCTTATTGCTCCTTCTGATCATTTTCGTGGTTATAAAGAAAAAGAAACAATGAAAGATAAGCTACTGAGCGCCAGCATTTACCTGCTGACCACGCTTTTGGGCATATTCGCCTATCTTTATCCGTTGCTCAACATTCCTGCACGTGGATTGACTTCGGCTGCACGCAGGAATGATTTACCCTTGATGATGGCCATCTTGCTGGTTTTATGTATACTTGTCATCATTTTCGAAGTTCAGCAAGTGCGTCTAAGTGCCCGACTGATTGCATTGCTGGGCGTTTTGATCGCTATCAATGCCACCATGCGCTTTATCGAGCTGGCCTTGCCGGTTTTTGGCGGTTTCAGCCCGGTTTTCTTCTTAATCATGTTATGTGGCTATGTTTTTGGCGGCCGCATTGGTTTTCTGATGGGCGCATTAAGCCTGTTTGTGTCTGCACTGGTAACCGGCGGGGTTGGCCCCTGGCTGCCTAACCAGATGTTCACTGCCGGTTGGGTTGGCATGTCTGCCACACTCATTCGTTTGATCGTTTCATCTTTTCACATGGAGGGTAAAACAGCTGAGATTTGGCTGCTGATCCTTTTCGGTGCTCTGTGGGGCTTTCTATATGGGGCTGTCACCAATTTATGGTTTTGGCCGTTTCTGGCCGGTCCGGGCAACCAGGCTTTTTCAACAGGTGCCGGCCTGTTATCCAGTTTGCGTAATTATGGGGTTTATTATTTGGTCACTTCTTTAATATGGGATGCCGGTCGTGCCATTGGTAACGCCCTGTTGGTTTTCTTCTTTGGCCGGGCAACTTTGAAAGTATTGAATCGTTTTCAACGCCGTTTCCATTTTACCTATATTCCATCCTCTGAGGCATCCACGTGAAGATTCACACCTGGGCCTGGCTGGCATGGCTATCGGCTGGGTTGATTGTTCTGCTTTCAACGCGCAACCCTTTTTATTTGCTATTGTTAGCGACGATCTTGATTATTTTTCAAAGCAGCCTCCCTGAACAGGGATCTTTATCATCCGTTTCCATTTTGCGTTTTGCTGCCAGTATTTTTGTCTTTTCCACCATCTTCAACGCAATCATCTCCCGTTATGGGGAAACAACTTTAATGACCATCCCTGGCAAAATTCCGCTCATCAGCGGCAATATCACCCTTGAAGCTCTCATTTTCGGGGCAATTAATGGTTTGGTGCTGATCAATATGTTCACGCTATTTACGATCGTTAACCAGGTATTGCCAGTCAAGAATCTCGTACGTTTAATTCCCCAGGCTTTCCAACCGGTAGCCTTGGTAACGACCATTGCACTGACCTTCATCCCTGCCACCCAGCGTCAATTCAGTGCCATCCGCGAAGCGCAGGCCTTACGTGGCCAATCCTTAAAACGTTTACGCGATTGGCTGCCGCTTTTTATTCCTTTGTTAACAGGCGGGCTGGAACGCGCCCTTCAAATTGCGGAAGCCATGACCGCGCGTGGATACACTATGCGTTCCTCGGACAGCCCATCAACCACCTGGTTAAAATGGGTTCTGCCGGCCGGGCTGCTACTTTTAACCGCGGGAGGATTCCTAGGGCTGTTTACCGGTCTACAAATACCAGGCTGGATACTGTTTGGGTCCGGATTGCTTTTGTTTTTATTGTTCTTTATTTTGGGCGGACGCCAGTTCAAAAAGACTTATTTTCAGGAAGAAATCTGGACAGTGCCATCCTATCTGACGTTTATCAGCGCGTTGACAGTTGCCATCATTTTTCTTTTACCCACTTTTTCGCACAACAGCCTGGCATACGAGCCGTATCCCCGCATTTCTTTACCCCTTCTCCAGATCCTGCCGCTGCTGGCATTATTGTTATTCTTATTACCCCTGATTTGGCAAAATGATCCGCATTAACGATTTGAGCTATACCTATCCGGATGCTGATCAGCCGGCCTTGCAAATTAAGCACTTACAGGTCGCCCCGGCCAGTTTTTGTCTCCTTTCCGGCCAATCCGGTTCAGGCAAATCGACTCTGCTACGCCTGATCAACGGCCTTGTTCCGCATTTCAGCGGTGGCACTGTTCGTGGAGATATCCGGGTAAACGGGCTGAACCCGTTGCAAAGCGGGCCTCAAATGATGAGCGGTCAAGTTGGTTTTGTCTTTCAGAATCCTGAAAACCAGTTCGTTGTGGATGTGGTCGAGGATGAAATCGCCTTTTCACTTGAAAATGCAGCTGTGCCCCGTGCAGAAATGCGCCAACGCCTGCAGACTATTCTTCAACGACTGCAAATCAGCCACCTGCGTCATCGGAAAATTTACTCGCTTTCTGGTGGAGAGGCGCAGCGCGTAGCAATCGCCGCTGCCCTGGTCTTAGAGCCGCCGATCTTGCTCCTGGATGAACCCACCTCACAACTCGACCCCCAGGCCGCTCAGGAAGTGCTGACCCTGTTGGAAGGCTTGCGTAGTAAGTTGAATTTGACTATTTTGTTGGCCGAGCAACGTCTTGAGCGGGTGCTGCCATATGCCACCCGATTGGTTCATCTTATGCCGCGTGGAACTTCCATTCTGACCGGTTCACTCCAAGAAGTACTGGCACAATCCGAGTTGCATCCCCCACTCGTACAGCTGGCCATTCGAGAAGGATGGAATCCCTTACCAGTCAGTGTCAAGGAGGCGCGGGCATTTCTATCTTCGTCGCCAGTTGCACTCCAAAGCCATCCAGCTGCCCCTCAAGAAAGAATGACAAAACCCATCATTACAGTCGAGAACTTGAGCGTTTCCTATCCCTCGCAAATGGTGCTGCACCAGATCAGCTTTTTGATTCAACGCGGGGAACGGTTGGTGATTATGGGACCGAACGGCACCGGCAAGACGACCCTGCTGCGCAGCCTGGTCGGTTTGGTCAAACCGCAAAACGGCGAAATTTATATATTGGGTGAATCGATTGCACAACAATCCAGCGCAGAGATCTGCCGCCAGGTTGGCTTTCTGCCGCAGGACCCAAATGCCCTCCTGTTTGCCGAAAGCGTACGTGAGGAACTGGAGATGACCCTCAAGAATCATGGGATGCCGCTTAACCCTGCTGCGATTGATAACTTGCTGGAGTTATTGTTATTAAAGGAAAAGAGCGAGGCATATCCCCGTGATTTAAGTACCGGTGAACGCCAACGCACCGCATTGGGTGCGATTGCCATCACCCATCCCGACACCTTATTGTTGGATGAACCCACCCGTGGATTGGATCCAGTTGCTCGCCAGTCCTTGTTGGATTTGCTGCATCGCTGGAATGAGGAAGGGATGACCATCGTCCTGGTAACCCACGATGTTGAGTTTGCTGCCGGGCTCGCCAGCCGCATCATCATCCTGGAAGAAGGCAGTATCATCGCTGACGGCCTACCCGGGGATGTGATGCATGCGCAAGCGCCCTACCGCACCCAGATTGCCCAATTATTTCCTGACACAGATTGGTTGACGGTGAATGACGTGGTTGTTTGATCCGATGAGGAGTTGATTTGGTGATTTGGTAATTTGTTGATTTGGTGATTTGTTAATTTGGTGATTTGTTAATTTGGTGATTTGTTGATTTGTTAATTTGGAGAGAAGTTGAGGAGTTGTTTGGTATGAGTAGGTAATAAATTAGGGGAGAGGCGTAATAAGGGATTGTTGATTCTCCGCTTCAAGAATTTATTACATACATTGAGCTAGTTTAGATACTAAATCGGAAATTTCAAATTGATTGTGTGAACGAAAAATATCAGGAGGTTGCTCAGGAATGTCATTGCGAGACCATCCAATGATGCAGAGTGTCATCAAAAGCAGAGATAACAAACTGTTAAAATGGAAGGGCTACACCAAGTCGAAAAGGCCAAAGTAAATTGGAGCGAGAGAGTCCATTTGCGAGAGTGGTTAAGTTGCGACGTTTGAGTTTTGTTATGAACAGCAGTCGGCTGATGGGCGAAGCATCCGCGATGGGTATGTTTTTAGAGGATGGAATGGTTTCCCTGATGCTTCGCCCTTACGAGCGATCTCACGAAAAAGAATCCTCATACCCCTTGGGATGAAAACCTTTTGCAATTTTATTTCTCAAGTTTGTTCGTAACGCACCATTGGTTTGGTGCGTTACGAACAAACAAGACAGCCGCATCAAAATATTATGAGTAGTAGCTCATCCACCTGTCTCTCAAGAAATAGTATAATTAATCCATTAAGTCCAACCCTCATCATGTACCGCACTTGTAAGAAGAGCCATGGAGCAATTCCTCTCGACCGAAACCCTGATTATCGAACTCTTGCTGGTTGCCTCACTGGTAGCTATCGCCGTAAGGCGCCTGCGAATCCCTTACACCGTGGCACTTGTCCTGGTTGGCTTACTGCTGACCAGCCAATCTTCTGTCAGCTTCGAACTGACCCCCGATTTAATTCTGGCATTGTTTGTTCCACCACTGGTTTTTGAAGCCGCTTTTCACCTTGATCTCAAGGAATTACAGCGCAACCTGACCTTAATTCTCTTTCTGGCCATCTTTGGCGTCATCATGACGACACTCATTGTCGGCGGCTTATTGTCAGTTACAACCACATTAAGTCTGACCTCAGCGCTGGTTTTTGGTTCTTTAATTGCAGCAACCGACCCGGTGGCGGTGGTAGCCCTCTTCCGTCTGCTGGGTGTACCACGTCGACTCTCAGTTCTGGTTGAAGGAGAAAGTCTGCTGAATGACGGCACTGCGCTGGTACTTTTTAACCTGATGTTGGCCATTGCGCTGACCGGGCAATTCAACTTTGTCCAAAGCGTGGGCGATTTCCTGCGCGTATCGGTTGGTGGTATTGCAGTCGGTTTGCTAATGGGCTGGGTCACCTCACGCCTGATCTCACGAATAGATGATTATCTGATCGAGATTACGCTTACTACCGTGCTAGCCTATGGTTCATACCTTCTGGCTGAAAATTTCCATTTTAGTGGTGTCCTGGCTGTTGTTGCAGCCGGGCTGATCGCCGGCAGCCTTGGCCCGCGTGGTATGAGTCCAAGTACCCGCATCGTTTTGTTTAATTTTTGGGAATATGTTACTTTTTTAGTCAACTCACTTGTATTTCTGTTGATTGGTCTCGAAGTTGATATTTTTGCCCTGATCGGCAACTGGCAGACAATTTTGATGGCAATCATTATCGTTTTAGCTGCACGAGCTGTGGTGGTCTATTCGATCAACTGGATTACCGCCCTCTTTTCCAATCCAATTCCTTTGCGCTGGCAGCACATTCAAACCTGGGGTGGCTTGCGTGGAGCGCTCAGTTTGGCTCTAGCGCTTTCACTACCGATGACTTTCGGTGAAGATCGCTATTTACTGAAGACGATGGCCTTTGGTGTGGCGCTATTTACTTTGCTCATCCAGGGGACCACGATGAGTACATTGGTTCGAAAACTTGGCATCATTACCATCGACCCGGCCCAGGTAGAATACGAAGAGCGACATGCTCGTCTAGCCGCTTTGCGTTCAGCTGAGCGCCACATCGAAAATCGTTTTATGGAAGGTTTGATTTCGAAACCGGTTTGGGAACAAATCCAACCCAAATTAAAAGAGCAAACTGATTTGCTGGCAGATTCCCTTCAAGAACTGCTGCAAGTTGAACCATCGCTTGAAAAAGGTGAATTGGATGTCTCACGGCGCGAGATCCTCAGTGCTCAGCAATCCGCCTATCTCAACTTACGCCGCGACGGCGTCATTTCTGAGGACGTTTACAACTTACTTTCAGTTGAAATTGATGCCGAAATGGAACAAGGCGGCGGTCCTTTTTGGTTTGTGCCACCATCTTCTTTGCCGGAACGCTTGCAAGAAGGTTTAACCGGTAAGGCAGAAGTCGAGGAGATCAAGATTGATGTGGGTTCGAAGGCGGCTGATATACAAGTCAAAGATATTCGCTGGCCGGATCACTTTGTCATCGCACGTTTACGGAGAGGTACCCAGGTAATTATCCCCAGAGGAGATACGTATCTGCGTGCCGAAGATTTACTGACTGTGGTTGGTGAAAAAGAAGCTATCGATCAGGCCCGCGTGACCATAGCCGGTAAAGCTGAGCCCGCTGCCGAAGATAATACGTCTACTGATATATTCGAATAATTGAGCTTGCCTGGCTTTACTCTGTCAACGAATGTTGAACAGACTTGGTCCCAGTACAAAAACCACCTTAGCTTTCCTCCAAAGCTATACATATGCACATAACCCACAAATACCGGATTCAAGGTCCTACGCGGTTAATTTCCTGACGCACAGACTTTTGCGGGAATCCTTATTTTTCTTTATCAACAACTTGACAACCTCTGATTTGTTATGTATCAATAGAGTAACCAAATACAAACTCATTTTTCAGGTTCAGCGTATCTTAGGATCCAAATGGGGAACAGAAATTAAGGAGTATACAATGAAATATCGGCGATTAGGAAAAACAAACCATGAAGTTTCGGTTGTTGGAATTGGTACCTGGCAATTTGGCGGTGAGTGGGGAAAAGACTACACCCAGCAGGAAGCAACTGCAATCCTGCGCAAAGCCGCTGAATTGGGCATCAATTTGATCGATACGGCTGAGTGTTATGGCGATCATGTTTCAGAGAGGTTTATCGGAAGCGCAATCGCGGGACAGCGAGACAAGTGGTTTGTAGCCAGCAAATTTGGTCATAAGTTCCACGCTAACTTTGAACGTACAGACCATTTTGACCCGGCAGATGTTATCAAGCAATTGGAAGATTCCCTGATTGCTTTGCAAACGGAAACGATTGATCTCTATCAATTCCACTCCGGATCGGATGCCGTTTTTGATCAACCCGAATTGTGGGAAGCGCTTGCCCGCCAGGTGGCTGCCGGAAAGATCCGTCACATTGGACTCTCCGTTAGCCCTAATACCAATTTGCACCAGATACAACAGGCCAGCAAATACGGGATTGAGGTAGTGCAAATTATTTATAATCGGCTTGACAGGGGGCCGGAGCAAGATGTCTTTCCATCCATTCAAAAACAGGATCTGGGCGTATTAGCGCGTGTGCCGCTGGCTTCCGGTCTCCTGAGCGGTAAGTACAAACCCGGAACCCATTTCACCAATCAATCCGATGTGCGTTCCCAGCGCGAAGATGAAAAGATGCAGGAACAATTGCGCGAGGTAGAACGCATTAAGCGCGAAGAAGTCCCCGAAGGCGTTGATATGGCTGCCTGGGCATTGGCCTGGTGTCTGCGTAATCCGCTCGTAACAGCTGTCATCCCGGGCTGCAAGAACCCGGAGCAAGTGGTTAGTAATGCGCTGGCGGCAGAATTATTGGAGTAGGGCGATAATTCATTGGTTGATAGATAATTTGTTGATTTGTTGATTTGTTGATTTGTTGATTTGTTGGCTCACCGATTAAAGATTGGCCGATTAGCTAAAATGGATTTAGAACAAACAACTTGCTAATCCTCAGCCTACCAACTGACCAACGAATGATCTAATCAACTATTCTCTAACGACCAATCCCGCTCAACACCTGACAATAAATTCCCCAATCATCTTCATCGCCTTCTGGGCTTCGGGTAGAGCTGCTAAAGCCGGATAGACATGCCCCATATAGGGCTCGACGACCAGTTCCACTTGCACTCCATCCGCACGCATACGGTCTGCAAGGCGGGTGGAATCATCCCGCAATATTTCGGCATCTCCTACCAGAATGAGCGTGTCCGGCAATCCATGAAAATCACCAAACAAGGGTGAAATCCAGGGATGCTTCAGGCTCTCCTTCCCGGCATAATCTCGCGCACATTCTGCCAGATTTTCCCAATCCAGGAGCACATCTTCTTCAATCCTGGTGTTGTTGGATTCACCTGAGCCCGTCAGATCAGTCCAGGGAGAAATCAATATTGCCCCAACCGGTAGCGGAATTTTAAAATCCCGTATTACTTGTAACAAGGCCATCGCCAACCCCCCTCCGGCTGAATCCCCCGCAATCATGATCTGATTCGGGCGCCATCCCTGACGCAGCAACCATTGGTAGGCTGTCAACGCATCTGCCAATGCGGCCGGAAAGGGAAATTCAGGTGCCAGACGATAATCCACCATCAAATATTGGGCTGAGCTGACAGCAGCCAGGCGGTGTAAGAATGAGCGGTGCAAAACTGGCATTTTGGTCACATACGCACCCCCATGCAAATAAAAAACCAGCTGAGTGGAAATTTTATCTTCCGGTAAAATCCATTCACAAGCAACCCCATCCGCCATGAACTCATTCGCTTCCACTTTCAGCGGAGGCGGCACCAGTTTTTGCAAACGCCCGAGGTAACCGCGCTGGACGGAGATATCTTCCAGCACTTCTTTTTTGTAAAAAATTCGGATCAAACCATATATTAAGCGGCTGCGCAAGCTGGGTTTGAATACGTTCATCCATTCCAGCCCCCAGACCACCCCAAATAGAAAAAATATTAACTTTCGCCAACCCACCGTTATTTGTTTCATTTAAACTCCCTGAACATAAAGAGATTATAGTGTCTTTTCAAGAATTGGTAACCGGCTGTTTTTAGGTGGGCGCTTGCTGACCTTAGTCTCGCATCTTGCCACAGCAAAATATTACCAGTTACAAATTATATTCTTGCTTGACTTTGCCTTTAAAATTTGCTATTCTAATAACACGTGTTAGTAACGCGTGTCAGTGAGGAAAATGATACAAAGAAAGCAAGTCACCAGTCAGGATGTCGCTCTACGGGCAGGCGTTTCCCGCACAACGGTTTCTTTGGTCTTAAACAACAAACACGAACTCAGCCAAATTAGTCCAAAGACAGCCCAGCGGGTAATCCGCGCCGCTCAAGAATTGGGCTATGTCCCCAATGCCGCCGCACAGGCTCTTGTCAATAAAAAAGCCAGTGTGATTGGACTGGTTCTATCACGCAGTCATCATCAAATCAGTTCGGATGTTTACTTAACCCAAGTGGTAGATGCGCTCATGCTGGAAGCCCATCAGAACCAGATGCGGGTCCTCCTGGATGTGCTCGAAAATCATGAGGATCGTAACTCTTACCAGCGCTTGATACAAGGCCGGTTGGTGGATGGAATTCTTTTTTCCGGGCCGCGCACAGATGACCGTGCGCTTGATCTCTTGGCCAAAATGGATTTCCCGACCGTGCTGATGGGTGGACTGCCGGGCAGCCCATTTTACTCCGTGGATATCGATAATATCCAGGCTGCTAAACTAGCCACTCAGCATCTGATCTCACTCGGCCATCAACGCATTGGCTGCATCACCAATGCTACACCTGTATTCACCGCTGCAGCCGACCGTCTGCGTGGTTACCGCCTGGCTTTACAGGAAAATCATCTGCCTATCGATGATCGCTTAGTCCGTTTTGGCGATTTTGATCCCCCTTCCGGCTATCGCGCCATGCAGGGTCTTCTCTCAGTGCAACCCAATCCAACGGCAGTTTTTGTCGCCAGCGATGTGGTTGCCTATGGAGCCATGTCGGCTTTACATGATGCCGGGAAGAACATTCCTGAAGATGTGGCCATTGTTTCCATGGATGATGTACCCCTTTCGGCTTTCATCTCTCCGCGTTTAACCAGCGTTCATCTGCCAAATTCTAAATTGGCTCAGTCTGCTGGAAGTCTTTTGATCGATTTAATCAACGGTAACCGGCCTGCCCGTAAACAAATCATTTTGGATACCCATTTGGTTATACGGGAATCATGCGGCTCTCAGCTAAGGATGAATTCACAATGACTTTTCGCAATTATGACTTCGTTGATCATTCCGAACTGCTTGCAATCTCTTTTTTTGAGACAGACATGGTCAACTACAGCGGTCTGACAACCAATCGGCAACACCTGGATGGATCAGGCCAAATTTCTATTGAACTCTTGATGACGGCTCAGAAGAATCTTACCCACTTACCCCGTCATATCGAATTCCCCTTACAGGGTATTCAGAGGGAACCTTGTAAGGATTATTAGAGAGAAATCAAAGGAGGAAGCCGACTCAGAAATCCAGTTTTCCAATGTTCGTAAGTTCGTAAAACTATTTACTTAACAATCTTATGGAGGAGTAATGAAAAACAAATTTTGGCAGTTAATTGCAGTTATGGCAATTTTTACAATGGCTCTTGCAGCCTGTAAACCGGCTGCAACACCAACGATGGCCCCGACCACTGCGCCGGTTGAACAAGCAACTTCAACTACTGTCGTCGAAGCAACGAAAGCACCAGTTGTCGAAGCAACCGCAACAGAACCGGAAGGACCGGCTTGGTGTAGCGGTGTCACCAAGGGCGATACGATTTCCATGTTGTATCAATGGTCAGGTCAGGAAGAAGAACGATTAAACCAGATCCTTAAACCATTGGTTGATCAATGTGGAATCGTCTTACAACCAGAATCTACACGTGATCAAGCCTTATTGGATACCCGTGTCCAGGCTGGCAATCCACCCGATGTCGCTTTCTGGAATGTAACCCAGATTCTTCAATACAAGGATAGCTTGAAGGCCATGGATGCATTAGGAGCAAATAAAGATGCATACATCCCCGGTGCTATTGATGGAGGAATCATCGATGGTAAATGGTTGGGATTACCGGTCAAATCCGATATCAAGACCATCATCTGGTATAGTCCGGTAAACTTTGAAGCAGCTGGATACACAGTACCAACAACCTGGGATGAATTAGATGCACTGGTTGAAAAGATTGCCGCGGATGGTAACGTGCCGTGGTCAATGGGTATGGAATCCGGTGATGCGACCGGTTGGACTGGATCCGACTTTATTCAGGATATTATGCTTGTAAAACAAGGGCCTAAATACGTAATGGGCATCATTGATGGATCCGTTGCTTATAATGATGCTGGCGTAAAAGAAGCCTATGAAATTTACGGGAAATGGGCAAAAGATCCTAAATATACAGTTGGGGGTGCCGCAGGCACTTTATCCACTGGTTTTAATGATGCCATCTTAAAAGTATTCTCTGATCCGCCGGAAGCTTATATGGTAAAACAATCAGGTTTCGCTGGTGGCACAATTACCACGCAATATCCTTCCGATCAATTCGGAAAGGATTATGACTTCTTTGTAATTCCTGGAGCAAAAGGGCTGCAAGGTGGCTCTGATTGGATGATGGCTTTTAGTGACAAACCCGCAGTGAAAGCTTTGGTGAGCTACCTCTCTTCTCCGGAAGGTGGAGCTGCCTGGGCAGCCGCTGGGTTTGATCTCTCACCGAACAAGGCTGCCGCCGGCAATTATACCGATCCAGCTTTGATCAAGAAAGCTGCCGCATTCTACTCAGCCGAAGGTTTCACCCCCGACATTGGAGATACAATCCCGGGTGGCTTTAGTAGCGCAGAATGGAAAGCAATTGTTGACTATGTCAATGGTGGTGATTTGGACACAGCCCTGGCTACTGTAGCTGCTGTTCAAGCTGCAGCACTCAAAAAATAGTGTAAATTAACCAAACAATTATGTTAATAAGAGGCGGTACTATACCGCCTCTTAAATTCATATATAATTACATTTAAACAAGTGATCAGTGGAGGTGGACAGATGGCCCCTAAGCCCGTTCCCCAGATTATGCGACAGGGAAAAATAACGCCATTTTACTATCTGGCTCCTGCAATTCTCCTGATGCTATTCTTCATCGTCTATCCGATGATTAATACCATCCAATTAAGTTTTAAAGACAAAACCGGTCTGAAATCAGCTGCCACAACTTGTGTGGAAGGAAAGCCATGTTGGGGAGTATTTGAGAATTATCACTACGCGCTCACAGCTGAGCTAAATACCAGTACATTTTCGGCATTATGGAGTTCCTTCTGGGTATCATCCTACGGCAATACCTTAAAATGGATCATTTTCATGGTAGGGTTTACCGTTCTGATTGGATTAATATTTGCCAAAATTGTGGATGGAATCAAGTATGAAGCACTATCGAAGGCAATGCTTTTCATGCCGATGGCAATTTCATTTGTAGGCGCTGGTGTCATTTGGAAGTTTGTTTACAACTATGGTTCACAACAAGTGCAGGTCGGCTTGTTGAATGCAATTATTACAGGTTTGGGTGGAAAACCAATATCATTTCTAACCACTCCAATTTTGAACACATATATGTTGATCATTGTCGGCATTTGGATTTGGACCGGTTTCTGTATGACAATCCTTTCTTCTGCTTTAAAATCAGTACCGGATGAAATATTGGAAGCATCACGAGTGGATGGAGCCACAGAATGGCGGGTTTTCACCAGCATAATTATTCCGATGATTATGCCGACCATTCTTGTGGTGATCACAACAATGGTAATCAATGTTCTGAAATTATTTGATCTTGTCTATGTGATGACCGGAGGGAACTTTCAAACGGATGTTATCGCAAATCGTATGTACACAGAAATGTACATCAACTTCAATATGGGAAGAGGTACAGCAGTTGCAGTGATTTTGGTTATTGCGATTATTCCATTTATTATTATGAATGTCAGACGTTTCCTGGCGCAGGAGGAAATGCGATGAAAAAGGAAAAAATCAATAAATTTCTATCTCATATTCCCAAAAATGCCTTGATTGCTTTTATTGTGATAATTTGGATCGTACCAACATTCGGTTTGTTGGTCACATCTTTTCGTCCCGTACAGTCTATTAATAGTTCTGGGTGGTGGACGATTTTAAATGCACCCGTCGGTTCTAAAGAATACGCTGCGAATTGCGAAGCTTGCCATGGAAAACGGGGTGACTTGCTTCCGAATGCAAATTTGGGTGATCCGCAGTTAATTTCAAAATTTGATCGATCGGTTTTATTATTGCCTGCGTTAAAAAAAGAAATCAATGGCGCACCCCACATGCAGGATATCCCTGTTCCTAGTGCTCAGGTTGTTGCTGATATTGTTGTCCATTTGAAAAATATTTCTGGATTGGAGGTTAGGCCAAAGGTTACCTTGAACAACTATATCGACGCGCTGGTTGGTTACCGCGGAACCCGTACTTATACTCAGGATTGCGCTGAAGGTACCCCACCTTTGGATATTAATTGCAACATCTCCGATTTATTAAATCCACGTGGAATGGGTAGAGCCTTTGTTAACAGTCTATTTGTAACGATTCCTGCGACGTTCTTGCCAATTTTGTTGGCAGCATTTGCTGGTTATGCATTCTCCTGGATGAATTTCAAAGGAAGAATGACAATCTTTGCCATATTAGTTGGATTGCAGGTAGTACCACTACAAATGACTATGGTTCCTATTTCTCGAATTTATGCTCAATTAGGACTCAATGCGACATTTTTAGGGGTTTGGCTTTTCCACACAGGTTTTGGTTTGCCCTATGCAATTTACTTAATGAGGAATTTTTTGGGCTCGTTGCCAAAAGATCTATTTGAATCTGCTTATCTGGATGGGGCAAACCATTGGACTGCTTTCACAAAACTCGCAATACCTTTGGCATTGCCTGCAATCGCTTCCCTCGGAATTTTCCAATTCCTGTGGGTTTGGAATGATTTATTAGTGGCTTTGGTTTTCCTAGGTGGAACCAAACCTGTTATGACCTACCAAATCAGTAATATGGTTTCCTCATTAGGCGCCGGTTGGCAAATTTTGACAGCGGCTGCGTTCTTATCCATGTTATTGCCAATGATCGTTTTCTTCTCGTTGCAAAGATTCTTTGTGCGAGGAATGCTCGCAGGAGCAGTAAAAGGATAACTATTTAATTGTTCTTTTGGGTGGTTACCAAAAATCCGGCAGCTACCCGATACGCATTTGACACTTTTTGGAAAGCATATGGAAATTTACCCTCCAAAATTGTGCGAGGTTTTACTCAAAGCTTTATGATCGCTTGCAAACTTGTTGGCACCTGTCAGTTTTCAAACCTGAACGTACCTGATTATTAAATATAATCACAGTTTGCTTGTGGTCATCCAATATCGGAATAACTTTTTAAGGAACTGGATTAAAAATGACTCTTTCCCAAGATAAATTGTGGTACAAACTCGCAACCTTTTACCAGGTAAACGTGCGCGCTTTCTTTGATTCAAATTGCGATGGTCATGGTGATTTGGCCGGTGTCACTCAAAAACTGGATTATTTCAGTAATCTGGGGGTGGATTGTCTCTGGTTAATGCCGCTTTATCCTTCTCCGTTAAAGGATGACGGTTACGATATTTCCGACTTTTACAACATACAAGAGGTTTTTGGAACCGTTGAGGATCTGCGTATTCTAATTAATGAAGCCCATGCGCGCGGTATCCGCATCATCATGGATCTGGTTATGAATCACACTTCCGATCAACATCCCTGGTTTCAAATAGGACGAGCCGATAAAAATTCTCCTTACTATGATTATTATGTTTGGAGCGATACCACGGAGCGCTACCAGGATGCGCGTATCATTTTCCTGGATACACTGGATTCAAATTGGAGCTGGGATGATGTCGCCCAACAATATTACTGGCACCGTTTCTATGCCAGTCAACCGGATCTTAACTACGATAACCCGGCCGTCCGTCAAGAGATGCAAGATATCATGAAGTTCTGGCTGGATCTCGGCATTGATGGTTTTCGGGCGGATGCAGTCCCCTACTTGTTTGAGCGCGAAGGCACCAACTGCGAAAACCTGCCGGAAACGCATCAATTTCTTCGTAGTTTACGCAGTTTTATCGACCACAATTACCCGCACGCCATCCTGTTGGCTGAAGCAAACCAGTGGCCAAAGGATGTGCTGGCTTATTTTCATGAAGGTGACGAGTTCCATATGGGCTTTCACTTTCCGCTTATGCCACGTATTTTCATGTCTCTCAAACAGGAAGATCGCTCATCCTTGGTGTGGATTATGGATCAAACCCCGCCCATCCCGGATGATTGTCAATGGTGTACCTTCCTGCGTAATCACGACGAATTGACACTCGAAATGGTTACCCCTGAAGAGCGTCAATGGATGTGGGAACAATATGCGCCTGACCCGCGCATGCGTCTGAATTTGGGTATTCGACGACGGTTGGCCCCCCTGCTGGATAACGATCCACAAAAAATTCGGTTAGCCTTTGCGCTCCTATTCGCCTTGCCGGGCTCACCGATTATTTATAACGGTGATGAGATCGGTATGGGTGATAACATCTGGCTCTTTGATCGTAATGGTGTCCGCACCCCCATGCAGTGGGATACCAGCCTTAATGCTGGCTTTTCAACGGCTGACCCACAAGATTTATATGCGCCAGTCATTAGCGAAGCGCCCTACAGCCCTGCATTTGTCAATGTCAAAGATGAGCTCGAGGATCCGCAATCGTTGTTGCTCTTTATGCGGCGATTGGTTGAAATTCGTAAAGGCAAACCCATCTTTAGCTATGGCCAATTGGATTGGCTGCGCCAGGTTAACCCGGCTATCGCAGCTTTCACACGCAGTTATGGCAATGAAATGATCGTGGTTCTCAATAATCTTTCCGCAACCTCACAGAAAATTGATGTTCCCCTCAAACAGGCAAACGGGCAGGCATACGACCTTTGGGCGCAACAAAACTGGCCCGTACCATTCGATGGCAACCTGCGCCTTTCTCTTGAACCGCATCAGTTTTTATGGCTCAAATTTCAGACCTGATTCATTTGTAGGTTGGGCATGTCCATCCGGAAGGTTGCATGGCTGCAAGTACAGCTCACAGGAATTTGAGCTTGCATCCTGAGTGCCCAACAATTCAGTCTGAACTTATACACACAATTCATTCGTAGGTTGGGCATGTCCATCCGGAAGGTTGCATGGCTGCAAGTACAGCTCACAGGAATTTGAGCTTGCATCCTGAGTGCCCAACAATTCCGTCATGGGAGATTCTTAGATTGTTGGGCACTCAGCCTTCGGTGGTGATTGACTTCAATCAAATTTTGCCCTCGAGGGTGTTGTCTGCCGAACATGCCCAACCTACAATTGCAATTTAACTTGTGAAATGATGGTAGTTGGTTCCGCGAGTGCCCAACAATTCCGTCATGGGAGATTCTTAGATTGTTGGGCACTCAGCCTTCGGTGGTGATTGACTTCAATCAAATTTTGCCCTCGAGGGTGTTGTCTGCCGAACATGCCCAACCTACAATTGCAATTTAACTTGTGAAATGATGGTAGTTGGTTCCGCGAGTGCCCAACAATTCCGTCATGGGAGATTCTTAGATTGTTGGGCACTCAGCCTTCGGTG
>ERZ778021.465-NODE-465-length-73445-cov-8.301799_pt1 | contig 73445 bp, 58 predicted proteins | sample MGYA00375751_ERZ778021 | MGnify/ENA primary metagenome ERZ778021 (study PRJEB29350, sample SAMN05389814) | bioreactor metagenome | isolation source: Thiocyanate stock bioreactor | place: South Africa: University of Cape Town | collected 2013-08-29 ... | reverse complement strand
TTTGTATTGTTGGAATTAGAAAAGAATCGGGGATACGAACAACGCTCCAATCGTGTAAATATGTTCGACACATTGGATTTATATATTGAAGAAAAGAAAAGCAAGGTGTCTGCCGACCAAGTAAAAGATTATAGATCGCTAAAAAAGCACCTGACAGCATTCAAAGAATATTCCTCCCAATCTGTTACTTTTCGCAACCTGAACCTTAAATTCTATAATGAGTTTATGGACTATCTCTTTTATAAGGCTGTGAAACCGGATGGAACAATCGGATTAGTAACCAATTCTGCCGGAAAAGTTGTTCGACTGTTGAAAGGGTTCGTAAATTACCAGGTTGCCAAAGGAACCATTCCTGCTGTTGACTTAAAAAATTTCAAAGTCGTTGAAGAAGAAACCGATGCTATATATTTGAACGAAAAGGAACTGAGAGCGATTTACAACTTAAATCTTTCTGACGATAAAGAATTGGAAGAAATCCGGGATGTATTTATCGTAGGTTGCTTCACCGGATTACGATATAGTGATTTATCGACTCTAAGTCCCGAACATATTGATGCTACAAATGGCTATATTAATCTAAAACAAAGGAAAGTCCATAAGGCTGTCGTTATTCCGATGATTGATTATGTACCGGAGATTTTGAAAAAATACGACTACGATTTGCCGAAAATACCAAGCTATAAATTCAACGAACGTCTGAAGGAACTCGGTAAGAAAGCCAAGTTGAAACAGAAAACAGAGGTTGTCCGTAAGAAAGGAAATCTTAGGGTAAAAGAAGTTCACGAGAAATGGGAAATGATGTCCTCACATACTTGTCGGAGATCTTTCTGTACCAATATGTATCTCTCCGGCTTTCCGGCAGAGGAGCTTATGCGAATATCAGGACACAAAAACCCTGCGGCGTTCATGAGATATATTAAAGTCGATAATATGCAGGCGGCGAACAGATTGAAAGCATTGAGAAACAGTCTGAATAAGCAATCGTAATCCGCAGGAATTCATTATCTTTACGCCATAATTCAAATCTCCAATGATAGTAAAACATCTAAATTTCGACCAATTAATTGATAATGTTTATCAAACACATAGTGCATTACAGGAAAATGCAACAAAAGCTATCAACCAAAACTTAACTATACGCAATTGGCTTGTCGGATGCTATATAGTTGAATACGAACAGCATGGAGAAGACCGGGCTAAATATGGTACAAGGCTTTTGGATGAACTTGCTAAGAAGTTGAAATCAAAAGGAATTAAAGGATTAAGAAGCCGGGAATTAAATACCTGTCGAAAATTTTACACGACTTATCCTCAAATTTGGCGGACAGTGTCCGCCAAATTGCAAGAGATAGATAATCAGTTTATTCCGGCAATAAATGTAAATGAAATGGAGATTTCGCGGACAGTGCCCGCAATATCAGACAACGAATTTGAAATTGACCCCAAAGTGCTATTATCAAGGCTTTCATACTCTCACTTTATAGAGTTATTGCAACATGATGACCCTTTAGAACGATTCTTTTACGAGGTAGAAACGATAAAGAACAACTGGAGTGTTCGGGAACTGGAACGCGCTATCAATACGGCTTTATATGTCCGAACCGGCTTATCTAAAAACAAGGAAGCAGTAATTGCTAAATTCAAAAATCAGAAACCGGCTCAAACCATAGATATTATCCGTGATCCTTACTTTTTGGAATTTCTTGGATTGGAAGAGAGGTCAGAATACAGCGAATCCGAATTGGAACAAGCTATTTTAGACCATTTACAGAAATTTCTGATAGAACTTGGCACAGGATTCTGTTTTGAAGCTCGCCAAAAACGAATCACATTCGACAATACTCACTACCGCATTGATTTGGTTTTCTATCATCGTATTTTGAAAAGCCATATTTTGATTGATTTGAAAATCGGTAAGTTTGACCATGCCGATGCTGGACAAATGAATGTTTATCTGAATTATTACAAAGACAATGAAATGTCGGACGGCGACAATCCACCTATCGGACTAATCCTTTGTGGGAGTAAAGGCAAGGCTTTGGCGAAATACGCTACTTCCGGCATGGATAACCAACTGTTTGTTTCCAAATACTTAGTTCAGCTACCTGATAAGAAAGTCTTGGAAAATTTTATCAAGAAAGAAATTGGGGAGTAAAACATTGACTAAGGCGAACAGCAAAGCGGGAGAAAAGCTTCTGGGACAACACCTATCAGTCTGACTGACGCCACCGGTCTGCACTTAAAGTTGTCCTCCCACACCTTTAAACTTCTCAACAAACGTTGATATCTTTTGAAAGACGCTCTGTTTTTTAGTCAGATACTGAGGATTCAATGGACTCATCTTAGGTAAGATGGCATTTAGCTCCGTTCCGTTTTCACTTGCAAATTCCCGCTTTAAAGAAACTATGATATAACGCTTTGCCGCGTCCTCATTCAAACGTTCTTCTGTAATTAATTGCTCTGCCTCTTCTTTTTGTTTGCGTTGGGCATATTCGAAGAATGAATCTGTGATATTTGCTTTATCTTGAATGATATCAAGGTTTGTATTGTTAATAAAATCAACAACCAAGCTCTCTTTTGCCCTATTTCCAATACTTGCACGAATAATCCTACGTATTTCTTCTATCAATGCAATTTTGTCTTTGGTCTTTTTATTATGCTCAAAAATAAGCTCAAGAATATAATCAAGGTTTATTTCTTGAGATTTAAGCAGGTCTACTTCAAAGACTACATCATCCCAGTCAATTGTTGATTCTTCCGCTTCTTTGCCGCTTTTCTCTCGTCTCAACCAATCACGTATGTCATTATATGTTGACCGATAATCCTGAACAGTTCGATCTGGCAACAATTTTATCTCTTGCATCGTAGCAATATCCTCATCTGTCACATAATAAGTATCTTTGAATGCTTCGATAGCTGCAGGATCGTTTATGTCTTATCATCTAATGAGCCTCTGGCAGAAATGATTATAATGCCGCTTTCAATATTGCGCTTTTTTATTTCTTCGAAAATTTTCAGGTCATCACCACCCGGCAGGTTTAAGTCCAACAGAATACAGTCATAGCTGTAAAGAGCTATTTTATCTACTGCATCTTGAAACGTAAAGGCTTGCTCACATACATAATTATCCGTAGAGAGATATTTTACGATGTTGGTTGAGAGTTCTCGTTCGTCTTCTATAATTAATATTTTCATAGGAATAAGTATTATTGTTTGTCCATTAGTATGACCAGAGAGCCGCAAGTGATTAGCAAACCACCCAATAGGACTTTCCAACTGACACTTTCCTTTAATATAATAAACGAAAGAAATATAGTAAAAATTACACTTAGTTTATCAATCGGTGCAACTTTTGAAGCATCCCCTAATTGTAGCGCTTTGAAATAAAAAAGCCACGATAACCCCGTTGCTCCCCCTGAAAGGATAAGGAATAACCAATTTATTTTTGTGAGTTCTTTTACTCCATTGATACTGTTGCTGAAGAATACAATGCCCCACGTAATAAGGAGTATGACACAGGTACGAATAGCGGTTGCCAGATTAGAATCGACATTCTTAATACCTATCTTGGCAAAAATGGCTGTTAAAGAAGCGAATATAGCTGATAATATAGCATAATATTTCCACATATATACATATTTGATAATGAAGCAAATACACTTAAAATTTCACTTTCATACCTACATTCAACACCTGTGTTTCATAATAATTCTGATAGACGGCTTCAAAACCTTCGTTGTGTACTGTTTCCTTGATACCCATTGTATTGAGAATATCCTTCATGGATATAACCAATTCCATTTTATCATCAAAGAATGACTTTTTGTACCCCAAGTCAATGCCCCAACGTTCGGAACGGTTGCCCTGTGGTATGTTCATCGGAGCGAAATATACGCCGGAAAGCTGTATATGGCTGCTCCGTCCTATATTGTACTGGCTATTGATTTTAGCGTACCAGGTATTATTATCGCTCTTTGTGATGCTGAAAGGTCGTTCATAGGGAAAATACAGGATACCATCATAAGCCGAAATCTGATTGTGGAAAAAATTAAAACTACCTGACACTTTCCAATCCTTAGTAATCTTTTGTTCCAAGATAAGTTCCATTCCGGTATTTTGATTTTTCCCTGTATTCTCATACACTTTATTAATGATGTTGTAGGTAGTGCTATGTTTGTCGATAGCATAGATACGCGAATACGGGTCGTTGATAATTTTATGATACCCTGAAAGGAAAACCGATCCTGTGTTCCACAGGTATTTATAAGCCAACTCAAAATTATGTGTGTATTGAGGACGGAGATATGGATTCCCCACTTTCAGCAATTCCGGATCGTCATACTTTGGGAATATCCTTAATTCGGCTTCACTGGGTCTGTCAATGCGGTGATTGTAGAAAACAGATAAGCGGTTGTTATGGTTAATCTTCCACGTAAGGCGAATATTAGGGTACAGTTTCCAATAATTGTAATCATCATTAGACGGATAATAGATATTTTCCGGTGCTATATCGTAGAAAATGTGCGTATATTCCATCCGTAAACCGATTTCCATATCTATTTTAGACTTTTCCCAAACCCAGTTGGCATATAAAGCTGCCACATCTTCACCCCAATCCGACCAGTCTCCCAATCCGGGATATATGACTGATTTCTCGCCTTTATAGACATCATACGTTACAGGCAAACGTCTTATCTGTCCTTTAGCTCCGGCTTCTATCCGACCGCTTGAAAAAGGGTGTATATAGTCTATTGTTAATTGAGTTATGTGTTCCTTTGCTATCACATGGGTTGTGTCGGCTCCGATACGTTCCTTTGATATTTCTCTTAGACGATATTTTTCGTTTTCCCATCCGCGTGTATATTGGAGTGTCGCATGAAGGTTCTGTCCGGGATTTATAAATTTATGTTTGTAAATACCGGAAATATTCGCCAGTCCCGTATTCTCGTGTTCATCCCATTGCCATGTTCGTCCCGGCTCCATATTTTGATCGAAGAAACAGACATCAGCTTTATCCAAATGATGTTCGTAATCGTACATACCGGATATGGTAAAGGTATTCCTTTCATCTAAAAACCAATCCAGCCCACCTTTCACGAGATAGTGCGTTTGTGTCCTGTTTTCAGGAATTTGTGAAAGAATTGTTTTTCCATCCGTGTAGTTACGGGTGGTAAATTCGTTGTTGGGTAAGCCCCTTAGCTGCATTAACTCTGTTTGCAGAAAGATATTCACCTTTGATGATTTATAATTGAGATTCAGCGACGGGATAATCTTGGGGTTTAAATGATAACTTCCTAAAGATGACGGATAATCCTTTTTTCGTTTTGTTAATGCTCCCAAACCAAATGATAAACCCGCGTCACCGTTAAAACCTGACTGAACTTCCTTTTTATAAATAATATTAATGATACCGGCCATTCCCGAAGCATCGTATTTTGCGGATGGATTATTAATGATTTCAATTCTTTCTATATTGGATACCGGAATATTATCAAGTCCTTTTTGATTTCCAAACCCGGTAAGCGCTGATTGCTTGCCATCAACCAACACGGCAACCTTATCACTTCCCCTCAATAGAACTTTTCCTTCCTGGTTGACCGACACTCCGGGCAGGTTTCCCATTGCATCCAGTATCGAACCGCCCGACTGGGAAATATTATTGTCTATATCAAAAGACTTTTTATCTAAACTCTGGCTTACAACCGCCCGTTGTCCTATTATTTGTACTTCATCCAACTTGGTCATGGATTCAATTAGTCCGATTTTACCCAGATTGTAGGTAGAATTTAATTCGCCGATTAATAACTTAACCACTTTCTTTTCATAACCCAGATATGAAAAATTCAAGTTATAATCACCTTTTTGTAAGCCAGATACAACAAAGCGTCCTTTATCGTCGGTTACCGTGCCGGTAATTATATCGTTTTCTCCTTCGGCAACTATTGATACAGTTACGTATGGAATTGTCTCTTTGCCTTTTTCATCAATAACCTGTCCTGAGACAACTGTATTTTGTGCAAAACAATTCAAGGTAGCCAACCCCAAAATGACTACCAGTAATATTCTATTCATACTTCTGATTTTTTGAGCACAAAGTTGTTATAGGAATTTGTAGAAAAATTGAATGTAATAATATTTAATTTTCTCGTTGTCGTTAAAATTCAGAATTTCTGCTAAATCACCCCCTTTTTTTGTGTTTCATAACTTCTATCAATTAGCATATGAGATATTTATTTGTGGCTATATTGTTTGCATTAGCAACAGTTTTAGGCATTCATGCACAAAGTACAGATACAATAAAAGTGGTTTTGCCAACCTTACCCGTGATACTAAAAGATTCCCTGCGTCCTTCATATAAAACAGTTAATCCGGTTATTTCTGATTTCCGGGAGAATGAAGATATGAAAAATCACTTTTATACAAATGAAAGTCCGATGACTTTTGAATTAGACAGGATACCCCGTAAAAAGAATATATTTAATTCATCCTATTCAAAATTTATCATTCCTACTGCCATGATTTCGTATGGAATCATGGCTCAAGGAAGTGAAAGGCTAAAAGAACTGGATTACAGTACCCACCATGAAATAACCGAGCATTATACGGCCCGTATCAGGCTTGATGATTATATGCAATTTGCTCCTGCAGTTGCGGTTTATGGACTTGACTTTTGTGGAATAAAAGCAAAACATAATTTCAGGGACAGAACAATCGTCATGGCAACATCCTACCTAATTATGTGTGCGACTGTACAAACCATGAAAAGTACCATCAATATAGAACGCCCCGATGGTTCAAATAATAACTCTTTCCCTTCCGGCCATACAGCAACTGCCTTTGTAGATGCTCATATCTTGTTTAAAGAGTATAGGGACACCTCGCCGTGGATTGGTGTTGCAGGATATACCGTTGCGGCGACTACGGGGACTTTACGGGTTATTAATAAAAAGCATTGGATAAGTGATGTCGTTTCCGGAGCGGGAATAGGCATATTAAGTGCGGAACTGGGCTATCTGTTATTACCCGTATTTCATAATACGTTCGGGATAAAAGATAAAAAAAGCAGTTTAGTGATTGCACCAACTATTGGAGTAGATAATTACGGCGTTGGATTAGCATATACATTTTAATTATGAAAAGAGAATTACAGATACTTTTTTGTTTTACAGTGTGTTTCATGTTCTGTATTCACTCTTTCAGATACAATGTATTGTTATATGAGCAAAAAACTTGAACCGCTTGCTTATACGAAATACGCCCACGAGGGAGATGACCATACACAGGAATTTATAACCTACAGTTATCAGGCAGGCAAAACGAGTGTACATGCCAAATTAACCCGAAATGTTAAACTACGACATGATACTGTTATACCCACTTTGGGTTGCGTATATGATATGATGACTGTTGTTTATTACGCTCGCACTTTGGACTATTCAACCATGAAAAAAGGGGATGATACAGGCTGTCTGTTAATATCCATCTGGTAGTTACCATATAAATATTAAATCATAACATATAAAATTCAAAATATCTTCGAAATCACCCCTTTACATTTGTAAGTATTTTTTCCAAACAGTATTATGACAGATAAATTAATTCCCGGTGAAGAAAAATTGTTTTTTCTGATCAACGGTTCACATACTTATTTCTTGGACTCTGTGATGTGGAGTTTTTCTTCTATAAAAATATGGCTTCCTATCGGCATGTTGATAATACTGGGCATTGTGTATAAAAAATCATGGAAGCAATGGATTCCTGTATTATTGGCAATTACATTGCTTTTTGTTCTTTGCGATCAGTTTTCAAGCCATTTGATAAAACCGCTTGTTGCCCGGCCACGCCCAACTCATTATCCCGGAATTATGGAGCATGTCAGAACACTCTTTGGCTATACAGGAGGAAAGTATGGCTTTATTTCAGGGCATGCCACCAATAGTTTTGGATTTGCTATATTCTCGTCTCTGTTATTCAAAAATAAATTCTATACAAGCGTTGTGTTTTTATGGGCTTTCATAGTAGCTTATTCACGGATATACTTAGGTGTGCATTTTGTTTCTGATATACTTGGAGGAATGATTTCGGGATTGTTGATTGGTTATCTGGTTTATAGTGCTTATAGGTACACATCAGAAAAAATAGCGGTAAAAAATGGCAGCTATACCATAACGGTATTTTCTCAAAAACAAACACGGTTATTAACGATACTTATCTTATTGTATCTGATATTATTAACAATATTCAGCACATCTATTGAAACCTTAAACATATTGAAATGAATCGTGCATCAAATTATCAGTTTACCATTGATAAATTGGCAAAGGTTGCATTTGGCTATATCTTTTCTTACTTTCGCCTATACTCTTTTGGTGATACACCAACAATTCGTTTGAAATATCTTCCGAACATTGATTGAGTTGAAAAGTTTAACCCATCACTAATTTGCTGTATAGTCATATTGGTTGATTTGAGAAGAGCTTTCGCTTCCAAAATTACCCGATTGTCAATCCATTCACCTGCTGATATTCCGCTGGTTTCCTTTATTACAGTGGACATATACTTCGATGTTAGGCATAATTTATCGGAATAAAAACCAATATCGCGATGTTCTTTGTAATGATCTTGAAGTAGTTTTCTAAAATTATCAACTAATATTTCCTGTTTTGACTTTTCTTTATCAGCGGGAATTTTATGAAGATAATGTCCTGCTCCGTAAAAAAATGCTCTGGTTAAATTACGAGCAATCTCTAAGCGGTTAGGGTTATTCGTAGTACGTGTGATTTCCAGCATCATATCATAGTATTTCATCATAGCGCCCAACTCTCTATCGGTCAGCGGAATGACTGGATTTTCGCGAATAGATAAAAAAGCAGGAAAACGTTCTTCTATATTCAGGCTTTCGGTAAAACGCTTTGACATAATAATCAATCTTGCATCAAAATCATCACTTATATATTCATGTTCTAATATTTGTTCAGCAAGCATGATAACCATACATGGAGCTTTAATAGTGTAAGGTATAAGGTCTATTTTGCGCTTTATACTTCCTTTTAAGACAATAATAGCGCTTGTTACATCAATTCTGAATGGATAATCAATAGCTAAAGTATGTATTTGTTCCATTAAAATAAAATCCTGGCCTATCGAATCGACATGACTATCTAATAACCTTTGTCGCCAGTTTAAAATATCTATTCTGTCTTTCATCATTTGGATATATCTTAATTTAAAAGACAAATAAAGTGCATATTTTCCTATTTTGCAATACGAATAAGAAATAATGTACAATTATTTGTCCTTTTGCTCTTTTATAGTGTATATCATCTCAATATTTTTGCACCGTCAATATATACGAATGATTAAGAATTTTAAAATATTTATGATGGAAATAGGCAATAACAGAGTGTTCTTTCAATACGTGTTCTTAGGCTTGGTGCTTTTGACCGGATGCAAGGAAAAGCCACAAATGTCAACGGTTGGAACATATAAAACAATGAATATCTCATTGTCAAATACTACTGTATCGACCAGTTATTCGGCTTCAATTCGAGGTAAACAGAATGTCGAAATTCGTCCGCAGGTAAGCGGTCTTATTACCGAAATTCGCATTGACGAAGGCGCTGCTATAAAAAAGGGACAATCATTATTTATTATCGACCAACTTCCTTATCAAGCAGCCCTCGAGACCGCAATAGCCAATGTTACCAGCGCACAGGCAAAGGTTGCAACGGCACAACTCACAGCGGACAGCAAACAGGAACTTTTCAGAGAGAACGTGATTTCAGAATACGACCTCCAAACTGCTCAAAACAGTTTATTGGAAGCAAAAGCGGCTTTAGCGCAGGCAAAAGCTAATGAGGTTAATGCCCGAAACAATCTTTCTTATACGGTCGTGAAAAGTCCGGTAGATGGCATTGCAGGGATGATTCCTTACCGCGTGGGGGCATTGGTTAATTCTTCGATTTCAGAACCGCTGGTTATGGTATCGAGCGAGGATGAAATGTATGCCTATTTTTCAATGACCGAAAATCAACTACTTAGTATGATTGGCGAAAATGGCAGTGTAGCGAGTGTTATAGAGAATATGCCGTCGGTAAGAATGCTATTAAATAACGGCAAATCTTATGACGTAGAAGGAAAGATAGATGCGGTTAGCGGTACTATCGACACGCGCACCGGAGCAATCAGTATCCGTGCCAGCTTTGCGAATCCCGCCCGTATGCTACGCAATGGCAGTACCGCAACAGTTGTAATTCCTTTTGAACGTACAAACTGTATTGTTATTCCCCAAACAGCCACATTTGAGATACAGGATAAAGTGTATGTCTATAAAGTAGTGGACGGTAAAGCTGTTTCAGCAGAGATTATTCCTTTTCGCCTCAATAATGGAACAGAATATTTAGTGGAATCAGGATTAAGTGCGGGCGATATTATTATTAGTGAAGGAGCCGGACTGCTACGTGAAGGTACGCCTATCCAAACTGCTGAAACGAAATAAAAGAGGGCATTATGAAACTGAAAACATTTATAGATAAACCTGTTCTGGCTTGTGTAATTTCTGCATTTATTATCATGGTTGGAATAATCGGTTTGGCACAGTTGCCAATCGAGCAGTTTCCCGACATTGCTCCACCGACAATTAATGTAAACACGGTATATAACGGAGCCAATGCCGAAACCGTACAAAAAAGCGTTATCGCTCCGTTGGAAGAAGCTATCAACGGTGTGGAAGATATGATTTATATGACTTCTACTGCTACCAATACAGGTAACGCAACGATTACGGTCTATTTCAAACAAGGCAGTAATGCGGATATGGCGCAGGTAAATGTACAAAACCGTGTTGCTTCCGCACAAGGGGTGTTGCCTGCCGAAGTAACGCGTGTTGGTATTACTACGCAAAAACGTCAAACCGGAACCTTAAAAGTTATTTCCCTTTATAGTGAGGACGGAACATACGACGACAATTTTCTGAACAATTTTCTGAAAATTAATATTATTCCGCGCCTTTCTCGCATTCAAGGTGTTGGCGATGTATTTGTTATGGGTTCGGAATACTCTATGCGTATATGGCTCAATCCGGGCGTTATGGCACAGCATGGGCTTATACCGTCGGATATTTCTGCTATTTTGAGCGAACAAAATATCGAAGCGGCGACAGGTACGCTTGGTACGGAATCAGACAACACGTTCCAATATACCCTGAAATATCGGGGACGTTATGAATCTGCTGAAGAATTTGGAAATTTGGTTGTTCGTTCACTTCCTAACGGACAAATATTGTATCTGAAAGATGTTGCAAATATTGAATTGGGTGCGCTTTCATACGGCTTTCGGGGTGAAGTAGACGGACAGCCGGGGGCTACTTGCATTATTTCGCAAACAGCAGGCTCGAATGCTAACGAAATTATCAAGGAGATAGACCACACGCTCGAAGAACTTTCAACCAATTTTCCCAAAGGCGTGAAAGTTACCGATTTAGTCAGTACAAAAAACTTTCTGGACGCTTCTATCGACAATGTAATTTGGACGTTGATAGCAGCGGTTCTATTGGTGGTACTTGTGGTGTATGTATTTTTGCAAAATTTCAGGGCGACACTCATTCCAACAATAGGTATTATCGTGTCGCTTGTGGGAACGTTCGCTTTTCTTATGGTTGTAGGTTTCACACTCAACCTATTAACACTGTTTGCGTTAGTGCTGGTAATTGGTACTGTGGTAGATAATGCTATCGTGGTTGTCGAGGCGGTACAAGCCAAATTCGATGAAGGCTACAAATCGCCCTATACTGCAACCGTTAAAGCAATGGACGGTATTTCAACTGCGCTTATCACTACTTCATTAGTATTTATGGCAGTATTTATTCCTGTCTGTTTTATGGGGGGGACTACCGGTACGTTCTACACGCAATTTGGCCTTACTATGGCAGTCGCAGTAATCATATCGCTGATAAACGCCCTCACATTAAGCCCTGCGCTCTGCGCCCTGATAATGACCCCGCATACAAAAGCGGAGAACGGGCAAAAAGTCAGCTTCTCATCGCGTTTTCATGATGCTTTCGAGGCATCATATCAGACGTTGCAGGGAAAATACAAACGTGGCCTTGCTTTCTTTGTAAAAAAGCGGTGGTTATCAGTAAGCCTTATCGTTGTATTTGTTGTCGGATTATTCTTTTTATTGAGAACAACAAAAACAGGGCTTGTACCCGAAGAAGATACAGGCGCTATCTATATAAATGTGGCAACTTCTCCGGGTAGTACGCTGGATGAAACCGACCGCATTATGAATGAAATAGACATCCGTATAAAAGATATTCCACAGATTGAGGACTATGCGAAAGTGGCGGGTTATGGTATGTTGAGCGGAAACGGTGCTACAAACGGTATTTTCTTCGTCCGTCTGAAAGCGTGGGACGAGCGCAAGAAAAAGGAAGACCATATCAACACTGTAATTCAGCAGATATACGCTAAGACTGTTGATGTGAAAGCCGCTAATGTTATGGTATTCGCCCAGCCGCTTATTACAGGTTACGGTAACAGCAACGGTGTGGAAATGCATGTACAAGACCGTCGCGGCGGAACGATTGAGGAACTGAAAAATCATACACAGGCATTTTCCCGCGCATTGATGGCTTGCCCCGAAATTCAAGTGGCGTACTCTACGTTCGACACTAAATATCCCCAATATATGGTCGATGTAGATGCTGCATTGTGCAAGAAGAATAATGTTTCGCCTTCGGACGTGCTTAGTACCTTGTCGGGTTATGTTGGCGGTAGCTATTCGTCCAACCTTAACCTATATTCTAAATTGTATCGCGTTATGGTACAGGCTGCGCCGGAGTATAGGCTCGATATGGAAGCATTGAATAATATATATGTTCGGACATCGGGCGGTCAAATGTCGCCTATCGGACAATATTTGACACTAACAAAAGTGTACGGTCCCGAATCGCTGTCACGCTTTAATATGTTTTCGTCCATTGCCGTGAATGTGATGCAAGCGGACGGCTACAGTTCCGGGCAGGCAATCGAAGCGATTAGCCGTACAGCCGCGCAAGTTTTGCCTAACGGTTACGGTTATGAGTTCGGCGGACGAAGCCGCGAGGAAGCAGACAGTAGTTCTGCAACCGTAATCATTTTCGTAATCTGTATACTATTCGTTTACCTGATTCTCTGCGGTATGTACGAAAGCGTGTTTATTCCGCTGGCGATTATGCTCTCCGTACCGTTCGGGCTTGCCGGAAGTTTTCTTTTTGCCCGCTTTTTCGGAATCGAGAATAATATCTATATGCAAACAGGGCTTATTATGCTCATTGGGCTGTTGGCGAAAACGGCTATCCTGCTGACCGAGTATGCTTCGCAACGCCGCGCACAAGGGTTAAGTATCGTTCGTGCTGCACTTGATGCCGCTACCGTTCGTCTGCGTCCTATCCTTATGACTGCTCTTACAATGGTGTTCGGTATGCTGCCGATGATGTTTGCCACAGGTGCGGGAGCAAACGGTAGTAAAGCATTGGCTATCGGGACAGTTGGCGGTATGCTGATTGGTACGCTTGCCCTGCTCTTTATTGTGCCCGTACTCTTTATTGTGTTCCAAAAGATGCAGGAAAGATTTATGCCCGGGCACGACACACAAGACGACGTAAATGAAAAGTAATATGAAAAAAATAATTCTATTAGCGATGCTTGCGGCTATCATGTGCAGTTGCAGCATCCATACAAAATACCAGCGTTCCGAGAATTTATCCGTAAGCGAGGCTTACAGGGATATGGATGCAATGGAGCAGGACACTACTACTATCGGTAGTCTGTCGTGGCGGGAACTTTTTACCGACCCTTACCTCCAATCGTTGATTGAAACGGGTTTGGAGCATAATACTGATTTGCAGATTGCTTTCCTGCGTGTAGAGCAAGCCGAGGCTGTATTAAAATCCTCTCGTTTGGCTTACCTGCCTTCTGTAAACTTGGCTCCGCAAGGTGCTTTGAGTAGTTTCGACGGTTCAACCCCGTCAAAAACCTATTCATTGGCAGCTTCTGCAAGTTGGGAAATAGACTTGTCCGGAAAACTCTCGAATACAGAACGTAGCAACAGGGCTATACTCGAAAGCAGTAATGCTTACTGTCAGGCAGTACAAACCCAACTTATTGCCACGATAGCGAATAGCTATTACACGCTGTTACGGCTCGACCGACAATTGGAAATCAATTTAGCCACACTTAAAAATTGGGAAGAAAACATAAACACGCTTCAGACACTCAAACGTGCCGGGCAGTCGAATGACCCTGCTATTTTACGTGCCGAAGCTAACCGTTTATCGCTGGAATCATCCATACTTGCCGTTCGCAAAAGCATTAATGAAACCGAGAACAGTCTTTTGGTGCTGCTCGGAAGTGAAGCGCAATCTGTGGAGCGTGGCGTACTTGCCGGACAGATGTTTCCAGAAACTATGGCAATAGGAGTCCCCCTACAACTACTTGCAAACCGTCCTGATGTTCGACAGGCAGAATACAATGTGGCGCAAACTCACTATGCGACAAATGTAGCGCGTGCCGCCTTTTATCCGAGCATAACATTAAGTGGTTCTGCCGGATGGACGAATAATCCGGGAAGTGCTATCGTTAATCCCGGCGAGTTCCTTTGGTCTGCGGCAGCTTCATTATTCCAACCCATTTTTAATAAGGGGGTAAATCAAGCCAATCTTAAAGTAGCAAAAGCCCAGGCAGAAGAAGCTGCCTTGCAATTTCAGCAAAGTATTCTCAATGCAGGCAAAGAAGTAAACAATGCGCTTGTTCAGTGGCAAACGGCACAACAACAGATTTATTTGGGCGACCAACAAATAGAAACTCTACAAGAAGCTATGCGTAAAATAGAACTGTTAATGCGGTATTCATCTACTAATTATCTGGAAGTGCTGACCGCCCAACAATCGTTATTACAGGCTGAACAAAGTCAGGCACAAAATCAATTTGATAAAATTCAAGGAATAATAAACCTGTATCATGCGGTGGGTGGAGGCACTCAATGATGATACAATTTCACAATCAATAATTAAATAAGTTTTAGAACATGAGAAAAAAAGTTTTAGTTTTAACAGTCTTAGTAATGAGCTTTTGTGCTACACAAGTAAATGCACAAGGGTTAGGTAATTTCTTAAGAGAAAGACTTACCGGAGGTTTAAAGTTGGAAGGTAACGGTACAAATTTTCAGTTATCGGATATGCCAAATGCAAAAAGCAAAATCGGATTTGGAGGAACTTTTGGCGGTTTTGTCAAAATTGACTTAGCGAAAAATTTTGCAATTCAGGAAGATATACTGTTTTCCTATTCTTCCTCCAAGTTCACACAAAATGGGGTCGAAGATACCTTCGAATATTTCGGTGTTGAAGTCCCGATTTACTTTATGGGGCAATGGACTATCCCATTAGGTGGACGTTTATATGCAGGTATTGGCCCCTATTTTGGTATTGGCTTCCAAGCAAAATTGAAGGATGCCGACATCGACCTTTACAAAAAGTACGACGGAAATGACCCGTTTATGAAGCGTATAAACTTTGGGGGAGCGGCACTGATAGGTTATGAATTACCTAATGGATTGCAATTTAACGCCAGCTATAAAATCGGAGTAAATGCTCTTGATGCAGGGAAGGATGATTCTAAAATGATGCCTCAAATGGTTTCATTGGGCGTTGGCTACCGTTTTTAATTTCAACTCAATTAAGAAAAGAGTTAAGCATTTCAAATTGCTTATCTCTTTTTTTAATTGAATACAATAAGCATAGAGTCTAAAATTTTAAATATCAAGGAAATGAAACAAAAATTAATCGTAATGTTCCTGTTTATCATGTGTGCAATCGGGGCACATGCTCAAAAAGCAGACCATGATACCAAAACAACATGGGGTATAAAAGCAGAAACTAATTTATCTGGTTTCTTCATTTCCGAAACATCTGCTATTAGTAGTTCTATGAATGTTGGAGTAACCGCCGGATGGTTTGTAAATTTTGAATTTAATGATTATTGGGCTTTACAGGGTAACCTCCTATTTCACTATAAAGAATCTGCTCTTGATCGTCAGAACCTTCCGGGAAAGTACACTTATTGGGGTAGTGAAATAGCCATTTATGCTATGTTTCAGCGAAAATTCCAAAAAGGAGACAGAATATATGTTGGCTTAGGCCCATATTCTGATTTTGGATTTGATGCAAGATTAAAAAGAGGAAATGAGAAAATAGACCTTTATAAAAAAGATGGTGCATCGGAAGTTTCTGCTATGCAGGATTTCGATTCTGGATTTGGAATATTGCTCGGTTACGAATTTAGAAACGGGGTACAGATTAATGCCGGATATAAAGTCGGAGTAACTAATATTCTTGATGCTAATAGTAGTGAATTCAAACTGATACCTCATAGTGTTACCTTGGGAATAGGATTTCGTTTCAAATAAAAAAATAGATGATGATAAATAACAGAGCGATGATGAATAAATATAAGGTTAAGGGATTTATAATATTTATGCTATTTTTACTTTGCATTCCCTCTCAGTCATTTTCACAACAGCTCATTCAGGAATTACATGCAGATACTATACCACTTGTTCGTAAAGATAATTATTGGAACCGTCTTTTTCATGGACATATAGACCGAACTTTTGAAAAGAAAGTTGATATGAGCTATGTAGCAGCACCTTCTTATACTCGCGAGGCCAGTTTTGGGATAGGAGGAATGGCTACCGGGCTTTATCGTCTTGACCGTACCGACTCTTTGATGCCCCCGTCTAATTTTATGCTTACTTTTAATGCTTCAATAAAAGGTTTTTATGCTTTTACTTTTGGGGGAAATAATAATTTCAAAGGGAATCGTTCTCGTCTTTCTTATCAAGCAGCTTTTTTTAATAAAAATCTGGATTTTTGGGGAATAGATTATGATAACTGCGACATAAATCCGGTTATTGGTTATAAACGTCAAACCGTAATGCTTTATGCTAATTATCAATATGAGTTTCTGACTAATTTTTATGCTGGAGCAAACATTGATTTTCTCTATAACAAAGCAGCAAAAATAGATAACATCTCCTATTTGCAAGGACAAAATAATGCATACACAACTACAGGTTTAGGTTTTTCTTTACAATATGATTCTCGTGATTTCATCCCTAACCCCCAACAAGGGATGTATATACTTTTACGTGAAACTGTATATCCAAAAGCACTTGGAGATGTTAATAGAACTCTTTGGCGAACAACTTTTACGGCGGATTTTTACCAAAAGATATGGCAAGGCGGTATTTTAGCCTTTGACTTGTACGGACAAGTTAGTAGTGATAATTTGCCGTGGACTTTGCGTGAAGAATTAGGAGGAACTAACCGCATGCGCGGATATTATTCGGGACGATATATTGATAATAATATTGCTTCTACACAAGTTGAATTACGTCAGCATATTGCCGGGCGTTTAGGGTTTGCTACCTGGATAGGTGCTGGCACAGTATTCCCGACACTAAAAGACTTTGAGATAAAAAAAATCCTTCCAACTTATGGTTTAGGATTACATTTAGAGGTTAAACACAATATGAATGCCCGTGTTGATTTTGGTTTTGGAAAAGGATCCAGTGGATTCGTTTTTGGAATAGGTACTGCTTTTTAAGGCGTATATTAATTTAGAAAAGAGTATAAATATAACTTTAAATATATGAATGGATATATTGACTTGAATGGCTTTTACACCCAGACACGGGTAAATGAAAAAGCCCCTCAAATTCACTGAATTTGAAGGACTTGTCTTGCTTTTGGCGCCTCTTGTCTTTGCTTAACTTATTGACTATCAGGCGTTTCTGCGGTATGGACGGAATATGAACCTCTAGGCCAATCAGCGTCCGACCAATATGTTAGCAAAGTCTGAAAATCCACGCCCACGAATTGCCACCGTGATTTCTTCGGTGATTTTCAACTTTCTGCAATTTTGTCAATGAACTATCTCACAAAGGTAGAAAAATATTTTGAACTTACTTCTTCAGCAACTCTAAAAATATAACTCCTCGTTTTGTTATCCTGAACCTTTGGTCTGGATGATTTTTGATCCCTGGTATTGTGCGCCCTATCAATTCATCATCAACCAGTTTTGACAATATCTTATTTAATTAGCCAGAAACCTGTTTCTGGCCAAAAGTGAATAGTATTCTTTCGTTGCACTAAAGAGAAACACCATTCGTACAATTTTATTTTGAAATAATTGTAATTAAGATTGTTCAGCTTTTATGTTGATAAAAAGTTGTTTGCGTATCACTTAAAGTCAGTTATAATTTGTATTTTTGCGAGACAATGTAATATTAATAATTGTGTTTTAAGGACTTAAATAATGGAAGAAGAATTGAGTTTTTATTATCAACTACGGTACTAAACAACCGGGTAGCAAGTGAACAATATGTGGAAGAAAAGGCTAATTGTGGTTCCAAATCGCATTATGAAACTGTACAGCAAAACAACTAAGTAATATAATACGTATAACAATGAAAGTTCATCACTATACAACCATTGAAACACTTGCACTAATTTTAAAGAATAAAACAATAAGATTTAATCGACTTGATAAAGTGGATGATCTCGAAGAAAGTGAATACGGTATAAGTTCAGCAGATATGAAAATGGGAAAATATATTTTCGTTTCGTGTTGGACAAAGGACAATGCCGAAAATGTTGCACTTTGGGGTTTATATACCCGAAATAAAGGCGTTCGTATTACACTTGATGAAGATATGTTCGTAACATATCCCATAAATGAAACACACAAGAGCTATTTTCGTAGTTTCATAGAATTTGGGAAAGATTATGTTATTGTTACTGCCAATAATAATGCAGAAATATTAGATATAGAATATGTTGATAACTTAGCACAAAAAGTGCAAGAAATTGGTGATTTTTCAGTAACACCTGATAATGAAAAATACACTCTAAAGTTTGCAAACACATTTGGCAATTTCAAAAGTAAACACTGGAAGTTTCAGAAAGAATGTAGATTTAAAATAATTGCATTACCTTGCAAATACTCTAAAGATGAAGAGTTTTTAGGCTCACTTGCTTCAAATCAGTCATTTTTAACCACTGCAAGCTATACTTTAAGTGAAATTTTTAATTCAATATCAAGCTCTTTTATGGAATATCAAGATATTTCGGCTAATTATTTTGACATTCCATTGAATGGTACAGCCTTTCAAAATATGGAAATATTACTTGCTCCACAATCAAGTGAAGCAGACAAGTTAATTGTAGAAGCACTCATTAAGTCATATTGTCCTACAGCTTTATTAAAAGAGAGTACTCTGAAAGGAAAAATCCGTGGAAAACTTTGAATGTTTTGAAGTTTGATGTCAGAATCTTGATGAGATAAAGAATGGAATAATAGAAGAAAAAGGGAGTATTATATTATTGCGAATAAAAAAGATACAAAGACTGATTTATACAGAGAGCTAAAGCCATTCCTTAACAGATTGTCATATTATAATATATTGACAGTTTGGACGTAATTGATGATATACGATTGCTAATAACGATAATAAATCTCGCAAAAGCGTTCAGGGAACCACTTCACAAAGGAAACTCTAAATATTTGAACTCACTTCTTCAGCAACTCTAAAAAGACCATTCCCCGTTTTGTTACCCTGAACTTTTGGTCTGGATGACTTTTATTATCTGGAATAGTATGCTCAATCAGTCTGTCTTCAACCAGTTTTGATAACGTCCTATTTAAATAACCGGATATCTGTTTCTTCCCAAAAGCTTCTGCAATTTCTTTACGTGAAAGGGGTAATTCCATTATTTTTCGAAGTATCTCAGAATACATTGTAGGGTTATATAACTCTTGCCCTAACTCTTGCCCTAACTCTTGCCCTAACTCTTGCCCTAACTCTTGCCCTAACTCTTGTTGTTCCTTTTGCTCTTCTGCATAATCAAGTTTCACAAACTGTACCTGAAACGATAATCCCGTTTCTTTCCAACGGAATTCAATTTGAGGGTATTCCTTCAATTCATCAGCTATAAGCTTCAATCCATTTCCCCATTGGTCGATAATTCCCATTCGCTTGAATACCGGAGCGATGACTTTGTTACGGGCATCGCTCTGGCGACTTTCCATGGCCGCATAATCAATCGAAGGAGGCAAAAGTCCAGGACTTGTTATCTCGACCATATCGTCATAAATAGCCACTTTAATATCTTTTCCAGAAAGGGACAGGTCTCTGTGGACAACTGCATTCCGGATGGTTTCTCTTATCGCTTTTACCGGATATTCCCAACGGGAAACGGTGTAAACCCCCTCCACAACAGCACCCTTGTTTATATGACGTAATACAAAATTATAAGCTTCCTCCGCTTGTGTAGCGATATTGGTCAAAATACTCTTTTGATCGATAAATTCCTCCGAAGTAATACCTTTGAATCTTGCACACTCCACCTTGACAAAAGGGAACAGAGAACGACGAAGTTCATCATCAGAGAATAAAACCAAAGCATTCGTCGGGTATTCCGTTCCATTCACCTTTTTGACAAGTTCCAACTTACGGAGGGCTTGCGTATCCAGAGATTCTCCGGTTTTATCCTGATATTCCTGCTTAAAATCCTCAATGCTTAACTCACTTGCAGGCTTATTCATCACCAGCTCACTATCGAATGATATGTTTCGTTTTCTACGCTCCAATTCCGCTATTATCTCCTCATCCGCCAATCGATTAGATGAACCAACCCGAATATAAGTCCCTTTCAGTCTTCCCTTGTCTTTCCGATAATAAGGCAACGCACTACCACGATACACTGTTACCCGTATAACATGCTTGTCTTCCTCCGTCAGAAATGTGATGTCCGGTAAAATTGCAGGATAGCAACGATCAAATATAATATTGCTGATTTGCTCCTCTATTTTTACAAGCTCATCCTCCGGAAGTCCGACAATTTCTCTCGGATCATTCCTAACACCGATATATAGTTCTCCTCCGGCATCATTCGCAAAGGCAATAATAGTATTTGCCAAATCTGCATTTTCAGGAAGAGATTCCTTGAACTCTAACCGCCTGCCTTCGGTCTGTTTTATGATTTCTTTGATTGACATCAAATAGGTCTAATGCTAATATTTATTCCACGTGCTTTCTAAATCCAAATATCCAAATTGATAATATATTGCCCATACATCTAACTTATTAAATTGAGAAAAAAATAGCATTTTTTGTCATTGTGATACCATTTACACTCAGAGAAGCAAGACTATAACAATACAAGTCTGGATGTAAAGCAAAGGTATTAAATATTTCTGATAATCAGTATATTCGAGGATAAAATAATTCAAATTTTGATTCTATATTTTATGAGTTCCTTCGAATCAAAACTTGAATGATCTGTTCATGTTTCCGGAATATGCATGAACAAGTCCTTATCCGTGTATATAACACAGATGAAAATAAGGAGAAGTTCACAAGATTTTGTACTTTTGCGTTTTACTTCTGATAATTCTACATTATGAGAAATTCAATAGATTAACAAATGTCGCCAGAAGAAAAAGCAAGATTAGAAATAGACCGGAAGCTTGAATTGGCAGGGTATGTCATTCAAGATATGAAAGAATTTGATCCGACAGCGTCACTAGGTGTTGCTGTTAGAGAATATCCTACCAATGTTGGAGAAGCAGATTATGTTCTTTTTGTTGATCGTGTACCTGTTGGCGTAATCGAAGCTAAGGCTACAGATAAGGGTGAAAAACTTATTATGGCTGCTGATCAATCTTCAGACTATGCAAAAAGCGGATTAAAATATTTTGTTAACAGCAAACCTTTACGTTTTACTTATGAAGCGACTGATATTCTAACCCATTTCTGCGATTTGAATGATGCGAATGCACGTACACGTCAGCTTTTCTCATTTCATAAACCGGAAACTCTTCGAGATTGGTTGAAAGATGAATCTACTTTACGAAACCAACTCAAAACATTCTCGACCTTTGACAATACTAATTTTCGTGATTGTCAAACTAAAGCAATTATTAATCTTGAGAAATCGTTTGCAGAAAATCGCCCACGTGCCTTAATTCAAATGGCAACTGGGGCCGGAAAGACATTTACAGCTATTACAAGCGTTTACCGATTGTTGAAGCATGCTGATGCCAAAAGGATTTTATTTTTGGTTGATACGAAAAATCTTGGAGAACAAGCCGAAGAAGAATTTCGCAAATATGCGCCTAACGATGATGCACGTCTATTCCCTGAGCTATATAATATTCAACGTCTTACATCTTCTTACATTCCTACTGATACTCATGTTTGTATCAGCACGATACAGCGGATGTATTCTATTCTTCGTGGCGAAGAATTAGATGAATCGGCAGAAAATGAGTCTCTGAATGAACAGAATCTTACAGGCAATCCGCGCGAAGTGGTTTATAACCCGAAATATCCGCCGGAATTTTTCGATTTTATTATTATCGATGAATGTCACCGCTCTATTTACAACTTATGGCAACAGGTTTTGGATTACTTTGATGCTTTCCTTATCGGATTGACAGCCACACCAGATAGTCGGACTTTCGGTTTTTTTAATGAGAATGTAGTAAGCGAGTACACACATGAACAGGCTGTCATTGATGGTGTGAATGTTGGTCGTGAAGGTACCTATCTGATTGAAACTGAAATTTCGAAAAAGGGTAATGTTATTCTAAAACAAGTTGTTCAGAGACGAGAACGCTTATCACGTCGTAAACGTTGGGAGCAATTGGATGAAGATGTAGCATACAAACCTACTCAATTAGATAAAGACGTAGTAAATCCTTCTCAAATTAGAAATATTATTCGAGCATTCAAAGAAAAAGTTTTGACTGAAATGTTCCCTTTTCGTAAGGAAATACCCAAAACATTAGTGTTTGCGAAAACTGATAGTCATGCAAATGACATTATTTCAATCATACGAGAAGAATTTGGAGAAGGAAATGAATTTTGCAAAAAGATCACTTATGGTTCAATCGAAGATCCCAAAAGTATTCTGAATGCTTTCCGCAATGATTATTATCCACGTATTGCCGTTACTGTGGATATGATTGCTACTGGAACAGATGTAAAACCGATTGAGTGCTTACTGTTTTTACGGGATGTTCGCAGTTCCAATTATTACGAACAGATGCTAGGACGAGCGACACGTACGCTTGATTTGGAAAGTCTGAAAAAGGTATCTCCGTCGGCAACAGAGAAGAAATTAGGCTATGTATTGGTCGATGCTGTAGGTGTAACGGCTTCTAAGAAAGGAAATTCACGCCAATTAGAGCGTAAACCATCCGTTTCTCTAAAGGATTTAATGATGAATGTTGCTACCGGAAGTAAAGATGAAGATATTTTTACTTCATTGGCGAATCGTTTAATTACACTGGATCGGGTTTTAACTCCTAAAGAGAAAGAAAAAGTACAAGACCTCAATAATAGAGCTTCATTGTCTTCTATCGCAAGCAATTTGCTGGATGTTTTCGATGAAGATAAAATCAGAGAGCAAATTGAGCAAATTCCGGACAGGCATAACTACTCACCGACTGTACAAGAAGAAAAAGCAATGGAAATTCTTGCTCGAAAAGCAGTAGAACCAATCTGTTCGCCTCAATTGCGTGAATTTATTTTGAATGCCCGAAAAGCACATGATCAAATTATTGATCCAACCCTTGACAAGATTACAAAATTGGGTTGGAAAGAAGATATAGAACAAGGTGCGGAGGATATAATTCATAAATTCAGACAATTCATTGAGGACAATAAGGATGAGATTACAGCATTAAATATCATTTACTCACAAACTTATCGAAATCGGCCTTTAACACTTCAAATGATAGAAGAATTATATACAGCCATGCAACGCAGTCCTTATTTCTTCTCTGTTGATAAATTGTGGCAGGCATATTCTGTGAAGTTCTCAGAGAAGGTCAAATCGCTTACTTCGGTAAAGAAATTAATAGATATCGTTTCCATTATCCGATTTGAGTTAGGATACAGTAAAGAGTTGGATTTGTATGCAGCCGAAGTGAACTTGAAATATAGGGATTGGATATTTGCTAAACGTGCAGGTAATCCCTATTATTTTACTCCTGAACAAGATAAATGGCTACAAATGATCCGCGACCATATTGCCGTTTCGCTCTCAATAACAAAAGACGATTTAAATCTTGCTCCATTTGATGACGAAGGTGGGCTTGGGAAATTTTATCAGTTATTTGGAAATAAATATGAAGAAGTTTTGGAAGAGATAAATGAAGCATTGGCGGCATAGTAACAAGCCATTAAAAAATGAACAAAATATGAATATAGTTCCTAATAATCAAACTGTTGAAAAGTGCCTTAAACAGAGACCTTATTATATTGATTTTTATCAACGAGAATATGTTTGGAATAAGGATACTGTTACAATTCTTCTTGACGATATCTTTTACTCCTTTGAACTAGCTTATCAAGAGCATAAAGGAAAAGATATTACACCCGAAGTAATTGCTAAGTATAATTGGTATTATTTGAATATTTATATTACCAATACAATCAACGGAAAAGAGTATATTGTTGATGGACAACAAAGACTTACAACTTTGTGTTTAATTGCTACTAGACTATACCATTATGTAAAAGAAAATGAAGAATATTTCGAAAATATAATTGACACCATTAAGGACTGTATTTTTGGTAAAGATAAATATAAGGGTAATATCTTTTGGATTGACAATGAAAAAAGAGGGAAAGTCATGCAGTTTCTTCTAGATAATCCTCGAAGTGAATACTCTAATGATTTTGAATACACAACAGAAGAGAATTTGCTGAATCGATATAAAGATATTGACCGTTATCTTGAAGATAAAAAACTATCTGAGGATAAAGATAAGTTACAGGCATTCATTTTATACTTCTTAGAAAGACTGGTATTAGTGGAGCTAAAGATTGAAAAAGATGATACTCCAATGGTTTTTGAAGTTATTAATGACAGAGGCGAAACTCTCAAACCTTTTGAGATTCTGAAAGGTAAATTAATCGGAGCTTTAGACAAAGACGATACTGAGAAATATAGTGAATTATGGGAGAAATCATTAAATATGTTGCGGGGAAATGAAGATTCATTTTTTATTGATTATTTGAAAGGGAAATTTATATATAAAAGGAATGCGGATGTGGAAAAAGCTATAAACAACGAGTACCACAGATATATTTTCGCCAATAATGAGATAGCAAACAGTTTATCATTCAGAAAGAAAGATGAGAATCATTCCAAAAATATAAAATTATTTATCGAAAAAGATCTCATTTATTACTCAGCATTATACTCCAGAATAAAAAAGAATGAATACTTATTCCTAGGTTATAACAATTCCATTAATGAACTATCCGGACAATATCAAAATATTATTTCGGCTTGTGAAATTAATGATCCACAAGAACAGGATAAAATTGAAACTATAGCAAAAGAAATCGACCGTTTGTATATATTGTTGCAATTGAATGGTGTATATGACAGTAACGATTTCGCAGAGTTACAATACAATTTGAACCAACAATTACCAGGAAAAACGTCTGAACAATATAGAAATATTTTTGACTCCTTGATTGAACAGTCTATTCGAGAAGCTCGCAATGTTGATAGTGTAGGTTCTCTTTTGGAATATGATAAATTTTTATTGCGGGATTACACTAATATGAAGACTCGTCTATTAAGGTATTTTTTCGCAAGAATTGAAAAATTTATTTGTGATAATATGGAAATAAGTATGACTAACAGTGTTCATGAAATATCAACTAGAACAGGTCATAAAACTGGCTATCATATAGAGCACATTTTCTCAAGAAATGAAGAAAACAAATCATATTTTGAAACCGAAGAAGAGTTTGAGGTACAGCGCAATAGACTTGGAGGATTACTGTTACTTTACAATAGAGACAATATTAGTTCAGGAAATGAAAAATATGAGGATAAGCTTAAAACATACAGTAATAGTTTAGTATGGGGAAGAACCTTAGTTGATACATTCTACCATACCAACAAGAAGTTCGAGAAATTTAACCATAAACTTAAAGAGGAAATAGGCTCTGATTTTAAGCCTATAAAAACATTCGATAAAGAGGCTTTAGAATATCGAAACGCATTATTATTCAGTATAGTAAAAGAAATCTGGGAGGCATAACAATCCTACAGTAGCTTGTAAATTAATATATAATGTCCACAGCAGCAATCAATCAAAAAATATGGAGTATGGCAACTCACCTCATGAACGAGGGAGTGTCAAACAGTGATTACCTGGAACAACTAACCTACTTGTTGTTCCTGAAAATGGCAGACGAGTTTAATCGTCCGCCTTACAACAGAGATATTGGAATTCCTTCTGACTGTAATTGGGATTCGTTAAAGAATAAGAGTGGAGCAGAACTTTTTGAGCATTACAAATATATCCTCGATACGCTTGCCAAACAATCAGGCACACTACAGCAAATTTATACCGGAGCACAAAATAAAATTAATACTCCGGCTGTACTTTTCAAGATCATACAGATGATTGATGCAGAAAACTGGTCAGCAATGTCTTCCGATGTAAAAGGAGATATTTACGAAGGTTTGCTTGCCAAGATTGCTGAAGATACCAAAACCGGTGCCGGACAATATTTCACACCTCGCGCTTTGATCAACACGATGGTAAAATGCGTTCGTCCAAAAGTTGGGAAAACGATTGCTGATCCATGTTGTGGAAGTGGCGGTTTTTTGCTTTCTGCGAAAGATTTTATAACAAGTAACTACTCACTAAATCGTAATGACAAAGAATTTCTGAAATACCATACGTTCCGTGGTTGGGAGATTGTACAAAGCACTTATCGTCTTTGTTTGATGAACCTCTTTCTACACAATATCAGCGATTTCGAGGGTGTTCCGCCAATCACTCGTAATGACTCACTCCTTTCCGATCCGGGTGAACGTTTTGATTATGTACTAACCAATCCTCCATTTGGAAAAAAGTCCGCACTTACATTTACCAATGAAGAAGGAGAGCAGGAGCAAGAAGATTTGGTGTATAACCGTCAGGATTTTTGTGCGACAACTTCCAATAAGCAACTTAATTTTGTGCAACACATTCGCACTATTCTGAAAGCTGACGGAACGGCTGCAGTTGTTGTGCCCGACAATGTGTTGTTTGAAGGAGGAGCCGGAGAAACTGTACGTAAAAAGTTGTTAGAAACTACAGATTTGCATACCATTTTACGTCTGCCTACCGGAATTTTCTATGCACAGGGTGTTAAGGCGAATGTAATTTTCTTTGAGAACAAAAATGCCAGTCCAATCCATCAAACTAAGGAAGTGTGGTTTTATGATTATCGTACTAACATCAAACACACTTTAAAAAAGACTCCATTAAAGGAAAGTGATCTTGAAGATTTCGTCAAATGTTATAATCCCGAAAATCGTTTCATGAGAGAAGAGACTTGGTCGATAGAAAATCCGACTGGACGCTGGCGTAAATATACTTACGATGAAATTATTGCTCGAGACAAAACGAGTCTTGACATTACTTGGTTAAAATCCGGTGAAGATACAGTAGATTATTCTCTTTCGGAACTAATGGTCATGATTGAGGAAAAAAGCAATAATATCCAACAAGCCGTTAATTCCCTGAAAAGTATTATCGATAAAATTGACGAATAGCTATGGATACAAAGAAACTTCGTCAAAAAATATTAGACCTTGCCATTCGTGGAAAACTCGTTCCGCAAGATCCGAATGATGAACCGGCCTCAGTCCTACTTGAACGTATCAAGGAAGAAAAAGAACGCTTAATAAAAGAAGGAAAAATTAAGCGAAATATAAAAAAAAGTTCTTCATATACATCCCATTATCGGAAGGAAATGCCATTTGAGTTGCCGGAAGGGTGGATTATATTGAGGCTTGATGATTTTTGTTTTTTGAAAGCAGGACAATTTATCTCTGCTAAAGATATTAACCAAGAATATGATCCACACCTAAATCCTTGTTATGGTGGAAATGGTTTACGTGGATATGTTAAGACACACACACATGAAGGCGAATTCTCTTTAATTGGACGGCAAGGGGCACTATGTGGAAATGTAAATTATGTCTCTGGTAGATTTTATGCGACAGAGCATGCGATTGTTGTTCAGTGTTTTGCTTCATTAAACAGCAAGTGGCTTTATTATATTCTGGAAGTAATGAATCTTAATCAATATTCCGCTGGGGCAGCTCAACCAGGATTGAATGTCAGCCTCTTAAATCAGTTATATATTTCCATTCCACCAAGAAAAGAGCAAGATCGTATAGTTGAAAGAATTGAGAATGCATTTGTTTTTATTGATATAATTGAAATTAATAGACAAAATTTATTTCAGCTTGTAAATACCGCAAAATCCAAGATTCTTGACCTTGCCATTGGTGGCAAATTAGTTCCACAAGACCCGAACGATGAAGCTGCTTCTGTATTATTGGAACGGATTAAATCCGAACATCCAGAGCGTAAAAAGAAGCCCTCAAAAACAAGTGATAACTCACATTATGAGAACTTACCGTTAGGATGGACAGAATGCTTGTTAGGAAATATTGGAAATTGGGCTTCTGGAGCAACACCTAATCGTTCAAACATATCCTATTATAATCATGGAACTATTAACTGGCTCAAAACAGGAGATCTTAATGATAGAGATATTACTGACATTCCCGAGAAAATCACTATAAAAGCTCTTGAAGAATGTTCTCTCAGATTGAATCCTATAGGAAGTGTGTTGATTGCAATGTATGGAGCAACAATTGGCAAAATAGGAATTCTTGCTACTCCTTCTACAACAAATCAAGCTTGTTGTGCCTGCATAACATATTCAGGGATAGATAACAAATTCTTATTCTACCTATTGATGTCTCAGAAAAACAATCTAAGGATGAAGGCAGAAGGTGGAGCGCAGCCTAATATCTCAAAAGAAAAAATCATCAATTATCGGATTGCGCTCCCTCCTTATAATGAGCAGATTAGAATAGTTCTCAAGATACATAAACTCTTTAATAAGTTAGATGAAATAATAGAAATGTTATAATTCATCTACGATAGATTTCAAAATTGAGAACAAGTTTTCGATTATATCTACAATCTTTATCTGCTCATTCATCGGAGGTAGAGGAAATGGAATATTATTTAATGCTGATTTTGTAAGGTGTTTAATGGTTACCCCTTTAGTGAACTCATCAAGCAGGTTTATATCATTATATAACCAAATAACATACAGATAAAAGTAGGGGTGAATGAGTTTGTGGAATCGTATGCGATGTATTGCATTTTGATATAATATTGAGTCCTCATAAGCCCAAACAGCACATCTTCCAGCTTCTCCACCCTCACAAATTAATAAATCATTCTTTTGGATAGTATACCGTGGTATTTCTTCATCTTCGAATTTCATTTGATTGAGGTCGTTTAAATCTATGCTTCCCCAACGAATATTGACACTACGCAGGTATGGTCGATAAATTCCTTTGTTTTTTGCCTTATCAAGTGTCTTACCTAAGTCACTCTGTGCAATATCTTCTAACCTACACCATATCCAGGTTTCTGGAATCAAAAACGGTAAGTTCTCATAATGTGAGATAGGTCAGATAATTTTGTACCGTATTAATCTAAAAGTTAAAGATATATGGTAACAAAATTTCAAAGATCATTAGACAAAAGTGATTTGTCAAAAAACACAATCACATCGTATGTGTGGACGGTTAATTATTTTCTTACAAATTACAAATCCGTAAGTAAGGAGAATCTATTAGCTTACAAGGGATATTTATTGGAACACTTCAAGCCACAAACGGTTAATCTAAGATTGCAAGCGGTAAACAAGTTTCTTGAATTTAGCAAGAAGGAAAAATTAAAATTGAAGTTTGTTAAGGTGCAGCAAAAGAATTTTCTCGAAAACGTAATCAGTAACGCTGATTATAAGTTCTTTAAGTCAAAACTAAAATCGGATGGGCATATAGAATGGTATTTCGTCATTTGGTTTTTAACGGCAACAGGAGCCCGTGTAAGTGAATTGCTTCAAATCAAAGCAGAACACGTACATTTAGGATATTTGGATATGTACACAAAAGGTGGAAAAATCCGTAGGCTCTATATCCCTCAAAAACTCCGTATCGAGGCAGAGAAATGGTTAGAGGCTAAAAATCTCCAATCCGGATATATATTTCTCAATCGCTTCGGGAAAAGAATTACCACTCGAGGGATTTCTCAACAGCTCAAGCATTTTGCCACAAAATACGGATTGAATATTCAAGTAGTCTATCCGCATTCTTTCCGTCATAGGTTTGCCAAAAACTTTTTAGATCGCTTTAATGACATAGCCTTATTGGCTGATCTTATGGGACATGAGAGTATCGAAACTACTCGTATTTACCTGCGTCGTACAGCTAGCGAACAGCAAGCAATTGTGGATAAGATTGTAAATTGGTAAATAATTAAGGATGGAAGCGTAGGCTATTTTACCTACGCTTCTATTGATGCTAATATTGTTTGCAGGGATGCAAAAACTTTATTAACTTCTTGTATTATAATAATTTGCTCTTTTAATGGGGGAATCGGAATATATAAAGATAACAAAATTTCCCTTGATATGCCTGGGATTATCCCTCTTGCTAGGTCTTTGATCACATCAATATAAAAATGAAGACAATAACTAAGATATTGAGTTTCGATATAATCATTAGTTCTTACAGCCATAAATTGGCGAGCAATATGAACTTGTCCAATATTGTTAATAATGATATCTCCTACAGTTCCTTTACAAGTTATCAATAAATCGTTCTTCTTAGAAATTACCTTTGGAGAAGTTGTCCAGCGATTTATAGTAATAGAATTATTCTCAATATTACTCGCTCCTATGAGATATGGAATCCCATTTGATTTCTCGTTACACTCTTTAGCTGATAAATCTCTTCCTGATAATAACGTTAAAAAGTCAGAAAAACGAAGCCATATCCATGAATCTGGTATCTCAAATGGATAATGTGAGTTATCACTTGTTTTTGAGGGCTTCTTTTTACGCTCTGGATGTTCGGATTTAATCCGTTCCAATAGAACGGAAGCAGATTCGTCGTTCGGGTCTTGTGAAACAAGTTTTCCTTTAATAGCAAGGTCGAGTATCTTGGATTTGGTTGTTTTTACAAATTGAAATAAATCCTGTTTCTCTGTTTCTATTTTATCAATTAAGGCGAACGTTGATTCAATAACGGAAACAATACGTTTCTGTTCAGAAACAGGAGGAATTGGAATTACAATATCTTGAAATCTTTCAAAATCAATACTTTCAACAGTTGTTCCATCTTTTTGATAATTCTCTAATATTGAGCTTTCCAAAGCTTTCAATACCCAAAAGACATAACTCACAATAGAATTATCATATAAGCAAATAGCTTTGATATCTTGATTTATTGTAGCTTTCTTTTTGAGGATAGCGATGGGCAGAGTTCTTCGTAATATACCACTACGAACCACCATCAATATGGTCAAAGGTGAAAAAAAATGCATTCCTACTACCCCTTTATTTGAAATCTTCATTAAGGAATCTTCAATTACGGGTTGTTTCATATCTTTAGACGTAACCCACAAATGATTTTCTTCATCCCAAAAATCTTTATTTGCTGTAGAGGGAGTTTTTCCTCCACCAAAAGAGGCTATATCACTTAATTTGCAAAATGTCCAGTTTTGAGGTATGTTCCGATAATGGGATGTATACAGAGTAAAGAATCAACAAATGACTGTAATTTAAACTATTATGATTTTCTCTAAATTCCTCGGCCAGTCTTCTCTTGCTTTTTCAGAACCAGTCGCTTGATATTTTCTCGATTTTCAACTTTCTTAATTCTTGGATCATCCCACGATTCCTGATATTGAGAATCAGATTTATTTGCTTTCCAGAGATAGGGATAAGCATAACTCCCCAAACCATACCATTTAACTTTTGCTTTGACAACTTGGTTGTTTTCGACAAGTATCTTATCTCTTAAACGCATTTCGTATTTTCCATACGACACAAAAGTATCAGGATGTTCTTTGCTAAAAAAGAGTTTGCTCTTCTCGTCATTCAGAAAAACATACGAAGAAAATTTACCTTCTCCGTTATTCCGATCCATGTTTTCAAGATAAATCCATCCTCCATTTCTCAATATTGTTTCCTGTGAGGGAGTAATCTCTGCACCCCATATAACACGATTTTTTTCGATTTGAGATACTTGTTTTTTCTCTTCCGATTGATTCTTCTGAAACACTTTCTTGAGGTTTCCGTAACTGAATTTTCTATCCACTTGGGACCCTTTGAAAGTAAAATCACCATAACGAAATGATAATCCTTCTACTTCTTCCGTTGTTCTCTTCAACTTAAATTCTGTATGAATACCGGATTTTAAGAGTAAGGATTGGAGTTCTTTTTCATCTTTACACTGTGGTAAAACTGCTTTAATTGTATCATAAATATGATATTTGACTTTATCGGGATTCTTTAATTTCGCTCGCTTAACTCTTTCCTTACCCTTTCCGTATGTCAATCCATGCTTGTCTTTGAGTTTTTTGCAGACCTTGATATTTCGCTTATAATCATGATTGACGGATATTAATTTTAGGTCGTTATTGATACGGTTGTACACAATATGCAGATGCTCATTACCGGTATTATGATGACGAACAATAATATATTGAGTATTGCGGATACCCATTTCTTCCATATATTCTTTGGCTAATTGTACCATAAAATCATTTGTCATCCGCTCCTTATCTTCAGGAGCAAACGATATAGGAATATGTCCGACAGGTTGTTTTACTTCCCTTCTACCGGAACGTTGCATGGCAAAACTTCGGATAATATCCTCGGTCGTTCCGGCCAACACACCTTCCGCTTCAAGCAATTGAGCGGTATCGTTCATCACATAACGAACACAGCCTTTGAATGACTTCCCTTTGATATTCTTAGCGATCATTCAGCATCTTTTTTATTTGGGTCATAATCTTCATTATCTCAATCGCTTCCATAATATATCCGGCCTGATTTGCCTTTTTAGCAATCTGATTTAGGTTGTTCGCTATCCCTGCCAACTTACGCATCAGGTCGAGTTCTTCTAATGTAAAACGAGATTTAACGCTTCCTTTAAGTACCATTTCCCGAACATATTGTGTGGCCTTTATACCTAATTTTTCTGCTTTCTCCCTTATTTTATTGAAATCCGCTTCGGTCAATTTGAGATTAATCGAAGTGGACAGCTTAGCCTTTTCTTTCGTAGGACGACCTAGTTTTCGCCTATTTTTCTCTCTGTTTTCCATAACATTTACCTTTTAAGGGTTATGGAATCTTTCCGGCTATGCAAATAGCCGTGCAAGCCAAAGAGGAAGCGACCAACGGGAGATGAAATGCAGGCTTGCAGGACAATCCCAGAGCAATGAGACCATCGGGAGCATCGCAAAGGGATTGTCAAGCGACCTTGAACCTGCCGACCATCGGGAGCGGGTTTTAAAGGTCGCAGCCCCGCAGGGCAAGGTATGCACTGGAGGAATCGGAAAAGCCCCTCAGGGATTTTTGGGTTACCCGTGCGATTACCTTGCTCCCGAACATCGCATGTTCCATTGGAAAAGATAAGCTGCAAAATATCACAGCTTATCCTTTCGTAACCGAAGGTTACAACTTTCGCCATACCTCGATATCTTCATGGTATGCGCTCAGGTGATGACGGGCTAAATTCTCTATAAGGCCCGACACACTCAATCGTCGTCCGCCTAATTTACGGACAATCTCATCCAGCCGATCCCGCACCTCACGGCTGACAAAGACCGGTTTGCGGTCGTCCAGCTTCGGAACTTGCAAGAAGGTGTCACGATATTCATCCAATGATTCTTTCCGATGCTTGCTCCTGATACGCTTGGGCACAGTCTGAACTATTGGTGTGGTAGATACTTTTGGTTCTGAAGACACAGTTTCATCCGCTTCAATCGTTTTTTCAGCATCGGTTGTATTGACAGTATCGTTAGTATAAACACTATTGTTTGTACCACTTGCATCATCTACATCTTTACTAAAGCTATCCATCAAATCATTTGGAAGAAGTTTTTTAATCGAGGAATCAGAATCTTCCGGCATTCTCCGTTTCACGCTCCCTGGCATCAGGGGATTAAAATCATCCGGCACTTGTTTTTTCTCACCACCTTTCCTTTGCATTGCATTGTTTGTCTCTTTTCTTTCCATACTTTTCAGTCTTTTAAAAGTGAATATTACGGCTGCTGTATATACAGTAAACCGATTATCGCTTGCAAAGAAAGATCTATTAATCAGGATTGTATTTGCGCTGGATTCGTATGGGATATTCTGCAATATATTTCAATATTAGTCTCATTGCAGAGGGTACAAACTTCATTATTATGCAGCGTTGACAAGAATCAGTCCTACTATTCTCCCTATTCGAGATACTTTATCTATCAAACACTGGCTTCATACATAGTCAAATCGACGCCACACACTTCCATCTCATTACCAACTCATTGTGATATGATATTTTCTTCTTTCCTTCGCTACAAAATATCAAATACAGAAACTAAAGAATATGGATATTGTAAATATTGAAGCTAAAACATTCGAGACGATGCTTTCGAAATTCGAGAGCTTTGCAGCCCGAATGGAACATCTCTGCCGCTTGCATAACGACAAGGATATGAAAGAGTGGTTGGATAATCAAGATGTGTGCCTACTTCTGAATATATCTCCGAGAACGTTACAAACATTTCGGGATAATGGAACGCTGGCTTACTCCCAAATCAATCACAAGATTTATTACAAGCCTGCCGACGTGGAACGTATTCTACCACTCGTTGAAAAAAAGCGGAAACAGGTGGTATATAAAACAGGGAGAAAGATATAACCAATTAAAAACAAGAATATGAGCAATGAGTTAATTACATCAGAGAACAATGAAAGGGTAGAATCATTTTTTCTTTCATTGGATCGTCTTGCGTCGGCAATGGAACGCCTATTCGTCAGTCGAAAACCGACTTTGAACGGGGAGAGTTTCTACACAGACGAAGAGTTATCAAAGAAATTGAAATTGAGCCGGAGAAGTCTCCAAGACTACCGAAATGAAGGACGTATCCCTTATATCAAGTTGGGAGGAAAAATTTTGTATCGGGCTTCGGATATTGAGAAATTGCTGGAAGAAGGGTATCGGGATAGCTGGAAATAACTTACTACCTCCAAACTACCCCTTACCTCCTTGATTATTCTTTTCCTTTTTCGACTGATAAACCACCCTAAGCTGGAGGAAATAAATTAGACAACCTTTTTCGAAGGAATACTACCCAAAGGGTGGGGATTCCTGAAGAAAACCCGAAGGGCTTGAGGTTGACGTTTTGTTTCCTTTGGTTATTTTTGTGTTCAGATGAAAAAGGAGCTATACAACATTTGCAGATGTCTGGTTCTGCAAATTGGCAAAGCATTTTTCCACATCAGCCATATCCCGCATAATTGACTGGTCGAGAACCTTGGCGTAATGCTGGGTCATTTTCGTATTGGAATGTCCGAGTATCTTGGCAACATTCTCCATAGATACATTATTGGCTAAGAAAACAACGGTAGCTGCGGTATGCCGGGCTACATGGGTGCTAAGTTTCTTCTTGATTCCGCACAAATCCGCAATTTCTTTCAGATAGGCATTGAGTTTTTGATTACTCATGACAGGGAGCAATACATTCTTTTTCACACATTCAGGATGATTGGCATATTTTTCTATCAAACCCTTTGTAACAGACAATACCGGAATATTACTCATGTTACCCGTCTTCTGCCGTGGCTTTCGAATCCATAATGCTCCATTGTTATCTTTCATCAGATGTTCCGGAGTAAGATTCTTGACATCTATAAATGCCAAACCGGTGAAACCACAAAAAACGAAAACATCCCTCACAAGGGCGAGGCGTGGAAGAGTAAACTCCTTATTCATAATCCGCTCCAATTCTTCCTGCGTAAGAAACTCCACATGGGTCTCATCATGCTTGAATTGGATTCCAAAGAAAGGGTCTTTTTTCATCCAGTCGTTGGCCAAAGCAATGCGGATGACTTTCTTCAAGTTTTTCAAATGCTTTATACTGGAATTATTCTGACACTTACGAACGGTTTTCAGATAGAAATCGAAGTCGCTTACAAATTGACCGTTGATCTCCGATAAGAGCATATCATCTTTGCCATATTGATGCTGCATGTATTCCTGAAGATGGGATAACGAAGTATCGAATTTCTCAACGGTAGATTTCGTAAAATCAATACCGATCAATGCCCGACATTTCTTGTTATGCTCCCGATAAATATCTACAATGGTTTTATCGTTTTCATCCCGACCATAGAAACTATCACGCAAAGCCTTCGCAGTTATCTGCCTGCCGTCAATCTCAAAAGTACGGTGGATTTGATACATCCGCATCTTGAGCGTTTCGAGATAGTGATTTAACTCCCGGTCTTTTACCGTCTTTCCGGAACTGGATTCCCGTCGTTGATCCCACATCTTGGCCTGAATACTCCGTTTAGTGGTAATATCGGCAACCTCTCCGTTTACCGTAACACGTAAATAAATAGGGGCTTCTCCATTCTTAAGAAGCCTGTGCCTTCTGATTACAAAAAGCAAATTGAACGTTGATTTTACTACATTCATGGGCTTTAAAATTTAGTTTTGCAAAGTTACTTTATGCAGCCCATTAACAAGATATGCAAATTATTGAAAATCAACGAATAAAAACCCAAATCGTGGACAAAAAATGAGGATTAAAAAAGCCCACGAATTGTGCCGTGAATAGTGCGTCAAATCGCTATTTTTCGTGGGCAAGGGGTATAAAGAAAAAGCCCTGAAACCTTTGGATTTCAGAGCTTTGCTTCATTCTTCGAATTGTTCTGGCGGTATGGACGGGTACACCACCCAAAACCGTTATTAGCCTATATATCAAATCATTGTAACATATCATAACCCCTATGGGGTACGAGTTAGGGATGAAACTCATTAACTCGCTGATATTTAATATTTTAGCTCCAAAAAGGATTTTTACCCCTTTTATGCGGAACGGACGGGACTCGAACCCGCGACCGCAAAACGCATATATTCAGTGATTAAAAATCTTTTTTTGTTTATGTGGTACGAATTGGAGCAATATCCTTTTCTGCCTTATTTTCTTGGCAGTTCTGGCTGCTATTGACGCCAATTTGTCTGCATAAAACTTGGGTTCAAAGTTACTACAATTTTTGAAATCACCAAAGGTTTTGAAAAATAATCTTTTAGACGTAGTGCAAGGTGCAAGTTTATCTATATATAGATACTTGCACCTTGCACCAACAATCTCAACTGGAAAGACTTTAATACCTTAAACTAATTTGGTATCTTTGCACCAGATAAATAGAATTTTAGCGGATTAATTCCGTTTATATATAACATAACGTTCGCTGAACGTCTCGATACGAAAACTGGTAATTTTCAACTGAAAGGGACAGATAGCGCAATGTTCATGCTATACGAGAGTATGGCGTGGGCTTGCCTGTTTCTTTCAAAGGTATACCAGTACCTCGTATCGGAGCAGTGTGAGTTCCACGCTTCTTTTTTGAGATACAGCGAGCAATGGTATAAACAATTAAATTCAGTAGCATGAAAAAAATTATCCTTTACATCGCTGCATCACTTGACCAACGGATTGCAGAGCCAGGCGGCGGATTGGAATGGCTTACCGGATGCCCAAATCGTGAAAAGACAGATTACGGTTGCAAAAATCTATCAGCTTCGGTTGATACGGTTATTATGGGCGGTCGTACTTACCGTGAAATTATGAACATGGATGTAATTTGGCCATATTCGGAACAGATGGCTTATGTTGTATCCCACCATGAATGGGATACAAAGGAGAATGTACGTTTTATCACGGAGAATATTATTGAAACGATTTCTGAACTTCGCAATCAGGAAGGTAAAGATATTTGGTTAGTTGGAGGCGGAGAATTAATTTCAATGTTGCTCGCCGCAGATTTGATTGACGAAATGCAAATTTGCTACTTCCCCATAATTTTGGGCAAAGGCATATCTTTATTTCCTGAACAAAACAAGGAATCTAAGTGGGAAATAATAAAGACAAAAGTATATGATTCGGGTGTGTTGAAAGTTGATTACCAAAAATCTTTATAATTTCATGTAGGGTATTTATATCTTCATGCGGTATAATAGTAAAATGTCCAACTGGATGATAAGCAAAGCAGAGTTCAAACAATTATTCGATAAGTATTTTGATACGATTCGAAGTTTTATCTTCTATCGCTGTGGCGATAGGGATGCAGCATCGGATATGGCACAGGATGTCTTTATGAAGATTTGGGAGAAACGGGAACAACTGGATAACCTTAATTTAAAACCATTGCTTTATAAGATAGCAAACGATATGGTTATAAGCAATTATCGAAAAAGTTCTACCCGTTTAGATTATGAGGTGAGTATGAGTATTCAGATTGATAGTCCCTTGTCGCCCGAAGATGAATTAAACTTTGAAGAATTGGCATCTACTTATGCTAAAGCATTAGAAAAGATGCCGGAATTACAAAGGGTTGTTTTCCTGATGAGCCGGAATGATGAACTAAAGTATAGTGAAATAGCCCAATGTTTGGATATAAGCGTAAAAGCTGTCGAAAAACGGATGAGCGCTGCTTTGCAATTTCTTAGGACAGAACTATTATAATTAAAGAAGATATGAAAACGGATGATATTAAAATAACCCCTAAATGGAGTAAAAGCAAAGAAGATATTTGGGATAGTGTCTTTGAAGGATTGGAAGAAACTCCCAAAGTTATTGAAATGGCTCCCCGAAAAAGATCATTGTGGTTTTATGCGGCTGCATCTATTGCTGCAATAGCTATAATTCTACCCTCCATAGCATTTTTCTATACAAAAAATGAAGTTGCTGAAAGAGGTACACATCTGGCGGTGGTTTTACCCGACGGCTCTAAAGTAGATTTGAATGCCGAAAGTAAAATCGGCTATAAACCTCTCTGGTGGTTTATTTCCCGTGATGTAGAACTGAAAGGCGAAGCATATTTTGAAGTTGAAAAAGGAAGCACATTTGATGTACGTTCCGGGCAATACACTGTAAGTGTACTGGGAACAAGTTTTAATGTGTTTTCCCGTGCCGAAAATTTTAAGGTAACCTGTCTTACCGGAAAGGTGAATGTTTCGGATAAATCGGAATCAGTAATACTTACCCCGAATATGCAGGCATTATTAAGTAATGGCAAACTTACCACTAATGATGTCGAAGATGCGAAAGAATCTATTAATTGGAAACATGGTAAATTTGTTTTTGTTAGCGTACCTTTGCAAGATGTAATTCAGGAGATTGAAAGACAGTATGATATTGAAGTATTGCCTAATTCAAATCTGAATTATTCATATTCAGGTAATTTTACGAAAGCTAAAGATCCGAATGATGTGCTTAAAATAGTAGGTAAACCGTTCGGAATAGAATTTAAGATAAAGTAATTGAAGAAATTTATAGTTATACTTATAATAACCCTTACAGGCACAATTGCAGCTTTTTCACAAGAGCTGCATTTGGTCGTTAATGACAAGCCCCTTAACGATGTTCTGCGGGGATTACCCGTAGAAATTTCTTTTGATGATAATGCCCTTTCCCAATATAAGGTAACGGTCAATCGAAAATTTAATAATCCTCAAAGCGCACTTGATTTTTTGCTGAAAGATAAACCGTTTCGCCACGAAAATATAAACGGAGTTTATGTTATCGCTTCCTATACTGAAAAGATAGAGCAACCGCCTGTTGTTGAAGTTAAGCGGTACTATACGTTTTCAGGGACAATAAGGGATGCAGATAGCGAAGAAGGTTTACCTTACGCTTATATCACTACTCCCGAAAAGACCGTTTCAACTGATGAAGCAGGTTATTTTTCTTTCAAAACCGAGAAAAAAGGAAATCAGCGTGTACAAGTGCAGTATTTGGGCTATCAGGCACAAGATACTATTCTTTCTCCCGGACTAAACGAAATCCGGCTACAATCTGCTGTTTTTACTATGGATGAAGTAATCGTCAGTCCTGCTCCCGCCACAATGCTTATCCAATCCGGCAATAGTCCCGGCGAAATCCGCATCAATCATCAAATTTCAAAATATATTCCCGGAAGCAATGATAATTCCGTATTTAACCTTATGCGGATGATGCCCGGAGTAAGAGCATCGGGCGAGCCATCGGAAGACCTGATTGTGTGGGGCAGTAATATGGGTGAAAGCAAGATAACATACGACGGATATACGCTATTCGGTATAAAGAACTATAACGACCATATAGGTTCGGTCAATCCCTATATGGTAAAAGACATACGCATCTTGAAAGGCGGGTACGGCTCCAATCAGGGCGGACGTATCGGTGCCATTACGGAGATAACAGGTATAGACGGTAATTTTAATGCTCCGTCTGTAAAAGCAACTGTCAGCAATTATACAATGAACCTTTTTGCTTCGGTACCCTTGACAAAGAAATTGAATATCTCTGCTGCTTACAGGCAGACTTTCTATAACCTGTATAACAATGAGAATGTGGATTTATCCAATAGTGAAAATAATCCACAAACGATTTATTCAAGCATATATATAAAGCCTGATTACCATTTCAATGATGCCAATTTAAAGCTATCAGGAAAAGCATTTAAGGATGATTCCTATTACATCAGCCTGTATGGAGCTAATGACCGCTTTAAATACTCGGTAAATCAACCAAACGAGTATGATGTCAATGCTTCTGAAAAGAACAGGCAATATGGTGGGGCGGCTTCTTATAAACGGGTATGGGAAAACGGCTCAACTACAAAAGTTGTGGCTACATTCTCACGGCTTACCTCTTTGTTGGATAATCTCACAATACTGGGAGATAAAAAGCCGACAACAGACGATGTTAGTCATCTGGATAATGAGGTACAGGAGTTTTCGGTAAGACTTAACCATGACTTTAATATCGGAAGCCGTAACAAAGTACAAGTTGGCGGGGAGTGGCAACAATACAGGGTAAGTCTGAACGAGCTATGCGGAGAACTGGATAAGCCGACAGTCTATATTACAGATAATATATTATTGGATAATTTGACTTTAAGTGCAGGTGTACGGGTGGATATGCCATTGAATAAAAAAGTCTATGTACAGCCCCGTTTATCCGGCACATATAAAATATCGGAAGAACTAACTGCAACTGCTTCGTGGGGACTATACAATCAGTTTCTTACCCGTACCGCATACCAATATGATGAATCGGGATTTCAAACCGTATGGACTATGGCAGACAGTACCTTTACAAAGGCAATGCACACTACCGCAGGTATTGCATACAGTAAAAACGGCTTCTTGGTCAGTATGGAAGGATATTATAAGACTACAAAAAACAGTCAGTATTTTTTGGATAATACAGTCTATAAAATAGATAATACGATTTTAGGAGCAGACTTGTTTGCCAAAAAGCTAATCAGAAATCATACTTTATATGGCTCGTATTCCATCAACCGCCTTAGTAAACCGCAAAACGAACTTTCGCATGAAATAAAAGTCGGAGGTATCGGGGCATTCGATCCTTTCTATTTTTCGTTGAGTTATGTTTATGGTACAGGCTTTTCTTATATTTCCACTGGAGGGCACGGACATGGACAAGGCAATGAGGAAGGACAGCATGGCTCCGAACACGAACATACGGATTATTCCGATGAGCCATACAGCCGCTTTGATATAGGTGCTACATACAGGGCACAAATAAAGAAAGTAAGGCTGCAAGCAGGCGTATCGCTATTGAATGTGTTTGGTACTAAGAATATAAAATACAACTATCAGATTTCCGGTCAAAATACTGCAACAAATATCTTCACAAAAGCAACTCCATTTACTCCAACGGTATTTCTTGAAATTATTTTTTGATTTATGGTAGGGTAAACCCTGCTTTATGCGGTTACTATTACGAAAGCGCTTCAGAAAAAAACAAAGTACAAATTCGTAAATTAGTAGATCAAATGAAAAAGTTATTTTATTCGTTGGCAGTAGTTTTATTTGCAGTAACATTCGTTGCTTGCAGTAATGACGACCATGAAGATTTTGGGACATCAGCAAAACAAGATATTGAAGCCAGAGCTGCGGCTTTAGGATTTGATGATGTTGCAGCTTACCAAGCAAGTGTAGCAGAGCAATGTTCAGCGGGAAATCATGAAAATTGTGATATTTATAACGATGGCACTCACGAAGCCTGCGCATATTCCGACCATTCAGGGAAAAACCATGACGGCACCCATCACAATGGAACCGATCATGGAACACATGACAAAGATGGTCATTCACACGGTTCGCATGATGGTAAACACCATTAATAACCTTTATGTACGATGGGATTCAATAAAGGGGAAACAATTTCTTTATTGAATCCCTTTTTTAAAACACATTGCCTATAATAAAATTATCTAACCACAGTTAAGATATTAAGTTTGAAAAATAAATGTTCCATATCCGCTATTGTACTCTCAACCATACTATTTTTGGTTTTTGCAGTTATTCCACATCATCATCATGGTGGGAAAGCCTGCATTGTTATCGAGTTGTGTGAGTTGGATAATGCAATAAACGATGAACATACACATCACAGCGATACGGATAGTGAGCAAAATCACGATGAAACCTGTATTGCTAAATCAAAATTCATCATTCCTACATCTGTTGATGAAACAAAACTAAAAGTATCAGATAATCAAAATGATACTGTTTTATTTCCTATCTTTTTCCTTGTTGGAAATTTATTTAATTATAGTTTAGATAGTTCATTTATCGAATCTGATTACGGTGAGTATATACTAAGCTATAAATCCGCAGCAGCAAATCAATTTCATGGTTTGCGGGCACCTCCTTTCACCTTTTCATAACAGAAAGACTAAATTATAGTCTTTATCCTTTGTGCTTGTAATCTATCTTCCGGTAGATACTAAGCCACCGCTATATCTAATTTTCCGAACAATCCCAAAAAAATAATATAAATAAGATGTTTTTAAAATTGACAAAAGCATTGTGTACCATTGTGTTATTACTTTCGGTTTCACTCCCAAATGCTTATACCCAAACAAATAATAACACGCTTTCTGAAAGCGATAGTATTCAGGTAAATGACTATAAATTCTCATATAAACAATTAATAATACCTGCATCCCTGATGTTGTACGGAACAATAGAAGCAACATTAGCGCCCAAAAATCGCCTATTAAACTATGCCATAGGGCATGAAGTAATAACACACAAACCTGAAAAGTTTCAGATTGATGATATAACGCAATATGTACCTGCGGCGAGTGTATATGCTTTAAACTTAGTCGGGATAAAAGGCAAACACAATTTCAAAGACAGGACGATTATTTTAGGAATGGCAAGCCTGTTCACGGCGGCTTCAGTGAATGGTTTAAAATATACGGCACGAGTTGAAAGACCAGATAAATCCGCAAAAAATTCTTTTCCGTCAGGGCATACGGCAATCGCTTTTATGGGTGCTGAATTTCTTTGGCAAGAATATAAAGATGTTTCAATCTGGTATGGAATAGCGGGATATACTATCGCTGCGGGAACCGGAGCATTCCGCATATACAATAATAAGCACTGGGTAGGCGACGTCGCATTCGGTGCCGGGCTTGGCATATTAAGTACAAAACTTGCCTATTGGCTCTATCCTACTGTTGAAAAGAAAATATTTAAAGGTGGTCAGGAGAAAAAGAACAAACGAAATCTTGCTTTTTACCCCTATTACACAGGTCAGCAGGGTGGTTTATCGCTTTCAATGCAATTTTAAAATATAAATGATATGAACTCTACAAAAGATTATGATTTAACCATAATAGTTCCTGTTTATAATGAAGAAGAAAATATAAACAAACTTGAAAAGGAACTATCTGAATATGTATGTTCTTCATCAGTAAAAACCTGCATACTATTCGTTGATGATGGATCGAAAGACCAAAGCAAAACATTGATACAGGAAGTGTGTCAGCGAAACCGTCATCTTTTTTATATAAGTTTTGCTCGAAATTGCGGATTAAGCGCAGCTATAAAAGCAGGGATAGATATAGCCCAGTCGTCATTTGTCGGATATATAGATGCTGATTTACAAACAGCGCCTAAAGATTTTGAACTTTTATTGCCATATAGAAATGAATATGAAATGGTAATGGGTATCCGTACAGGACGCAAAGATAGTTTAGGAAAAAAACTATCGTCGAAAATAGCCAATAGTTTTCGCCGCATGATGACTAATGACGGCATAGAAGATACGGGGTGTCCACTAAAAATTATTCATACCGAATACGCTAAACGCATTCCGATGTTTACGGGGATGCACCGTTTCCTACCTGCTCTCCTTCAGTTACAACATGGCAGGGTAAAGCAGGTTCCTGTTAGGCATTTTGAACGTACCGCAGGTCAATCAAAATTTCATTTATGGAACAGGTTGGTTAGTCCTTTTATGGATTGCTTTGCTTTCCGATGGATGAAGAAACGGTACATAAACTATACTATTGAAAAAGAAGGTATTAATTAAGCCATAGCAAAAAGTGAATAACGACATTTGGTATTTTGTTTTAGGTTTTTTAGCACAGGGGTTATTTTCTGCCAGAATGCTTATTCAGTGGATTTTATCGGAAAAGGCTAAAAAAGTTGTATCTCCGACTATCTATTGGCAGTTAAGTTTATTAGCTTCTATATTATTTTCTATATATGGGTGGCTAAGGGGAGATTTTGTAATAATTCTCGGACAACTATTCTCCTATTATATCTATATATGGAATTTGAATAGTAAAAACAACTGGAAAAAAATCCATTTAGCTATAAGAACAGTAATTCTCTTAATACCTGCTGCCGCACTTTGCTATGTGCTATATAACAATGAAGTAAGCATTGACAGGTTATTTTCAAATATATCGTTATGGTTACTTCTATTTGGTTCCGCAGGTCAGATAATTTTCACTTTCCGCTTTGTTTATCAATGGTGGCATTCAAGATTGAGAGGTGAATCTGTCCTTCCCTTAAACTTTTGGCTGTTGAGTATAATAGGTTCTCTGATAACTATTGCATACGCAATATTCAGAGAAGATCCGGTATTGCTTATTGGTCAAAGTTTTGGTTTTATCACATATTCCAGAAATGTGTGGTTGATTATAAAAAACTGTAATGAGGATGAATCTAAAAAAGAGATTAAATGAAAATATTAGTTACAGGCAGTGCAGGATTTATCGGATTTCACTTGGTAAAAGCATTGGTTGAAAATAAAGAGAATTTCGTTGTGGGAATAGATAATATAAATGACTATTACGATGTAAACCTAAAATATGGCAGGTTGTCTGAATGTGGAATAGGAAAAGAGGATATAACAGAAAATGAAGTAGTCCATAGTTCATTTTATTGCAATTATGATTTTGGAAAGATTGATCTTACGGACTTTATACAATTAGGTGTTCTTTTTAAGAAGTATCAATTTGATTATGTTATCAATCTGGCAGCACAAGCGGGGGTTCGGTATTCTTTAGAAAATCCCCATGCTTATATCAACTCTAACATTCTTGGCTTTGTAAATATCTTAGAGTGTTGCAGGCATAATAATATCAAGCATCTTATATATGCTTCCAGTTCTTCGGTTTATGGATTGAACAATAAAATTCCTTTTAAGGAATCTGCCACAGTTGATAATCCTGCCAGTTTTTATGCTGCAACAAAAAAAAGTAATGAACTGATGGCTCATTCTTATAGTCATTTGTTCAATTTGCCCTCCACAGGAATAAGACTTTTTACTGTATATGGAGCATGGGGAAGACCTGATATGGCTCCGATGATTTTCGCAAGATCTATTCGGGAGGGCAGAACAATCAAGGTTTTTAATAATGGGGATATGCTTAGAGATTTCACCTATATAGATGATGTTATAAAAAGCATCGTCTTACTCTTGGATAAAACTCCGGATAAAAATTCAGATTCCGCTTTCTATCAGATTTTTAATATCGGCAATTCAAAGCCAGTTAATTTACTCCAGTTTATAGAAGCGATTGAATATGAAATGCAAAAAGACGCTCATTTGGAAATGTACCCTTTTCAATCCGGTGATGTAAAGGAAACCTATGCTGATATAAGCAAATTGACCAGATACATTCATTATAAGCCCAAAACAGTATTACCGGAAGGAATAAAATCATTTATTGAGTGGTTTAACTCAATGGAAAATCAATAGGTGTTAATCCTTAATTATTAACTATGACATTAAAACGATTATTTACGATTGACCACATCTACTATATTCTTGTTTTTGCATTAATGTTCCCATTAATCCTACTCCGGGATTATACGCCTGCAAACGAACTTAGATATTTGAATATAGTTGATGATGCCTTAAAAACAGGGAATTTTTTCTCATTTTATAATCATGGTGAAATATATGCCGATAAACCGCCTTTATATTTCTGGATTATAATGCTCGGAAAAAAGATATTCGGAAGTCATCAAATATGGTTCTTGTCGCTATTCTCATTACTACCCGCTTTTGTCATTCAGTTTACGATGGACAGGTGGACACGAGCTGAACTTCCAAACGAATATCAATCCAGTGCAAAACTATTATTGTTCACAAGCGCTCTATTTATGGGTGGAGCCATTATTCTAAGAATGGATATGTTAATGTCTATGTTTATAACATTGGCATTATATGTTTTTTATAGAATGTATTCAGGCAGAGAGAGAAAATATGATAAGTATTTGCTTCCTCTTTGTATTTTCCTCGCAATATTCAGTAAAGGGCCAATCGGAATAATTATTCCGGTAGTCTCTATACTGACATTTCTAACTATAAAAGGGAAAATTAAGGATAGTGGAAAATATTTAGGGTTTAGAACTTGGGGAATACTCTTATTGCTTTGTTCTGTTTGGTTCAGCTTAGTGTGGGTTGAAGCGGGAAATAGTTATTTGAACGATTTACTCTTTAATCAGACATTCAACCGTGCTGTTAGCTCATTCCATCATAAGGAGCCGTTCTATTATTATTTTCAGGTATTTTGGTATTCCTTCGCTCCTTGGTCAATTTTATTCTTTGCCCTTATCCTGTTAGGGATTAAAAATAAGCTGATAAAAACAGATATAGATAAATTGTTTTTGACTGTTGTTTTAACGTCATTTCTTGTCTTATCTATTGTAAGTGCAAAGATTGAAATTTATATGTTGCCTGTATTTCCTTTTGTGGCTTATCTGTCAGTTATTATATTGATGAGATTAAAGAATAAGAAATGGATTGTATATTTTATGATAGCGTTATCTCTCATAGCAATAATGGCTTTGCCGTTGTTTTTATTGAGTAAAAATGATATTACATTTTCTTGGTTGAATGAAATTCACACTTCCATAATATGGGGATTAATTTCACTTGCTCTATTTGGATTCCTTTCTTTATATTTTCTGATTTTCCGAAAGAATATAATTCGTTCGATTAACAGCATATCAATAGGGATTTTAACCGTGATATTTATTGTATCCTTTGAAATGCCTTTTCTGAACAGCTATGTCGGTTATGAAAATATGTGTAAGAGTGGGATTGAGTTATCAGAAAATTCAAAACAATACATTGTTTATGGAATCCGCCGTCCAGAGAATATGAAAGTATATTTAGGAGAGAGTGTTATCATAGCTGAAAAGGATGATATTATGTCCGATATTTATGGCGGTTCAATACTTTTTATTTCTGATAGAGCATTGAGAAAAGATTTTTCATTACGGGAGTATATTGAGAAAAAGCCCTCTACAAAAATAGGAGATAATCTTGTGGTAAAATTATGAGAAGTGTCTTTCTCCGTTCAAGTTAAAAATTATTTTATTTTTTGGTAGGGTATAATTACTCTTATGCGGTATATTAACATATAACATTTTAACAATAAAGGAATATGAAAAGAGTATTTTATTCATTAGCGGTTCTCGCATCGGTTATCACATTCGTTTCTTGTAGCCAGGATGATGATAGCAACTTTGGAGATATAGATCAAAGTTTGGAGCTTCGTGCATCTACACTCGGTTTTTCAAATGGCGATATCTACAAAAGCAGCGTGCTGAATCAGTGTGCTGCCGGAAATCACGAAAACTGCGATATACTTGCAGACGGAACACATCAGGTTTGTACAAATTCCCAACATTCAGGAATTAAACATGACGGTACCCATCACAATGGCACAGGCACAGGACATGGAGGAAATAACCATGATTCCAATACCTGCATGGATGTAAGCCACAATCATAACAACACACAAAACCACGATGTGAATACTTGTACTGATGCAAACCATAATCACAATAACGGACAAAACCATGATGTGAATACTTGTACAGATACAAGCCATAATCACAATGGAGAACAAAACCATGATGTGAACACTTGCACTGATGCAAGTCATAATCACAATGGGGAACAAAATCATGATGTGAATACCTGTACTGATAAGAGCCACAATCACAATGGAAGTGCCGATGGCTCTCATAATAAGGGCAACCATCATAATTAAGATATTATATGCAAAAAGGATGTGCAGTGATTTTAAAATCAGCATCATTTGACACATCCTTTTTGTTATAGAATAAATAACATAAATAATCTTTGAAATACGTGGACGATTTTATCATAAAATTATTAGAAGGAAAAGGCATAAAGCCCACATCTACACGGATTTTAGTATGGGATACAATGCTAAAGTTCACCGAAGCATTCAGTTTAGGGGACTTAGAGAAAAAATTATTGAGCATTGATAAATCGACTATTTCTCGTATAATTCACCTCTTTAATGATAATGGGCTGATTCATAAATTTGACGACGGATCAGGTTCGGTTAAATATTCGGTTTGTCAGGAGGATTGCGGTTGTAGTGAAGGTGATTATCATTTACACTTTTACTGTAACTACTGTAAAAAGGCATTTTGTTTGGAAAACGTGCCTGTTCCTCAAATAGAACTACCGGGAAATATGGAATTGGAGAGCGTTAATTTCGTAATTAAAGGCTATAGCGGAAAATGTGATAAGATTGCAACTTAGTTGCATGACTTTTTATTTTATCTTTGCACAGGTAAAAAAAGATTTAGTGAAACGAATTATTTCCATATCGTTTGTTGCATTGTCAAGTTTAGTATTACTGATACTTGCAATAGTACCACATCATCATCATGAGGGATTGGTGTGTATTGTTATGGAGATATGCGAACAGGATAATCAGGTAAACGATGAACATACAGACCATCGTGAGTTACCTAATGACAGTGACCATGAACAATCTTGTATTGCTGAATCTAAATATACTTCACCCAAAACGACAAATGAAACTAAGTGCAAGGTTTCTTCTTGTCAAAACCATGATCTTACACATTTATTCCCGATATTCTTTTTAGCTGCGGATTTCTTAATCTACGATTCGGGAGAATCAACCTCCGACTTTGAGTACGGAGAATTTATTTCATTCTATAAATCCGCAGAAGCAAACCAATTTCACGGTTTACGCGCCCCTCCTTCCATAATTTCCTGATGTTTTGACTTACAGGCTGTAAGTCATGCTGCTTTGTGCATTTGGATATGTTCAAGGCATAGGGTATTGGTATATACATATCAACCCATAAAAATCAATATTTCTCACGAGAAGCAAAGCAAATATCAGGATATGCTTTACTTCCCCCAATAATTAAAAAATAAAATGAAAACGTACATAATAGGATTATTCGTTGTTATCGCAATATTATTAACCGGATGCAATTCCGGTCAGGGAAAAAACAATCAAAAATCAAGTGATAAACATGAGCATGTTGATGGTGATGGACATGACCATTCTAATGAGAAAGAGCATGAACACTCCGAAGGTGATGGACATGACCATTCAAACGATAAAGAACATAAACATACTGACGGCGATGGGCATGACCACGCTAACGAGAAAGATCATAAGCACTCCGAGGGCGACGGACATGACCACGGAGCAGAAGCAATGGAAGACAGCCATTCGGATGAAATACTTTTCACCAAACAGCAAGCGCAACTTGTTGGATTGAAGACAGAAACCGTTGCTCTTGGTAGTTTCTACAATTCCATTAAAACCAGTGGACAGATACAAGCCTCGCAGGGTGATGAAGCTGTTATTGCAGCTACTTCCAACGGTATTGTATCTTTCACCAATCCGTCCATAACAGACGGTACAGCCGTACAAGCCGGACAATCCATTGTAACTATTTCAGCAAAGAAACTGTTGGAAGGCGATCCGTCCGTAAAAGCGCGGATTGAATACGAAACTGCACAGAAAGAGTTCCAACGTGCCGAATCATTGGTAAAAGACCAGATTATTTCCGCTAAGGACTTTGAACAGGCTCGTTTGCGTTATGAAACAGCGAAAACAGTATATCAGGCACAGGCAGGCAATATGACAGCCACCGGGGTAAGCGTTACAGCTCCCATTGCCGGATATATTAAGAACAGGCTTGTTGCACAGGGGGAATACGTTTCAGTAGGTCAGCCCATTGCAACTGTATCGCAGAATAGGCGTTTGCAGCTACGAGCCGAAGTATCAGAGAACAATTTCAAGATACTTAAAAGCATCAGTAGTGCTAACTTTAAGCCTGCCTATGACAATCAGGTATATAAACTTTCGGAACTTAACGGCCGGCTTTTATCTTTCGGTAAAGCATCCACTGACCAATCTTTCTATATTCCTGTTACATTCGAGTTTGATAACGTGGGCGATATTATTCCCGGAGCATATACCGAAGTATATCTGCTTTCGACCTTACAGGATAATGTAATATCCGTTCCCGTTTCTGCTATTACCGAAGAACAGGGACTTAACTTCGTGTATCTGCAAATAGGCGACGAAGAATATAAGAAACAGGAAGTAACCCTCGGACAGAATAACGGCGAAAGAGTGCAGATCCTTTCAGGTCTTCAACGCGGAGCCAAAGTAGTTACCAAAGGAGTATATCAGGTGAAACTGGCAGCAACTTCTTCAGTAATGCCCGAAGGACATAGTCACTAACCATTAAAACACGAATCAGTATGTTGAACAAGATAATAAAATTCTCGCTGAACAACCGTGTCGTTGTTTTAGTGGCATCCCTGCTGCTTATGCTGGCAGGAACCTATACAGCCGTAAACATGGAAGTCGATGTATTCCCCGACCTCAATGCACCCACCGTTGTGGTGATGACAGAGGCTCGCGGCATGGCTCCCGAAGAAGTCGAACGGCTCGTTACATTCCCTGTCGAAACCGCTTTGAACGGTGCTACCGATGTGCGCCGTGTGCGTTCATCCTCCACTACAGGCTTTTCTATCGTATGGGTAGAATTTAACTGGGGAACGGACATCTACCGTGCCCGTCAGATTGTATCCGAAAAGTTAGCCGTAGTCAACGACCAGTTACCCTCTAACGTTGGTAATCCAACGCTTGGGCCGCAATCGTCCATATTGGGTGAGTTGATGATTATCGGTGTGACCGCCGACTCAACCTCGCTACAGGATTTGCGTACCTTATCCGACTGGACTATCCGCCCTCGTTTATTATCAACAGGTGGTGTGGCACAGGTAACCGTTCTCGGTGGTGAAATCAAAGAATACCAGATATTGCTCGACCCCGGAAAGATGAAGCATTACAACGTTGGACTCAATGAAGTAATCGACGTCGTTACCGAAATGAACCAGAACGCCGCAGGTGGTGTATTGTATGAATACGGAAACGAATTTATCATCCGTGGCGTGCTTTCAACAAATAAAATACCATCATTGGGAAAAGCTGTTATCAAAACAGTAAACAATGTTCCTATCCTGATAGAAAACATTGCTGAAGTAAAAATAGGAGATAAAGCACCTAAACTGGGTATGGCATCCAACGACGGCAAAGCTGCCGTATTGATAACTGTTACCAAGCAACCGGCTACAAGTACGCTCGAATTGACAGACAAACTTGACGCTTCGCTTGCCGATTTACAGAAACAGCTTCCGGCAGATGTGAAGATAACAACCGACATCTTTCGTCAGGCACGTTTTATAGACAACTCCATCAATAACGTACAGAAATCATTGTACGAAGGGGGTATCTTCGTGGTTATCGTTCTCGTTATCTTCCTGATGAACGCACGTACAACCATTATATCACTTGTAACGATACCGTTGTCATTAGTCTTTGCAATACTCTCCTTAAAATTCATGGGGCTTACTATTAATACCATGAGCCTCGGAGGTATGGCTATTGCTATTGGCTCGCTTGTGGATGATGCCATTGTCGATGTAGAAAATGTGTTCAAGCGATTGCGGGAGAACAGGCAGAAACCAAAGGAACTGCAAAAAACCGTACTCAACGTCGTGTTCGATGCTTCCAAAGAAGTGCGTATGCCAATTCTATACTCCACATTTATCATCATCGCCAGCTTCGTTCCCTTGTTCTTCCTTTCTGGAATGGAAGGTCGTATGCTTGCACCGTTAGGAGTAGCCTTTATTATGGCATTGATAGCTTCTACCGTAGTAGCCTTAACCCTTACTCCAGTATTGTGTAGCTACCTGTTGGGTAAACCACGAAAAGATGATAAACCGGAACGTGAACCGTATATAGTAAGGAAACTGAAAATCGTTTACGAGGTAGCCCTTAAATGGACACTCAAATACAAGAAATGGGTACTTGGCGGAACAGGTGTTGTTTTAGTGATTGCCGTTATCATTTTCTTCTCATTAGGTCGTAGCTTCCTGCCGCCATTCAATGAGGGTTCATTTACCGTAAGCATCAGTAGTATGCCCGGTATATCGCTTGAAGAATCCGACAAGATGGGGCGTATAGCAGAAGATATCTTGCTTTCCATACCCGAAGTTCAAACCGTAGGACGGAAAACAGGACGTGCCGAACTCGATGAACACGCACTCGGTGTAAACGTATCGGAAATCGAAGCACCGTTCATCCTCGATAAACGTTCCAAAGATGAAGTGCTTGCCGAAATACGCGAAAAGATAAAAGTGTTGCCGGGAGTGAATATAGAAATAGGCGCACCCATTTCGCACCGTATCGACGCTATGTTATCCGGTACACGTGCCAACATCGCTATCAAGTTGTTCGGAACAGACCTCAATAAAATGTTCTCCATCGGTAACCAAATAAAAGCAAACATTCAGGACATTGAAGGTATTGCCGATCTGAACGTAGAACAACAAGTGGAACGTCCGCAGTTGAAGATAGAACCCAAAAGGGAAGTAATGGCGAAATACGGCATAACCTTACCCGACTTTGCGAAGATTGTAAACGTCATGCTCGCAGGTGAAGTCGTTTCACAGGTGTACGAAGAAAACCGCTCGTTCGACCTTACCCTAAAAGTAAACGACGATAGCCGTGAAACAGCCGAAAGGATAAAGAACCTTATTGTTGATGCCAACGGACGTAAAATTCCATTGAGTAATATAGCCGAAATAACATCGTCCACAGGCCCCAACACCATCAATAGGGAAAACGTTGCCCGTAAGATTGTAATATCGGCTAACGTTGCCGGACGTGACCTGCGCGGAGTAGTAAATGACATTCAGGACATCGTAAACGAAAAGATAGAACTGCCCGAAGGTTATCATATTGAGTACGGCGGACAGTTTGAGAGCGAACAGGCAGCATCACGCACCCTGCTTATTACCTCAATCTTCTCCATTCTTGCTATTTTCATGCTTCTGTTTGCGCAGTTTAAGAGCATAAACCAGTCCGTTGTTATCCTGCTTAACCTGCCGCTTGCCCTTATCGGCGGAGTGTTTGCCATTTTCTTTACTAACGGCGTTCTGAGCATACCGGCTATTATCGGGTTTATCTCCCTGTTCGGTATCGCTACACGTAACGGTATGTTGCTTATCTCACGATACAACGACCTTGTGGCAGAGGGGTATAGCAAACTTGATGCGGTAATGACCGGCTCGTTAGACCGTCTAAACCCCATCTTGATGACCGCATTAACCTCCGGTCTTGCACTGATACCGCTTGCATTGGGTGGTGATTTGCCGGGTAACGAAATACAAAGTCCGATGGCAAAGGTTATCCTGGGCGGATTGCTCACATCGACTTTGCTCAACGGCTTTATTATTCCTATCATGTACTTAATTACAAACAGGAAAGTAGTTGAAACCGAAATTCTGGACAACGAGGAACCTGAAGTAAACAACACTAAATTAGAATTAGAATGAGAACAATCATAATAACCATGTTGGTACTCTTCGCAGGCATAACGCTCAATGCGCAGAATAATATCAACCCTGTATTGTCTTCGATAGAAGAGAACAATACAACCCTGAAAGCCCTCCGCGAACAAGTTGAAGCGGATAAGCTGCAAAACAAAACGGGCATCTTCCTTGATGATCCGGAAGTGGGCTTCAATTATCTCTGGGGTAACCCTTCAAATATAGGTAATCGTACCGATTTTAGCGTATCGCAGACATTCGACATTCCCACCATTACGGGAATGAAAAGTCGGTTAGCAAACGGTAGAAACAACCTTGTGGAATGGCAGTACAAAGCCGACCGTATGAATATATTGCTCGAAGCAAAACAATACTGCATTGAACTGATATATTACAATTCCCTGCTTAAAGAACTTTATTTGCGTCTGGAACATGCAGAAACCATTGCCAAAGGTTATAAAGACCGTATGGACAGGGGCGACGTAAGTATCTTGGAGTACAACAAAGTAAACCTGAACCTTTCTACCATACAAGGAGAAATATCGCGCATGGAAGTAGAACGTGATGCACTCCTTGCCCAGTTGAAAAGGCTGAACGGCGGTATCGACGTAGTCTTTAATGATGCAGACTACGGCAGCCGTGAGCTTCCGTTGAACTTTAACGACTGGTATGTACAAGCCGAAGATAAAAACCCGGTGTTGGCATACGTGCGTAACGAAATCGAAGTAAGCCAGAAACAGGTATCACTAAGCAAAGCGATGAACCTGCCTAAGTTTACCGCCGGATACATGAGTGAAAAAGTAGTCGGACAACGGTATCAGGGTGTGTCGCTTGGTATATCCATACCGCTATGGTCGAATAAAAATCAGGTGAAACAGGCAAAGGCATCTGTTGCTGCTGCCCAAAGCCGCGAAGCCGATACCAAGCAACAGTTTTTCAGCCAACTGCAAATACAGTATTCCAAAGCAATGGGACTGAAAACTACTGCCGACAAATATCGTAAATCGCTGGCAAACGTAAATAATACCATCCTGTTGAAAAAAGCACTTGATGCGGGTGAAATATCCTTGCTTGATTACATGGTTGAAATGGGATTGTACTACGACAACGTAAACCAGACGCTTGCAGCCGAAAGGGATTATCAACTGGCATTTGCCGAACTTGCAGCCGTAGAACTCTAAAAAATGATGTCATGAAAAGACAGCAAAAGAAAAAAAAGAGTAAGGTCATTGCAAAGAAAAAAATGATTAGTTCAAGAGCAAAAAAATGGATTGTAGCGTTAAGTATAACCATTGGGATTACATTAGGTTTTTTGTTATGGTATTATGTAACCAGATGTCCCCATCATCATTGTTTCTTTCATAGATGGCCGTTAAAGGAAGTCTTATTCTTTGGGACTTTGTTTACACTATTACCATTTGTGTTTTTGAATGAGGAATTGTATAAAAAGAAGTATAAACGATAAATTAAAATAATTATGGGAAATTGCAATGATGGGGCTTGTGTTATAGACAAGACCAAACAGGAAATGGATACCTCACAGAAAAGAGGTTACATCCGGGCGGCTATCTCCTTTGTGATGCTGATTGCAGGCATCATCTTTTCCGCTGTCGGGCTTTCGTTCTTTGCCGATAAGTGGGTACAACTCGCATGGTATATCATCGCTTATATTCCGGTAGGCTTACCGGTGATAAAAGAAGCATGGGAAGCCATTCGCCAGAAAGACGTATTCAGCGAGTTTACATTGATGAGTATAGCTACCATCGGGGCGTTCTTTATCGGAGAATACCCCGAAGGCGTTGCAGTAATGCTGTTCTATGCCGTAGGCGAACTCTTTCAGGATGCAGCGGTAAACCGTGCAAAAAGGAGCATTAGTGCATTACTTGATGTCCGACCAGAAACAGCGACAGTTATTAAGATGGATAAAACTGAAATAATGTCGCCGGAGAATGTAAATGTAGGTGATATTGTGGAAGTCAAGGTAGGCGAAAGAGTGCCTCTTGACGGAATTTTACTGAATGAATCGGCATCTTTTAATACTTCGGCATTAACTGGAGAGAGTGTTCCCAGAACGATACGGAAAAATGAGGACGTATTTGCAGGTATGATACTTACCGACAATGTTTCAAGAATTGAAGTAACGAAACCATTTGGTATGAGTGCTTTGGCTCGTATTCTTGACCTTGTTCAGAACGCCACAGAAAAAAAGGCACCCGCAGAACAGTTCATACGCAAATTTGCCCGCATCTATACTCCGATAGTGGTGGCACTGGCTGCGCTTATAGTGTTATTACCACTGGCATACTCTGCTATTAATCCGGCATTCAATTTTGTGTTGTACGACTGGGTTTATCGTGGATTGGTATTCCTCGTTATTTCCTGCCCGTGTGCTTTGGTTATCAGCATACCGTTGGGCTACTTTGGTGGTATCGGGGCGGCAAGCCGTAAAGGAATACTATTTAAAGGAAGCAACTATTTGGAAGCCATTACCAAAGTAAATACGGTGGTGATGGATAAAACCGGAACACTGACACAGGGAGTTTTCAAGGTACAAAAGATTGTTCCGGCAGATTTTCTGCTCGAAACAGACCTTGTGAATTTAGTGGCTTCGGTTGAAACGCAAAGTACGCATCCCATAGCGAAAGCTATTGTGGAATATGCAAAAGAGCAGAATATCGAAGTAATTAAGCCGGAGATTGTGAATGAAATCGCAGGGCACGGCTTACAGGCTTCTATCAATGGTAAAATAGTTCTTGTGGGTAATCCTAAATTATTGATAAAAAACAATGTAGAGTTCCCGCCGGAAATAGCGACTATACCCGAAACGATTGTTGTTTGCGCTATCAATGGCATCTATTCCGGATATATTCTGGTAGCCGATGCTCCGAAAGAGGATGCAGCTACAGCCGTGAACGCTTTGCGTGAGTTAGGAATTAAGAATATTGTAATGCTGTCAGGAGATAAACAGGCCATCGTTTCGCAGCTTGCCACAGAGTTGAACGTTACGCAAGCGCATGGCGATCTGCTGCCCGAAGGAAAGGTTGAGTATGTAGAGCAGTTGAAGTCCGATCCGGGTAATAACATTGCTTTTGTAGGCGATGGGATAAACGATGCGCCTGTTCTTGCCATGAGCGACGTAGGCATTGCAATGGGTGGACTGGGTAGCGACGTTGCCATAGAAACGGCAGACGTTATTATTCAGACAGACCAACCGAGCCGGATAGCAACGGCTATAACAATAGGCAAAGCTACACGCCGAATTGTTATACAGAATATAAGTCTGGCTTTTGGTGTAAAGCTCATTGTGTTGATTTTGGGTGCAGGAGGTGTTGCAACCTTATGGGAAGCGGTATTTGCTGATGTTGGGGTATCGTTATTGGCGATATTGAACGCTATTAGGATTTTGAAAATGAAATTTTAATTATGCCCTGTTGGGGTTTGTACCTAAAATATAGCCTTATGAATAAACACGTCAATACTATAATCGAAAAAGTGAATGATCAGCTTGAAGCTATTGAACTGGAAGAAGAAGCCTCTTTAAGAAAAGCTAAAAAAGCAGTTTTGTTGCTAAAAGGAATTATGCAACAGCTAAAGATGAAACTGAACGATTATAAGTTCAAAAGTGATGATGAAGAAATATGTTTTTTTAAAGAGTACAAACCCCAACTTTTCAGCAAATTAATCTATTACTCGGAGATTTATAAGATAGAAACTAATCGACCGACTGGAAGTGATACGGCACAGAAAAATTATATAATAAGGGAATTAGACAGGATAAAAGATTATTTTGATAAAAACTTAGATTTCTACCAGTATTACAGGACAGAGAAGACTCATCTTGACCGTTATTATTTTCTTCGGGTAGAGCCGAATATTGAACTTAATGTAGATTGCTTCTACTTTGAAAGGGATAATAATTTTTCTACCAGTTTTGATTACAAAGTTTCTAAAATATTAGCCAATGAGATGCTCCGTATTTATCTCAATGCTGAATTAAATAAACTGGAAAAACATCCTGAAAACGAAATGGATAACTCTAAATTTCCCCGTATAAAACATACTTGGACAGGAACTAAAACAGAACTTGTCGAACTGATTTATGCTATATATGCAAAAGGAAGCATAAATTATGGAAACATTGATATTAAAGAGTTGATAGATTATTTCTGTAATGTTTTCAATACCGATGCCGGAGAGTTTTACCGCATCTATTTGAATATCAGAAACCGGAAAGAAAGCCGGACTTTATATCTTGATTCATTGCGAGATAGCCTTAACAAAAAAATGGATGATGACGATAACAGGTAAAATGTCAGGTGGTCAATAAAAAAACAGCAGAAGTAATTATAAAAATCAATTCATTATCAATAAGTTATGAGAAAATCAATATAAAGATGATATAAAGTTTATCTTAACGGATTTTCCCTCTTTTAGCCCTGAAAAACTATCATTTTCAGGGCTTTTTTACGTCTTTTTCTTCCAAAAATACCCAATGTAAAGATTCTCACTTTACATTCCTAAAAAAACAAAACTAAAACATTCTGATTATTAGATATTTAGAATGAAATTTCAAAAATAGTTATAGCAACTTGTCATTCTACGTTTTTGCAACTTCCGAACTTTGCAGCAATTCAATAAGTAGCAATTATGGATGTCATTACAATAGAGTCACAAGCATACAAAGAATTAATTTCTAAAATTAATGCCATAGCAAAATTCGTGATAGATCATCAGGAAAATGGCACTACCAACCCGGACGAAATGTGGGTGGACAGTTACGAAGTATGCACCTTTCTCAAAATCAGTGAGCGAACACTTCAACGTTTACGCAGTAACCGGATGATTTCTTATTCTATTATCTCCGGCAAATCATATTATACCATTGCTGAAATAAAACGGATGCTCAATGAAAAGAAGATACGCAGTTCTGACGAATGTATGAATGACCTTATAAATAATCATAAACTCCATGCTCAACAAAGACGAATTATTAAGACGGACGAATAACGGTTTGGACGTATTCAAACACTATATCCCAGTCCAATGGAAAACAGGACGTAATTTCCTTAATCCTTTGTATGAAGACCGTAAAGCATCGTGCAATGTATATTTTGACCGTCGTAATGGCGTTTATAAAATTAAGGATTTCGGCAATGACGATTACAGTGGCGATTGCTTTTTCTTCGTTGGAAGATTGAACGGTTTGGATTGTAGCAATGGAGCTGATTTTGTCGAAATATTAAAGACAATAAACAGGGATATGGCATTAGGACTGGGTGATTCCGATTACTCTCATACTCCGCAGCCAATCACATCGAACAAACAACAGCCTACGCCTGAACTACCCAAAAACAAACCGTATAATATCATTCAACAAAAATTCACTCAAAAAGAACTGGATTTTTGGAAGCAATCAGGTATTACGCCCGAAATATTGAAATACTACAAAACAGTTTCCCTGAAAGAATTTAGAAGCGAAAATAAAGACAATAAACCATTCTACTATACTTCATCAGAAAATGAGCCTATTTTCGGATATATGAGTAAACGGTATGTGAAGATTTACCGTCCGTTTTCGGAAGTCCGTTTTTTATATGGTGGTAATATCGGGGAGAATTACTGTTTCGGACTGGAGCAATTACCCGCCAAAGGAGATACGCTGTTTATCACCGGCGGAGAAAAAGACGTGATGACACTTGCCGCTCATGGATTCCACGCTATCTGCTTTAATAGTGAAACCTCTATAATCCCGACAGGGATCATCTACAAACTGACATTCCGGTTTAAACATATTGTACTGCTCTATGATGCAGATAAAACAGGAACAGATAGTGCGGTGAAGCATGAAAAGGCATTGTCCGAATATGGTGTTAAACGTCTTGTACTCCCACTTTCGGGAGAAAAAAAGGACAAAGATATTACCGACTATTTCAGTAAGGGTAATAGCCGGAAAGAGTTCCGACAATTATTTCTCGATTTTCTTGATAACCTATATAATGAAACAATGACCATGCTGAAATCATGCGAAATTGATTTTAACAATCCTCCGGCAAAAGCAGAGGAAGTTATATCTGCCGGCGACGTACCACTGGGCACACAGGGTAATATCCTTTGTATCACTGGCGGTGAAGGCACAGGAAAAAGTAACTATGTTGCTGCCCTGATTGCAGGTTCGATAAGAAACGACAATCGTCCCATAGATACTTTAGGCGTTGATGTACGGGATAATTCCGACCATAAAGCGGTTTTGCTCTATGATACGGAACAATCGGAAGTACAGCTTTTCAAAAATGTATCAAATCTTTTAAAGCGTGCTAAACTGGAAGAAAAACCGGAAGAACTACGGGCTTTTTCTCTTACGGGAATGTCCCGAAAAGAACGGTTACAAGCTATTGTTCAGAGTATGGATAAGTACCATTACGAATATGAGGGCATTCGCTTAGTTGTCATTGACGGGATAGCAGATTTAGTGTCATCGGCAAATGACGAAGTTGAAAGCATCAGGATTATGGATGAACTATACAGGTTGGCAGGAATATACCGTACCTGTATTATATGTGTGCTTCATTATGTACCCAATGGCTTGAAATTGCGTGGGCATCTTGGTTCGGAATTACAACGCAAAGCTGCTGCAATCCTTAGTATAGAACTTGACAGCGATCCGTCAATATCAGTGGTGAAGGCGCTCAAAGTAAGGGACGGCAGTCCTCTCGACGTTCCTTTAATGCAGTTTTCGTGGGATAAAGAATTAGGTATGCACATATATATCGGAGAAAAACCACGAGAGGAAAAAGAAAAAAGGAAAGAGAAAGAACTGGCGACAGTTGCCCGTGAGATATTCGATTCACAAAGGCATCTGACCTATATAGACCTATGCGACCGCATACAGCAGATAATGGATGTAAAGGAACGTACCGCCAAAAGCTATATTAAATATATGCGAGAGAAAGATATAATTATAAAAGATCCGTCCAATCAAAACTACTTTATGATAGGGCATATCATCTAAAAACGAAATACTATGTATATAGATAGAGAAAATTTTGAAGCATGGATGGAGCGTATCATGGATCGCTTCGACAAAATAGATAAAATACTTGATAAAATGAGTAAACGTAGGAATATGTTAGATGGAGAAATTTTGCTTGATAATCAGGATTTGTGCATGTTGCTTAATGTAAGTAAACGCACCCTGCAACGCTATCGTAGTACCGGAGAACTGCCTTTTCAGACAGTTTATCATAAGACATACTACAAAGAAAGTGATGTTCATATTTTCATCAGGGAAAACTTTAACAAGAAAAGGGGCAACAATAAGAAAAACCCGTGAGGGCATTACTATTTCCATATTTATAGTTTTTATGAATTTATATTCAAAAGCCCGTACCGTCGTGATGACAGGCACGGGCTTTATTTTTACAGTTTGAAATTTTTAGAAGAATCCTTTTTATCCACTTTCGGCGGACTACCACCCACCGATGCAATAACAAGCCTATCGCCCATTATTTCTTTAACTCCCTGCAAAGTATTTGGCAATGGTGCATCCCGAACAGTCGATGTTTCGGTCTTGCCTTGCGACTGGTTCTGATTGGTAGTAGAAACAGTCTTATCAGGTACAGTTTCCGCTTGTCCTTCAGTTTCACTGATTGGAGTAAGTGAGAGCTGAATTTCCCTATCCAACTTTATTAACTCGTCTTTCAGGGTTTTCAGTTCCGGTTCCTTACGCCAAGTACCTTCGACTACTTCTTTCAGTACAGGTATATCCTTTTGCAACTTCTCATTATCCGCTTGATACTTCTCCAAAAGTTTAGGCATGGTATCGAGTGCATTCAGGAAATTTTGTGCTGCGGTCTTCGGATCAGTAGCCATTACCCCGTGATTATAATTGTAGAGAATATTGCCCTCTCCCTTAATAAAGAAACGATTTTGTATAACATCGAAGCCATCTTTATTAGTGGTTTCAGATTTTACCATTAAATCAAAACCGTAAAGTGTACCAATTTTCTCATGCGCTCCATGTGTGCGGGCTTTGTCGGCTATTTCATTTAGCTTCAGCCCGACTTCTTTTGGGTTACTGCCCTGTAATCCGTCTAACTGAACAGGATTCAGGCGGGTAATACCGTCCGGCTGATGCTGAACACGGGTGTTAAACGCTTCAATATCTTTGGATATACGGCTAATAAACCCGTTGTTTTGCTCTACATTGGATATAATATCCTCCAATTTGTAACGTGATGATGACTTGCCACGCATGAATGCCTGTCGTTCGGATTCCAAAGAAGCGATTTTCTTTTCCAATCGTGCTTTCTCCAGTAATTCGGTATTGCCGGAAAGAATTGCCACATATTCAGAGAAGTTCATACCGCCTTTTTCGTCCATACTTCCCTCGTCGATAGTACGGCTACCCAGTGAATTATTTTTCAACTGGCGAATGAAAAGCTGCTTGTTGTGAAGTAAACCGAACTTGTACGCATCTAACGATTTTTCCACAGCATAGATAAGTACATCTACTTTATTATCCGCATATAGCTTCGCAATTTCATTGCCCTTGCGAATGCCCCGACCGTCCCGCTGTTCCAAGTCTGACGGTCGCCAAGGCGCATCTAAATGGTGGATTGCAACGCATCGTTTCTGGGCGTTTACTCCGGTTCCCAACATTTCGGTAGAGCCGAACAATACACGGATTTTACCCTCGTTCATATCCTTAATCATGGTTTTACGAGCCTTATCCGTTTTGGCTTCCTGAATAAAGCGTATTTCGTGAGCCGGGATTCCATAGTCATCCACCAGTTTACGCTTTATCTCGGAGCATGGGTTCCATTCTCCGGGTTTGTAAGTGCCTAAATCGGAGAAAACGAACTGGGTTGCTTTGTGGTCTTTGAATTTTGTGTAGTAGTCTGATACCATTTTAGCCACATGGGAAGCCTTGTTGTCCACATGGTCGCCATATTTAACTGGATCAATCAGTCGCATATCGAGGGACATCTTTCGCGCGTAATCGGTAGCGATAAGCATTTTTGCTTTTTCTTCGCTTTCCGATAATGGCGCACGTCCTAATATTTCACCTTTACCTGTTTTGGCGAACTCTACCAACTTTTGTATAAACTCCTGTTGGTCGGGTGTTGGTGGAATATTATGCAGAATTTCATTCTTTACAGGGCGGTCGATACCAATATCCTCCGCAGAACGATAGTCTGTTATTTCGGCATAAAAAGCTGCCAATTCGGGTACTTTGATAAAATACCGAAAGCGTTCTTTTTGCACAATTTCATTCGTTACCGAAAATTCGTAGTCTATCGACTTTTTGGCGAAGATTGCCGCCCACGCATCGAATGTATTAATACCCTGTCGTTCCAGTTCGTTCGGCCGGAGATACTTGAAAAGCAAGTATAACTCTGTCAAACTGTTGGAAATGGTTGTGCCTGAAAGAAAAGTGGCTCCCAAATCTTTTCCCGTCCTGTCCTGAATGGTACGCAGGGCAAAAAGCATATTCAAGGCACGTTGTGAGCCTTCGGCATTACCCAGACCTGCAACCCTGTCGTGTCGGGTTGTAAAGGTCAGGTTCTTGAATCGGTGGCTCTCATCAACATACAAGTGGTCGATACCCATAAGACGGAAATCTACGGTGTCATCCTTGCGGTTCTCAATCTGGTAGGTTATATTTTCCAATTTGGCTTCAAGGTTTAATTGTCTTTTAACTAAACCTTTTTCCATAGCACGGGAAATCTCCTTTCCTTGTGCCCGTAACACTTCCAGATTTTCTTCTACGCTATCGAGTTCCGCCTGTAATATCCGTTGCTGAATTTCGGGTGACTGGGGTATCATACCAAACTGTTCGTGTGTTAAAATGATTGCATCCCAGTTGTTATTCTTCATTTCGTTGAAAATCTTCGCCCGTTTAGCAGGGGTGAAATCTTCTTTACCCGGATACAACACTTTTGCATTGGGGTAAGCCGTACAGAAAGTTTGGGCTATTTCATGAACATTGGCTTTGAGCGCCATAATGAGCGGTTTATTTACCAATCCCAAACGTTTTTTCTCGTAGGCGCTTACACACATTATCAGGGTTTTACCGCCCCCGACTTCGTGGTCGATAATACCCCCGCCATTGAGTTTATCCATCCAAATTGCATCCTTTTGGCTATTGTATAGGTCGGGAATACCCAAGCCTTTCAGATCCAGTCCCGGAAACTCTTGGTGGCTTCCGTCATACTCCGGACGGACGAAACAATTAAATGTACGGTTGTATTTATCTGCCAGTCGGTCTTTGAACTCCGGTGATTGTTCGTTAAGCCATTCAACGAAACCGTTCCGTATCTCGTCAATCTTGGAATTGGCGAGTTGAATAGATTCGGAATCACGTACCTTGACCTCTTTTATTTCCCCGTCAATCAACTTATTGACTTTCTTTGTTATATCAGGAGAGGTATTATGCAAGGCGTGTTTCATCAGGGCGATACCGTCGAAAGTCCGGCTTGTTGCCTTAACAGCGTACTGATCCCATATCTTGATATTTTTGCTGTCGGCTTTGAGCGTGTATTCATCACGGCTTTGAGCATAATGCACCGATACATTCGTATCAAACAAATGTGAAGCGTATTTGCTGTAAATGCCCGACGGTATCCACCGTTCTCCGAAATTAAAATCCAAATCTTCGAATGCTATCGGACGGGGTATTGCTTCTTTCAGAGCCTTTAATGATTCTTTTGCCGCTTCATTGTCGGGGTGGTTTTCTATATACCGCTCTACGTGTTCCGCTTTGGAGATAACATTACCACTTATGAACTTGTCTTTAATTTCATAAGAGCCTATCATTGGATTGAAAAATACCTGCCCTTTGAGTTCCTCCAGTATTTCATCCGAAGTCCCCCCTGTAAGCCCTGCCATATATTCAAGGTTTACCGTTGCATGTTTATTGAGCGAAGCGGTCAGGGCTTCCCGTGCATTATCGGCATGGGTAATCTCATTGGGATTAAAGGCAACCGGTTGTTGAAATATATCTGCTTTGACGGCTTTACCGTCGATATACCGTTCCAGAGAAAGAATTTCCGTTCCTCCGGCATCCATTTTTATAAGACTAAGATTTTTCGCATCGTTTATATTTCCGAAACGGCGGGTAAAATCATCATACAGTCGGTTAAGCATTTCCCTTAATGCAGGATTGGCTTCCAACCTTGTTGCTTCGTTGCTGTACAGGTGGTGATAAGTGTCCCGTATTTCAATATAAAGGGATGCTTTCGCCTGCTGTGTTCCGGTGAGCTGAAGCGGATGGAACATCGGCTGAAATCCATTCAAATCACGCAAATAACCGATACGATTATTTTCGTCGGTAACAAGTGAGCCATCACGGTAATGGGACGGTATATCTTCCAATAGGAAAGGAACAGGTTTCATGCGTTCCTGCTGTTCCCGTTCGGCTTCCTCTTTCAGCCGTTCCAACTGTTCTTCCCGACGGGCATCGAATACGGGATAGGCCTCGGCGCTTTCCTGTTGTAGCTTTTCCCGTTGCTGCGCTGCATTATGCGCCATTTCTTCCCGCCAGTCCATAAACGGCAGTTCCTTTGACTTGCTTGCCTGTAATTTGAATTTTCTACCTCTCTTTTTGGGTTTGTTTACCTGACTGCGTTCCTCTTGGGTAAAGCCGAAAAGGTCATAGAGCGTTATTAATGGTTCCTGCGTTACGGACTGGGGTTTCGCCTCCGTAGTCGGCGCTTTTTTAATGGCAGGATCATCCATATCGAAAAGAGTACCTCTAAAAGTATTTGGAGCAGCCGGTTGTCTTTCTTCTGTTTCATTCTGCTTTTTTTCTTTAATTCCAAAATCTTCGGGTTGTGGCGGACGTTCGGCATACAGTTTTCTGTCCATTTCAGAAGCGTAATCACTTAATTCCTGAATATCCTGTTCGGTTATCTGATTGCTGTTATCCAATTTTGCAGATTGAGATTGTTGTGTTACCGACTGTGCCGGGTTTTCCTGTGCATAGTTTTGGTAACGCTGCAAATCCAAATGTTTTGAAAAATCATCTTTCAGCATTTGCCGCAAATCTGTGGCTATTCCCTCAATACCGCCTTCATGGGTAAAAACAATAGCAGGTTTGCCGTATGGATCGGTGTCGATTTTGGAACGGGTTTGTACTACTCTGTTGAAATCACGGAACAGGTTATTAATAGATATGCCGTTAGATAATTTGCGGGATTCGATAAAATCCTGCTGTCGTTGGCTTGGAACTATATTTTTATTATTCCGTTGTAATACAATCAGGTCGCTGCCGACATCAGTTCCGGCATGGTCGGAAAAGAGGTTGTTCGGCAAACGGATAGCTGAAACAACATCGCAAGAGTTCATCAGGTATTCCCGTATCGGTTTGTTTTGTTCCGAATTGAGTACGCCCTGACTGGTAATAAAGGCGATTAACCCGCCTTCTCTGGCCGACATGACACTTTTTACAAAAAAGTAGTTGTGTATCGCCTGTGTCGATTGTTTGACGGCGGGTATTTCATGGTTGGACAGTAGCGGATCGAATACCGAAACATCTCCAAAAGGGATATTAGATGCAATCACATCAAAATGCTGTGAATAGCGTCCTTCCATTTTTTCGTAACCTTCAATCCGTACCTTATCATCAGGATAAAGGTGCGATAGAATTTTACCTGTTAGCAGGTCTTTTTCAAAACTGGTTACGTTAGCTTCAGGTGCAATATCTTTGAAAGAAGAAATAAACGCACCTGTTCCGGCACTGGGTTCTAAAAAGCGTGTCGGAGTTATACCGCTATCCTTTAGTGCATCCGCTAACACATCAATAACAGGCTTCGGCGTATAAAATGCCGTAAGGATAGAACTTTTCAGGGAACTGACATAGCGTTTGTAAACTTCCGGTGTGGGAGAACTTTCACGGAGTACCTCGTGGAGTTCTTGCACCAACGGGAAAAGCTCGACTTCGGATTTAGACCACCGCTCAATATCTTCGGGTTTGTCGGCAGGGTTAAGGATTGCCTTAATCCCTCCAAAGCCTGAATATTTTGCGAGTATTTCCCGTTCTTCGGGTGTTGCCTTTTTTTGTTCCTTGTCGAGCCTTAACGCTAACTTTATTGCGTCAATATTCTGACGCAAATGAGTTCGCTTATTGTAACTCATTTTCGAGCAGTATCAGGATCGTGCCGACAAGCTCTGTATAAAGCGACTGGTACTCTGTCGTTTCGGCATAATCATCACTAAGGTTGTATTTAGCAAATACCGCCTGACATTCGGGCATTAGTTCTTTTGCCTTTGCCTGGGCACCACCCGGAGAAACTTCGTCGAAAAACTCGTTCCAAAGTATTTCAACTACTATATTATAAGGTGAAAAGTGTAAGCCTTTGAATAAGGCTTCGTTTGCAATTTCGGCAGCTTGAATATGGTCTAAACCGCTTTTTACGGCTTCGCTGTACGCTTCGGCTGCCATATCCCCACGTCCGGCAATAAATGAAAGGTCATTTGCTTTGTCGGGGTGGGAATCACGTAAATAAGAAAGTAGATTGAGCCGGAAGTATGACATTTCCGCAGGCTCTAAATTTGAATTGTATTTCATAACTATGAATTTTTTAGTGGAAAACTATTGATACGGATAAGCAAAAGGCACCGGGGTATCCCTCCCCAGTGCCACCACTAAAAAATTCAATAGGATAGATTTAATAATTTCTCATTAAAACCTGTGCCATATGAACTTCTTAGTGGCAAAGATAGCTGTTTTATTCCAATTTATACAAGTCAGAACAGTACAGGACTGAGCGATTTACATTGTGAATAACATTGATGACCTTAATTTCCTTACCGATACACGTAGTTAGCGAATTAATATTATCAAGCATATTTAATTCGCAGTCATCAAGCGATTTCGCCCATTCTATAAAGAACTCTTCCAATGAAATAAATTCTCCGATTCTTGGAATAGTAGGATATGGAAAATCATGACTTTTACAATAATCAATAAAAGAATATAGCATTTTAGTCGGCTTATCCAGATTTGCATTTCTCGTCAATGCCTGTCCTAAATTTAATAACAAACTTATTTTCATTACTTTTTCCTCTTTTTGGAATTATCAAATTGGAATATCGTTTTATACTCTGCATCAAAAGCTACGGCAGCATCAAAAGGCTTATTTTCTTTACTCTTAAAGCCTTTGATAGTACCTGTCTTGCCTTTGGTAAGCAGGTCTTTCAGTTGTCCGTCCGTCAGGTCTTTTCCTGATTTATTCCGGAATACTGTCAGTCCGCAAGCCTCATTGTTACATTTTGCAACCTTTTGGAATATTACTACCTGACCGTTTTTACATTTCGGACATGGACAGCTCTCTCTTGTATTGCCGCCTTCGATTTTCTTCTCCAGTAATTCGGTGGTAATCTGTGCGGCATATACTTCGATACTTCTATGAAAGGTATCGGCATCCATTTCTCCCGTTGCTATTTTATTCAATGCGCTTTCCCATGCTCCGGTCATAGCTACGTCCGCTATTTTTTTATCACGGATAGCCAGATAGACTACCAATCCTTTATTGGTAGGAACAAGGGATTTTTTTTCACGCTGAATATATTCACGGGAGAAAAGCGTTTCGATAATAGCGGCACGGGTGGCAGGTGTTCCGATACCCGATTCTTTGAGCGCTTCCCGTTCCGTTTCGTCGGTAAGGTCTTTACCACAGGTTTCCATAGAAGATAATAAACTACTTTCCGTATGTAATGGGCGGGGCTTGGTTTGTTTCTCCAGTAAGTCCGTTCCGTTAATGGGAAGTACATCCCCATCGGACAGGGATGGAAGTGCCGGAGCATCATCTTCGCCTTTTTCTTCATCAGGTGCGTTCAATACGGCACGCCAACCGGGAATAAGGATAATGCTACCTTTGACTGAAAAAGCAATGCCCGAAGCATCCAAAGAAACGCTTGTGTTTTCTTTGGTGCATTTGCCGGAAAAGGCTTCCAACATTCGGGCAGCAATCATATCGTATATGATACGTTGGTCGGCTGAAATATCTTTCGGCATATTTTCGGTGATAATCAGAGCATGGTGGTCTGTTACTTTCTTATCATTTACAGAACGCCTGTTCAGGCTTGCCCCTGACATTATTTTTGCATAGTTGCCGAATGGAGCGTAACCGGATAACTGACCTATAAGGGCGGGTATCTCGGCAAAAACATCATCGGAAATATAACGGCTGCCCGTTCTTGGATAGGAAATAAGTTTCGCTTCGTAAAGCGACTGGGCTACCGACAGGGTTTTATCTGCTGAAAAACTATGGCGGCTGTTCGCTTCTTTCTGCAAAGTAGTCAAATCGTAGAGCAATGGCGGTTCCTGATTGGCTTCTTTCTTTTCTACGCTTATCACGTTTACGGATTCGGCGGATCGGACACGGTTTAAGATGTCGTCTGCCTCCTGCTTTGTGTTGTACCGTTCTGTGGAAATAGCGGCGAACTGGGTTGCATCTTTTGCCGTATGCAATTTTACCTGAAAATAGGTTTGCGGTTTGAAATCTTTGTTTTCCAGATAACGGCTGCATATCATGGCGAGTGTAGGTGTTTGCACCCGTCCCAATGACCATACGCCGTGCCCGGCTGATATTGACAGGGCTTGTGAAGCGTTTATCCCGACAACCCAATCGGCTTGGCTCCGGGCTTTTGCCGAACGATACAGGTTGTCGTACTCTTTTCCCGGACGTAGGTTCTCCAATCCTTTGCGGATAGCCTGATCCGTGAGAGAGCTTATCCAAAGACGGTCGAAAGGGCGGGAACACTCCAGATAATTATATATATATCTGAAAATTAACTCCCCTTCACGTCCTGCATCGGTCGCAACCACTATACGCTCACATTTATTAAATAACTCTTTGATAACTTTAAGTTGTTTCATTGTGCCCGGATCAGGTTTGTATTCTTTACCGTCCTTTACCTGACGAGGCAATAACTTAAATTCGGCAGGAAGTATCGGTAGGTTTTCAGCCTGAAATCCTGTAATACCATAGTCCTGCGGCATTGCCAGTCCTATGAGGTGGCCAAATGCCCACGTTACACAATATCCGTTCCCTTCTAAATAACCGTCCTTGCGGTTATCCGCACCAACGATAGCCGCTATATCACGGGCTACGCTTGGCTTTTCTGCAATTATTACTTTCATTTACTATTGGATTTTTTAGTGGTTGGTATTACATTTTATGTCCTGTGGACTTTTTCACAGGTTTCCTAATCTGCTTCTGCTCTTGCTGCTTTTCGGTCGGGTTTTGCTGACCTTGTTTCAGGGGTTCATTTGAATGTTTGGTTGCTTCATTGGTTTTACCCTGTGAATTGACTGCTACCTGTGTCTTATTGCCTTCGGCAACTTTCACATCCGCACCTTGCTTTTTGGCTCTGTCCGGGTTCCACTTAAAGAAATCCAGTTTGCCTTTTTCCTGATTGACCTTTACATAGGCATTGAAAGGCTCGCCCTTTCCGTCTTTCATCATACCCTGAACATAGACGGCTTTTCCTTCCCGGAGAGAACTTTGTTGTTTATCGTCCAAATCAACGCCTAAAAGTTTTTTAGGAATACGGACTTGGTTCTGCTGTTCTCCGTTCTGGCTTTGTTCCTGTCTATTGTTCTGCTGATACTTATTGCGGTCTAATCCGTCATAATTGAAATCGTAACCGCCTTTGGCTGCATTAAACTGAACATAAGCATCGAATTTTTTAGGATTATCGGTACCTATTGTCTTTTTGGAGGTCATACCCTCTACGAGTACCTTTTTCCCTTCTTTTAATGCCTGTTGTTGTTCAGGAGATAACTCAACACCTTTCAGGTTTTGAGATACTGTGAGCTTATCAAGGGGTACGGCTTCCAAACGGTTAGTCTGCTTGTCGATAGAAATAAGCGACGGTACTTTTTCGCCCGGTCTTGGCTCCAGTTCTACCACCCTACCACTGTTACCCGTTGCTAACAGGTTTTCTTTTACGTCATTGGGGAGCATAATGCCCTGAAACGGTTTTTCCAAATCAACCTGCTGTTGGTATGGATGCGGGGTAAATTTCAGGCTGCCATCCGGCTGTTCCTCCAGTGAAAGACGGGCTTTCATGGGATATTCTACTCCCTCTATTTTGGGGTTGATATCTACAAGGTGCGGAGATTTATACCCGTAACTCATGGCTTTGAGTTCGCCCTCCAGATTTTCGGGCTTGATACCGTATTTCTGATATTCACTTTCAGGGATACGGCTTGTGTCGAATTGCTTAAATTCGGTCTTCTGTTCGGTTGCTGGTGTTGCTTCCATTTTTTCTTCTTTTTTTTCGGTTTGAACTTGCTTTTCACTCTCTTTGGTGGATTGTTCCTGCTGATTCATATAATCTTTCGGATTGATACGATACTTCTCCAAATCTTCATCACTTAGTTTTAATACTTTATCAAGCATATCGACGGTAACCGCATAGAATCCTGTATGCGACGGGTTTTTAGCTTGATTAAAGAAGTTTTTGAAAAAGTTTTCAAGGGGATCGGCGTGTTTGTCAATTTTGATAAAATCGGTTTGCTTCGCCTTCATGGGATCAATGGCATCAATTTTACCTTTTTTGTCGATGCCTTTCACGACTTTGAGTTTGTTGCCTTCTCCTTCATCTCGCATCAGGAGAACTTTGTCTTTCGGATTTAATTTTTCATCCATAATAAAAACTGTTTTTGTTCTGCATCACTATTAATGCAGAATAAAAGTAGCGGTAATCAAGAGGTTAGCTGTTGATTTTTCGGCAGGTGGTCGCTTGTGGCTTCGATTTGGCAGTGAGTGGCGTTATAGGAAAAACAAAGAGCCGGAAATCCGGCTCTCCTACATTATATATATATGTATATTTATTCTTGTTGCTGTAATAAATGAGCCAATGAAGGATCATCCTTAATGCGTTGTAGTTCTTCTGCAACAATTTGTTTGGTTTCCTCTTTGATACGGTTATAGTTGAGCTGTATCTGCTCTTTCATCTTATCTACTCCGTTTTCGTCTTTAAAGTCGGTAATAATAGGAATAGATTGATAAGCCTTAGTTTCGGCAGCTACCTTTGCATTATCTACAACTATTTCACAATGGAAAATTTTCTGCTCGATACGTTCATCAAAGTTGTCGGCAATCGCTCCGACAAACATCCCTTGTGTCAAGTTACTGATTTTGGACGGTGGTATCAAGCTATCCATCTGGGTACTTATAGAGGTCGATTTATCATTGCGGTTAATAGTCATAGACTGGCGTTTCTGTAAGACTTTACCAAATCTATCGGATAATGTTTTTGCAGTTTCTCCCACAACCTGACCGCTAAAAACATTTCCTACGGTGTTCATCACAACTTTTGCTTCCTTATCCCCGTAGTCCCTTATTAGCTGCGAAAAATCCTGAAAGCCCAAAAGCACAGCAACCTTATTACTACGGGCTGTTGCGATCAAATTGTCAAGACCTTTGAAATAAATTGTCGGTAATTCGTCGATTACGACCGAACTCTTTAATTGCCCTTTTTTGTTTATCAATTTAACTATTCTGGAATTGTAAAGTCCCAAAGCTGCGCCGTATATATTTTGCCTATCGGGGTTATTGCCTACGACTAATACCTTCGGATCATCAGGGTTGTTTATATCAAGCGTGAACTCATCACCGCTCATTACCCAGTATAATTGCGGGCTAATCATTCTTGAAAGCGGTATTTTAGCACTTGCTATCTGTCCCTGCAACTGTTCCATTGCGCCCCCAAGCCACGCGTCCATAAAGGGACTTAGGTAGTTTTCCAGTTCGGGATAACTTGTCAAAATAGGGAAAATATCTTCATACCTTTTATTCAGGAACTCTATCGCATGAGGGAATGTGCAATATTTTCCGTCTTTATAAATTCGGAGATACCATATAATAGCAGCAAACAGAATTATCGGAGATTCCACAAAGAAGTCGCCTTGTTTTTGCACCCATGTTTTATTAAGGTTAAGCATAATTGTATAACTCGATTCGTAAGCATCGCTAATATCTTCCATGAAAGAAGGGTTGATTGGATTACATCGGTGTGAACGGCTCGGATCGTCGAAGTTTATCACGTAAAACGTGGGGACTTTTTTGTAGCCTAATTGATTGTTCAGTAAATGATTATAAGCGATTGTAGAAAGGTCAGGGTCGGGTAGGTCAGCACCCTTACGGGTGCTTTCCCCCCTAAGAACCGTGCGTG
>ERZ778021.450-NODE-450-length-74412-cov-5.289616_pt1 | contig 74412 bp, 82 predicted proteins | sample MGYA00375751_ERZ778021 | MGnify/ENA primary metagenome ERZ778021 (study PRJEB29350, sample SAMN05389814) | bioreactor metagenome | isolation source: Thiocyanate stock bioreactor | place: South Africa: University of Cape Town | collected 2013-08-29 ... | reverse complement strand
AGGTCGGATCATCTCTGGCCACACCGTCTACGTGGTCGACTTCGAGCTCAAATAGGCAGAGGCGTTCAGCGCCGCCGCCCGCGCGTGTCTACGGATGGGGGGGCGGCGGCCAAGGCCTTGACGCCGGATCCTGTGGCGCCTATTGGGATGTCTGACCGATCCGTCGCAGAGACGTTCGCCCGACCCTCGCTCCTCACGGTGCAGAAGGGCCGGTCGAGGACCCACGGTGGTCGAGTGGATCCACCGTGAACGATGCCGACTCGGATCCCGCTTTGCCCCGCTGAGGGTCGAGGGAAAGCGGGGCCTACCCCGCGGGCCCACGAGGGAGTCAATGGCGAGCCCGCTCCGGCGGCCCGATCGACTCGATCTGCGCGATCATCAGTACGTAGCCGTCGGGATCTAGCACTCGCATCTCCTCGCTCGGCCCGGGGCTGCCGTCCTCGATCTCGCCGGCCTCGATCCCGGCGGCGAGAAGACGCTCGCGCAGCCCGGCAAGTTCGGTGGAGTAGAGGTAGAAGAGGACGCCTTGGCCGGCCGGCTCGATCGGATGACCGTCGAGCGTCAGCATCAACTCGGCCCCTTCGCTACTGACGGCGACCCAGACCGGCCGGCCCTTGTATTCGTATGCGCTGTCGACGGTGAACCCGAGGTGGCGATAGAAGTCGACCGAACGGGCGACGTCGTCGACATGGACGAACGGGACGAGGCGGTTGACCCGGGGCGCCGCCGCATCGGCCTCGTCGAGCGGGGGCCACGGGCCGGGCGCCACCGAGGATCCCGATCCGACGCCCCGCAGGTAGGAGAGCGCGGAGGCCCGGTCGGCGCACCCCTTCAGCTCGACGATCAGGTGGTCATGGAAGGTGACGACGAGGTAGGCGATCCCCTCGTCGAGCGGGCGTCCGTCCTCGGGGGGCAGTTCGGGACGGAAGCCGAGGAGCGTGCGGTTCCCCTCGGGAACCATCTCCTCGATCGTGCCGCGCAGGCCCGAGTCGAGGTTGCGGGCAAACGTCTCGAGGATCGCCGCGCGGCCTTGGCAGTTCCACGGACCGTCGTGTACCGCCCGCCAGGAGGCGTCGGGATCTAGAGCATCGGCGACGACGGAGAGGTCGCCGACGCTCATGGCCTCCCACGATTCTCGGAGCAGATCGAGATGAGGTTCCTCGGCCATCGATGGCATTGTCGCCGAACGTGATGGTCGCGGCGCTCTGGAGGGACTCAGCTCGGCGGGCGCCGGTGACTGCAATCCTTCCCCGATGGGGGACAGCCCGACCATCTATGAGTGGGCCGGCGGCACCGAGGCGTTCAAGCGCTGGCTGAACCGGTTTCTACGATCTGGTCGAAGCCGACGGGACGCTGCTGCCCCTATTCGGCGGCACCGTCACGCGCGAGCACCGCGACCACGTCGTCGCCTGGTGGGTCGAGGTGATGGGTGGGCCCGCCGACTACACCGCGAACCTCGGCGGCTATCCGGCGATGCTCGCCCACCACCGTGACCTTGCGATCACCGCCGAGCAACGGCGGCTCTTCGTCAACCTGCTGAGCCAGGCTGCCGATGAGGTCGAGCTGCCGGCCGACCCGGAGTTCAGGGCGGCGCTCATCGGCTACGCGGAGTGGGGGACCCGTCTGGCGATGCACAACTCCCAACCCGACGTCGACGACGTCGTCACCGAGGCGCCGACCCCGCGTTGGGGCTGGGGCGTCGCGCCGCCCTACGAGGGTTAGGCGACGGCCTCACGCGGTCGCCGACCCGGCCAATTCGTAGCACTCGTCGGCACGCAGGCATTCTGAGGCCCGTTTCTCGGCGAGGGTCAGGATATGGGTCCTGATCGGGACGTCGTCGTAGCGGTCGAGGACGGCATCCGCGCAAGCGCGGATCTCCCCGCCGGTCCGGGTCCCGGCGAACTGCCGATCGAGGACCGGGAGGAGACGGGCCAGGCGCCGTTGGCCTACTCGCCAACGCGGCCCTCGGCCTCTGGTGGCTCGACCCGGTCGCAGCCCTGGTGATCGCGGCACTGGGCCTGAACGAGGGGGTCAAGTCCTGGCGGGGCGAGGACTGCTGCGCGGTCGCGGTCGTCCCCGATACCGGGTGCGGGCCGGGAGGCAATCCCGCGGGTTTGCCACAACGACCACTGGTGCTTTCGGCGGACGCGCAGGGCGCCCCGCGAGGGGAGCATGCGGCGGTCAGCACAAACGCCGACCGGCTGGAGGAAACATGAAAGCGAAGCTGTTGCGAGGGGCCACCGTGGGCGTCGTCGCCGCGGGCCTTGCCCTGGGATCGCTCGGTGGTGCCACCGCCACCGCAAATCCCGGCAACCGTCAGCACCCGCACGACCATCATCACTGCGACCACTGGGACCGCCACCATCACTGTGGCCGCTGGGACTGGAGGGCTTGAGCGCCATGCGCCCGTCACCGCGCATCCTCGTCGCGCTCGCCTGCCTGCTTGCCGCTGCGCTCCTCCTCCCCGCCGCGGCGGCGGGCGACCTGGCCCAGGAGGAACAACAGGGCGAAGGCCTGGCCGAATCGGTGCATTCAGGGGAACGGCGGTGCTCTGACCTCACTGCCGAGGACGTCGAGCTGATCGGTGAGTACGCGATGGGCCGCTACCTCGCGGACCCGGCCGCCCACGAGGCGATGAACCGGCGGATGGCCTGGATGATGGGCGCGGCCGGGGAGCGCCGTATGCACGTCGCGCTCGGCTACCGCTACACGGGCTGTCGGGGTGGGCCGCCCTGGGGCTGGATGGGTCCGATGGCGGGGATGATGTACGGCCGCTACGGCGGTGACGAATCCGGCGGCCATCACGGCTCCGGGATGATGGGTGGTCCCTGGGAAGGCGAAGGAGACGAATACCTCGGCTCGATGATGTCCGGCTGGCACCACGGCGACGGCGGCATCGGTGGCATCGGCGTGGTCCTGATCGCCCTCGTCGCGGCGGCGGTCGGTGGCGGGATCGCCGTACTCGTCCTGCGCCGCCGCGGACCCGACCGGGACGGGGCGACCGGAGGAGGATCACCTGCGGGTGATGGGGTGTGAGGGATTCTGTCGTTGTGGTTGTGGGGCGGTGGTCGTGCTGGTGGCTATCGCCGGTTGGCTTCCGAGAGCGGGAGTAGGCCGCACCCCCACCCATCCTCACCCGCCTCGGATCGGTGACGCCCAGACCGCCACCGACCACGACCATCGGCGTCCAGACGATGCCCTCGAGGAGATACTGGGGGAGTGGTGTCGAGCCCAGGGCGGGCTTGCAGGCGCGGCGTGCTCATGCACGGGGGGGTCTCCACGAATCGCCGCCAGAGCGTCGGCGGCTGGCATCGGGGCTGATCCTGGCGACGATGAGCGTCGCCGCGTTCGGCTATCTGCCGCCGCTCGCCGGCGGCTGCTGCGGGAGGGGATCGATCTCGCGGTGATCCTCAACGCGGTCCCGCGCGCTGGGGCCTGGAAAGGGGCTGACGCGACGCGCAACACCCGCGCCGGGATCACCGCACTTCGGCGGGCACCCGCTCCCGGGGCGGCTCAACCGGGATGTGCGTGTCGCGGTGGCCGAAATGCACGTCGGGGAGCACCCGGTCGAGCCAGCTCGGCAGCCACCAGGCGGCGCGCCCGCTCAGCCGCAGGAATACCGGCAGCAGGAGCAGGCGGACGAGGAAGGCGTCGAGAAGGACCGCGATCCCGAGGATCATCCCCATCTCCTTCGGCGGCAGCGGGCCGGAGAGGGCGAAGGTGAAGAACACCGCCACCATCACCGCGCCGGCGGCGAGGATCACCCGGCCGGAGTGGGCGAGGCCGCCGATCATCGCCTGCTTCGGGTCGCCGGACGCTTCCCAGTGCTCGCGCGCGGAGGAGAGCAGGAAGACCGTGTAGTCCATCGCGATCGCGAAGATCATCGCGAAGAAGAAGACCGGCCCCCAGGCGTCGACGAACCCCTGCGCTTCGAAGCCGAGCAGGCCGGCCCCGTGGCCGTCCTGGAAGATCAGCTTGGCGACGCCGAACGCGGCGCCGACCGAGAGCAGGTTGGCGAGCACCCCGATCGCCGCCACCAGCGGTGCCTGGAAGGCGATCAGCAGGAGCAGGAAGCCGAGGCCGAGGACCACTCCGATCACCAGCGGCGTCTTCGCCGCGAGCGCCGCTTCGAGGTCGTGGTTCTCCGCCGAGGGGCCGCCGACAAGAGCACCCGGCGGCAGCTCCCCGCGCAGGCGGTCGAGCGTCGCGCCGCTCGCTTCGGTGGAGGGGCCGGTAGTCGGGACGGCCTCGATCAGGGCCAGTCCTTCGCGCCCGGGAAGCGGCCTGCCGACCGCGGCGACGCCCGCGTCGGCGCGCAGGGCGGCGGCCGTCGCGGCGGCTTCCCCGCGCGGCACCACCACCTGCAGGGTGCCCGGCGTGCCGGGGCCGAAGCCGGCGCTGACCTGGCGGTAGCCGATCCGGGAGGGATCCTTCTTGGGCACGACCTTGATCGAGGGCATCCCCGTCTTCAGGCTCAGCACCGGCAGCGCCAGCGCGACCAGGACGACCAGGGCCAGGCCCCCGAAGGCGGCCGGATGGCGCCAGAGAACCTCGCCCCAACGGCCGAAGCGGGCCGAGCGGTGGTCGCCCGAATGGGCCCAGGGCAGCGAGAGCTTGTCGACGCGCGGCCCCAGCTTCGAAAGCACCGCCGGCAGCAGGGTCAGCGTCGCGGCGAGGACGAAGACCACCGAGAACATGATCCCCAGCGACATCGAGCGGAAGGCCGGGCTCGGCACCAGCATCACCGCCGAGAGCGAGATCAGCACGGTGATGCCGGAGAAGAGGACCGCCTTGCCGGCCGTGTCCATCGTCTCGCCGACCGCGCGAGGCACGTCCTCGTGCTGCCCGAACAGCGCGCCCCGGAAGCGCATCACGACGAAGAGCGCGTAGTCGATGCCGAGTGCGAGGGCGAACATCAGGGCGAAGTTCATCGCCCAGATCGAGATCGGCGAGATCAGGGTGCCGAGGTAGAGGACCCCGGCGGAGGCGACGAGGTCGACGATCGTCAACAGCAGCGGCAGACCGGCGGCGACCAGCGAGCCGAAGGCGAGGACGAGGACCGCCAGCGTCACCGGCCAGGAGAAGAGCTCGGACTTCATCATCGCTTCGCGGTTGGCTTCGTTGAAGTCCGACCACATCCCGGCGGCGCCGGTGAGGTTCGCTTCGACCCCGGGCGCGGCGACGGCGGCGACTTCGGTCTTCAGGTCGTCGGCTGCGGCGACCATCTCGTTCGGGGTCGCGGCGGCGGTGCCGACGATCACCGCCGTGTGGCCGTCGGCCGAGACCTGCCCGCTCGCCGCCGGCGGGAACACCCGGCCCACCTTCGAATTCGACCCCAGCATGCCGCCGACGCGCGCGACCGTGCGGCGGAAGGCCGGGTCCGTGGCGGTCAGCTCGGGGGAGTGGACGGCTACCTGGATCGCGTAGGAGCCGGCGCCGCCGAAGGCGCGGTCGGCGGCTTCGCGGACCTTCACCGACTCGGACCCGTTCGCCTGCCAGCCCGCGCCGGAGAGCGCCGTCTCGACCCGCGGCGCGAAGACGCCGAGGGCGACGGCGACGACCGCCCAGGAGGCGAAGACCGCGCGCCGGTGCAGGGCGGCGAACCGCCCCAGCCGTCCGATCGGCCCGAGCGCGCTCATCGCGGGCACCCGCGCCGGAAGCCGAGGTAGCGCTGCAGGAGCCAGGAGCTCGGGCAGTTGCCGAAGGCGACGAAGGCGAGCTGGTTGGCGCCGACGAAGACGGTCAGCAGCAGGAACCAGGGGCTGACCAGGGCGGCAAGCGCCGCGCTGAGGATGGTCATCTTCCCCGCCAGCAGGAAGAGGACGCGCTCGAGCGGCCAGCTCCGTCGGGAGGCCCTGGCACCTTTCGACACATCGACCGTCGCCATCTCGCTATCCTTTCCACAAAGTACAAATTGACAACTTAACAGTTGTGGAAGAGAATATAACACCATCATGCAAAGCCCGCTGACCCCAGATGCCGCCGAGCTGATCGCCCGCCGGTTCCTCGCCCTCTCCGACCCCACCCGCCTGCGCCTGGTCGACCTGCTGCGCACCCGCGGCGAGACTTCGGTCGGCGAGCTGGCCGAGGCGCTCGGCGCCTCCCAGCAGAACGTCTCCAAGCACCTCGCCACGCTGTACGCGGAGGGGTTCGTCTCCCGCCGCAAGCAGGGGACGAGCTCGATCTACGCGATCGCCGACCCGGCCGTCTTCGACCTTTGCGAGCAGGTCTGCGGCGGGATCGAAGCGCAGCTCTCCTCGCTCGATGCGGCGCTCAAAGGCTGAGGCGGCTTGGCGTCTCTTTGCCTGCCGGAGCGCAGAATCCGGTGAACCAGCAAGGCTTCAAGAGGAGACATCGGATGGACAGCGACCGACGCGCCAAGGTCGTCGCGGTGGCGACGTTCGTCTAGCCCGCCGCTCCAGCCCGTGCATGAGTCTGTTCTCTGATCTTCGCTTCTTCGGGACATGGCGTGATTCTTCGGCGACGGCGTGGGAAGGTCCCACGTCAGGCAGGCTTGCGGGCGCGGACGATCGCCGAGCCGGCGTGCTCGTGGACGCGATGCGTCTCCACGATCTCGACGTCCTCGAGCCCGGCGGCGGCGAGGGCATCCTCTGGGAGAGGTCGAAGAGCGGCACCAGCCGCGCGCAGGAGCTCGTCCGCCAGATGGCGCTGGACGGCTGTGCCGCCGCCTAGCCCGGCCTGACGAGCAGCCCGGTAGGCCCGGTTGGGATTCGGGCATCGAAATGGCATCTCAGGAACCGCCAATGGCGCCGCGGTCTACACAGGCCACCTCCTGCATAATCCGGTTCGCTCCGTCCGGTCGCTTCGCCGGGTGGCCCGCCCCGATTTCCCGCGCAGCATCCTCGAGTTCCAGGCCCGCTTCGCCGACGAGGACGCCTGTCGCAACTACCTCTTCGAGTCGCGGTGGCCGGAGGGTTTGACCTGTCCTCGTTGCGGTGCAGGTCCGCCGGCGAGCAGCCGAGGCGTCGGCTCTGGGAATGCCGCGACTGCGGGCACCAGACCTCGGTGACCGCGGGGACGGTGATGCATGGGACCCGCACTCCCCTGCGGGTGTGGTTCTGGGCCGCCTACCTGGTGGCGACCCACCACCCGGGGATCTCGGCCGTCCAGCTGCAACGCAGCTCGGCATCAAGCGCTATGAGACGACCTGGCTGATCCTCCACAAGCTCCGCCGGGCGATGGTCGCACCCGAGCCGAGCCTGCTGCGCGGACCGGTCGAGGTCGACGAGTTCTACGTCGGCGGGATCGAGGCGGGCAGCGGCGCAGGACGGAAATCCGGCTCCACCAAGGCGATCGTCGTGGTCGCGGTCGAGCTCCGCGGGCAAGGCTCCGGGCGCATCCGACTCGGCGTCGTCCCCGATCTCTCCAACGCCCACCTCTGGGGATTCGTCGGGGGAGGCGGTAGCGGCCGGAGCGGTCGTGCCCACCGACGCCTGGCAGGGCTACCGGCGGCTGGCTCGGCTCGGCTACGACCACCGATCCGCGAGCCGGCGCCAGGCCGAACCCGGCGAATCGCTTCTGCCCCGGGCCCACCGCGCGATCTCGAACCTCAAGGCCTTGCTGCACGGCACCCACCGCGACGTCTCGCGCGGGCACCTGCAGGTCTACCTCGACGAGTTCGTCTTCCGGCACAACCGGCGCCGCACCCCGATGGCCGCCTTCCAGACCCTGCTCGGTCTCGGGGCCAACCGACCGCCGACCACCTAGCGGGAGATCACCGCCCACGCCGCCTGACCCTGCTCACGGAGCGAACCGGATATGCAGGAGCGCTCTTATCGGGCGCACCTCGAACTCGCAGGCGCCGACCGCAACTGCTGGCAACGCACCCAGTTCCGGTGTCCGTCGGGACCCTTGGACGGGGTCGATTTTCCACCGTCCTGGACAGGCGGCGTGAAAGTTTTGCCGGTCATCCCAACGTTCTTTGGAATGATGACCGAGACTCGCAAGCACCGCGCCTTGATCGCGGCCTCCGTGTTCGTCGTCGTGCTCGCCACGGCGTTCACCCTTCTGACCCGGATCGGCAGCGACGCCGACCCCGCGGCGGCGGCCGAAGCGAATCCGTGCGCGGTGCCGGTGACGAACAAGATCGCCTGCGAGAACTCGAAACCCGGCGACCCGCCTGCCAACTGGCAGATCATCGGGATCGGCGACGAAGGCATACAGGGTTATGCGACGGCGATGAGCACCCCGGTCGGCGGCACCGTCAATTTCAAGATCAAGACGACGTCCAACAGCTACCGGATCAACATCCTGCGCCTCGGCTATTACGGTGGTGACGGGGCGCGGATCATCGCCGAAGGGATCAAACCCAGCGCGACGCTGCCGCAGACGCAGCCCGAATGCATGCACGAAGAAACGACGGGGCTGATCGACTGCGGCAACTGGTCGGTCTCGGCCTCCTGGAAAGTGCCGGCCGAAGCGGTTTCCGGTCTCTACATGGCGCAGCTGATCCGCGAAGACTCGGGCAACAAAGGCGGCGAAAGCCAGATCTTCTTCGACGTGACGGAACCGGAAAGTCACGCGCCGATCGTGCTTCAGACCTCCGACTCGACCTGGCAGGCCTACAACGCCTGGGGCGGGAACAGCCTCTACAGCTGCACCAAATTCTGCCCGAAAGGCGAACCGGAAGCGTATAAGGCGGCCTACTCCGTCTCCTACAATCGACCCTTCGACGGCACGCTGGCGGTCGACGACGGCAAAGGGGACCCCTTCTACGCCGAATACCAGATGATCCGCTGGCTGGAGAAACAGGGCTACAACATGACCTACGTCTCGCAGCCGGAAGTGTCCGCCGGCCCGGGGGCTCTCCTGAACCACAAAGTGTTCATCTCGAGCGGCCATGACGAGTACTGGACCGCGGGAGAGCGGGCGGCGGTGGAAGCAGCCCGCGATACCGGTGTCAACCTGGCCTTCTTCACCGGCAACGAGGTCTACTGGAAGACCCGCTTCGGGCCCAGCATCGACTCCTCGAAAACGCCGAGCCGGACGCTGACCACCTACAAGGAGACTCATTTCAACGAACCGATCGACCCCGAAGAGCCGAAAACGGCGACCTCGACCTGGCAGGACCCTCGTTTCAAATCCGGCGGCGCCGGCAACCCTCCCAACGCGCTGACCGGCCAGCAGTTCCTGGTCAACTCCGGCACCGCCGACATCAAAGTCCCGGGCACCTTCGCCGGCCTGCGCTTCTGGAAGAACACCGCGGTCGAAAAACTGACCCCGACGCAGACGCTCACCCTGAGCCCCGGAACGGGAACGCTCGGCTACGAGTGGGACGTCGACCAGGACAACGGCTTCCGTCCCGCCGGCCGCATCCCTTTGTCCTCGACCACCGTCAACGGGCTCGAAGTCTTCACCGACTACGGGACCAGGGTCGAAGAACACGGGATCGCCACCCACAGCCTCTCGCTCTACCGGGCCCCGAGCGGCGCGCTCGTCTTCGGCGCCGGCACCGTCCAGTGGTCCTGGGGCCTCGACAAAACGAACGCCTGGGACGGCGGTTCCACCAATCCTGCCGAAAAAGCGCCTGACCCGAACATGGAGCAGGCGACGGTGAACCTGCTCGCCGAAATGGGCGCCCAGCCGGCGACCCTGCAGTCGAATCTCGTCCCGGCCACCGAATCGAGCGATCACACCCCGCCGACGGCTACGGTCACCTCGCCGACCTCCGGCGCCCAGCTCAAAGGCTCGGAAACGGTGACGATCAGCGGCACCGCCGCCGACACCGGGGGCGGCGTCGTCGCCGGGGTCGAAGTCTCGACCGATGGCGGCGCGACCTGGCACCCGGCCACCGGGACCACGAACTGGACCTACGCCTGGAACGTCGAGCCGGAGTCCTCGACCAAGATCCAGGCGCGCGCGATCGACGACTCGGCCAACATCGGCAAAGCGAGCAGCCCGGTGGAAGTCGCCATCGCCTGTCCGTGCTCGATGCTCGGCGCCCGCACGCCGACCACGCCCGACGCCGGCGACAACGGCTCGATCACGGTGGGGGTCAAGTTCCGCAGTGATGTCGGCGGCACGATCAACGGGATCCGCTTCTACAAAGCGACGGCAAACACCGGGACGCACGTCGGCAGCCTCTGGACGGCGTCCGGCCAGATGCTCGGCGAAGCGACCTTCAAAAACGAAACGACCTCCGGCTGGCAGCAGGTCGAATTCGCCAGCCCCGTGCAGATCCAGCCGAACACCGTCTACGTCGCCGCCTACTTCGCCCCCAACGGGCACTACTCCGACACCGCCTGGCAGATGAGCGAACCACCGGCGGTCGGCCCGACGATCCTGAACCAGGGCAACCTCCACTTCCTGAAAGACACCGAAGGCGGCAACGGGCTCTACGAATACGGCAGCACCGGCACCTTCCCGACCCACGCCTACCACGCCGACAACTACTGGGTCGACGTCCTCTTCACGCCGAAGACCCCGCCGCTCGCGCCGGGCGCCCCGGCCTCGGTGTCGGCGACGACCGGCGAACTCGGACAGTCGACGGTGAAATGGACCGCTCCCCCGAGCGGAGGTGTGGTCGAAAACTACAAACTCACCCCCTACATCGGCTCGACCGCGCAGACCTCGGTCACGGTGCCCGCGGGCACCACCGAAAAGGTCGTCACCGGCCTGACCGGCGGGACCACCTACACCTTCGTGGTCAGCGCGACCAACGAAGGCGGGACCACCGCCTCGAGCCCGTCCGCCCCGGTCACCCCGACCGCGGCGACGGTGCCCGGCGCGCCGACCGAAGCGAGCGCCAAAGCAGGCGCCACCTCGGCGACGGTGACCTGGACCGCTCCGTCGAGCAACGGCGGCAGCCCGATCACCGGCTACAAAGTGACCCCCTACCTGAACGGCACCACGGCGCAGACCCCGGTCTCCGCCGGCGCCGGGGCCACCTCGGCCACGGTCAGCAGCCTCACCGCGGGCAGCAGCTACACCTTCACGGTGCTGGCGGTCAACGCGGTCGGCAACGGCCCGGAGTCCACGCAGTCGAACTCGGTGGTCCCGTTCTCGCTGAACCCGGCCGGAGCGCCGACCGGCGTCGTCGCCACCGGCAAGAGCGCGGGCGCGCTCCTCACCTGGAAAGCGCCCGCCAGCGACGGCGGCAGCCCGATCACCGCCTACCGGATCACCCCGATCCTCGGCGGCGTCCCGCAGACCCCGCTGACCACCGGGTCCGCGGCGGTCGAAGCCAGCATCACCGGCCTCACCAACAACACCGCCTACACCTTCAAGGTGGCGGCGATCACCAGCGCCGGGGCCGGCGCCGAATCGGAAGCCTCCAACTCGGTGACCCCGTACGACACGGTCTTCGACCTGGCGACGCCGGGCACCGTGGACGGCGGTGACGGCGGCTCGGTCGAGCTCGGGGTGAAGATCCGGAGCTCCGTCTCGGGCACCATCAACGGCGTCCGCTTCTACAAAGCGGCGACCAACGTCGGCACCCACGTCGGCAGCCTCTGGACGATGAGCGGGCAGCTGCTCGCGGAAGCGACCTTCACCAACGAGTCGGCCTCCGGCTGGCAGCAGGTGACCTTCGCCACCCCGGTCCAGATCGAACCGAACACGACCTACGTCGCCGGCTACCTGGCGCCGAACGGCCACTACTCGGTCAACGGCCCGAACCTCACGGCCGGGATCGTCAACGGCCCGCTGACGGCGGAAAGCGACAGCTCCGAACTCTCGGGCACGGAAGGCAACGGCCTCTTCGCCTACGGCAGCGGCGTCACCTTCCCGACCCAGAGCTACAACGCCTCCAACTACTTCGTCGACGTGCTGTTCACGCCTGAACCGCCGGCGACGATCCCGGGGGCCCCGGGCACCCCGACGGCGACCGCCGGCCTCGGCTCGGCGACGGTCAAATGGGCCGCCCCGACCACCGGCAGCAAACCGACCAACTACACGGTGACCCCGTTCATCTCCGGCGTCGCCCAGACGGCGAGCGCGAAAACGGTGACGGGCAACCCGCCGGCCACCGAAACGACGGTCAGCGGGCTGAAATCGGGCACCAGCTACACCTTCAAGGTGAAGGCGACGAACGCCGCCGGCACCGGTGCCGAATCGGCCGCCTCGAACGCGGTCTCGCCGACCGGCGCGACCCTGCCGGGTGAACCGACCGAAGTCGCCGCGGCGCCTCGCAACGCGAGCGCGGCAGTGACCTGGAAAGTCCCGGCCTCGGACGGCGGCGGCACGATCACCAGCTACAAAATCACCCCCTACCTGAACGGCACCACGCCGCTGACCGCGACCACGGTCACCGGCGCCACCACCACCTCGGCGACGGTCTCCTCGCTGACCAACGGCCAGAGCTACACGTTCAAAGTCGCCGCGGTCAACGCGATCGGCACCGGCACCGCCTCGGCGGCCTCCGGCGCGGCGGTCCCGCGGGTGACCCTGTTCGAGCAGGGGACCCCGGGCACGGTGAACGTCGCCGACTCGGCCTCGGTCGTCCTCGGGATGAAGTTCCAGACCTCGACCGCAGGCAAAATCAGCGGCATCCGGTTCTACAAGTCGGCTGGCAACACCGGCACCCACATGATCGCCGTGTGGAGCAGCACCGGCACGCTGCTCGCCTCGGCCTCCGTCACCGGCGAGACCGCGTCGGGCTGGCAGGAACAGGCCTTCGCGACGCCGGTCTCGGTCGCCGCCAACACCACCTACGTGGCCGGCTACCTGGCCCCGAAAGGCCACTACTCGGCGACCTCGAACGGCTTCTCGGCGGCGATCAAAGTGACGCCGTTGACCGGCCTGGCGAACTCGACCAGCGCCAACGGCCTCTACACCTACAGCAGCTCGCTGGTCTTCCCGACGAGCAGCTACAACTCGACGAACTACTTCGTCGACGTGATGTACGTCCCATGATCAGGCTCCGAAACATCACTCGCCTGGCCCTGATGGCGCTGGTCGCGGCGATCGCCGTCTCCGCATGTGGGGGCGGTGGGGCCGGCACCAGCACCAACGACGCGGTCAGCGAGTCTGGCTCGGAAGCCGAAATCGTGGAAGGCGCGTTCTGGGGCGGGCACGACACCGACGAGGTGAGCGTGACCGGCAAAAAGCCCGTGAAGCCGTGCTCACTGGTACCGAAAGGGAAGGCGGAAGCGATCCTCGGCGCCGACGTCCAGGTCTCCGAACGCCTCCAGGGTCCCACCTGCGTCTACCTCGGATCCGGGCGGGAGATCGACCTGGTGGTCGAGCAGAACTCGGTGGCCTCGCGCAAGAGCGAAGCCGACCGGGTGGAACCGGTCGGGATCGACGGCCGCCAGGCCTACTGCCTCACCTCCCGGTCCACCTCGGTCCTGGCGTCGGTGGGCGGCGGCCTCGTGCTGCAGGTGACCGGCCCCTGTCAGGCCGGCGTCCGCTTCGCCTCGCTCGCCCTTGAGAGCCTCTAGACCGCCCGGCGCTCAATAGCCCGCCGGATGCCGGGCGGTGAAAGGCCCGGTCGCCGCCGCTGCCGTGGATGAGTACCAGCGAGGCCCGTCGGCACCACCTGCGGTGTCGAAGCGCAGTCCCGCGATCACCGCGTAGGCGTGGCCCGGATTGGAGTAGACCGTGATCCAACGTCCCGCTCCCGGCGCGCCCCAGGTTTCGAACGAGGTCGAATCGAGTGGGGTGGACAGCAGTTTGGCGCCGCGGAGAGCAAAGCTGACGGCGCCGGAGCAGTCGTAGCCGGCGTCGTTCCATTTGCCGTGACCGCCGCCCCAGAGATAGGGCTTGGTGCGGATCTTGTTGGCGGCGGCGATCACCTGTTGGACCCCGGCGGGTGCTCCTGGCGGGGCGATCGCTTCACCGTCGACGAGGCGGGCGGCGGGAGTCGCCGCGCACGTCGTCCCACATGCTTCTTCGGTGGCCGGGGATTCGGCCACACCATGACCTTCGGGGTGTGGGTCGAGGCCCCCACCGGCGGCTGACGCCGCGCCGGGGAGCAGGAGGGTGAACGTCAGGATCAGGAGCGCAAGGCGCCGCGGGCGATAGGGCAAAGGTCGATCTCCTTCGTCGGCCTACGGGGTTAGCTGTCGGGCTGGCGCTAAAGGAGCTTGCGCCTCCACTTCTCGTGGACTCGCCCCGGATACCTGGTTCCCCCGCTCGTCCTCCTTGTTGGGAGAGGACGACTCGGCTCGTTGGTCTTGATTGCGCGGCAGTGTAGGCAATCCGGACGTTCGGCGCAACATCCGTATGTTCGTGCGTTTGTTATGCCGAACCTGTTAGGCTCGCCGCGCCCTCTGTTAGGGCCTCCTAAGAATCATGCTCCCCACCTTCGTAATCACCCTCCGCGAGGGCGTCGAGGCGTCGCTCATCGTGGGAGTCATCGCGGCCTTCCTTGTGAAGGAGGGGCGACGGGATGCGCTTCGGCAGATGTGGATCGGGGTCGGGTTGGCCCTGATCCTCTGTGCCGCTGTCGGTGTGGCGCTGAGGATCGTCGGCGAAGAACTGCCGCAGAGGCAGCAGGAGGGACTCGAGACGATCATCGGCGTCGTCGCCGTCGCGACGATCACGTACATGATCATCTGGATGACCCGCCACTCGGCGGGGATCAAATCCGATCTCGAAGGTGGCGCAGCTTCGGCGCTCGCGCACGGATCGACGATCGCGTTGGTCGGCATGGCCTTCCTCGCCGTCCTGCGCGAGGGGTTCGAGACCTCCGTCTTCCTGCTTGCCGCATTTCAGGATTCGACCGACACCGAGGCCGCAGGCGGCGGGGCGGTGCTCGGGCTCGTCGCGGCTCTGGCGATCGGCGTCGCCCTCTATCGAGGCGGCGTGCGCATCAACCTCGGCCGCTTCTTCCGGATCACCGGCCTCGTCCTGGTCTTCGTCGCCGCCGGGCTGCTGGCGACCGCGGCCGGCACCGCGAGCGAGGCGGGGTGGTTCACGAATTTCCAGGCTCAGGCGGTCGACCTCTCCTGGTTGGTGAGGCCCGGCACCGTGAGCGAATCGTTGCTCACCGGCATGCTCGGTCTGCGGGCCTCGATGAGCGTCGCCGCGACCGTGCTCTATCTCGGCTACGCGGTCCCGATGGCGCTCTTCGTGCTCTGGCCGAACTCGCTCCGACCCCGACGGGAGCACCGCGCGCGCGGCGCGGCGACGGCGTGACCCGGGGGTGCTCATGAGTCCGCTCTCGCGCCGGCGCCTGCTGGGCTCCGCCGGGATCGGAGCCGCCGGTCTGGGGCTCGGCGGCGCGGGCTTCCTGATCGGCCAGGAGACGGCCTCGGCGCAGGCGGCCACGACCGGGACCGTGGAATTCCACGGGACCCACCAGGCGGGGATCGACACCCCGGTCCAGGACCGATTGCACTTCGCCGCCTTCGACCTGGTCGACGACGATCGGGCCGCCTTGCGGTCGTTGCTCGAAGAGTGGTCGCAGGCGGCCGCCGAGATGACGCGCGGCCGACGGATCGGCGGCGGCGGCGACGTCGTCCTCGCGCCGCCGATGGACACGGGGGAGACCGTCGGCCTGTCGCCGGCGAATCTGACGATCACCTTCGGCTTCGGCCCGGCTCTGTTCGAGCGCCCGGGCCTCGAGCTCGCCGACAGGCGCCCGACCGCTCTGCAGGCGCTGCCGCCGCTCCCCGGCGACCAACTGAACGAGGGTGAATCAGGTGGCGACCTGTGCGTGCAGGCCTGCGCCGACGACCCACAGGTCGCCTTCCATGCCGTCCGCAACCTTGCCCGGATCGGTCGGGGGACCGTGATCCTGCGCTGGTCGCAGCTCGGTTTCGGCCGCACCTCGACCACCAGCCGATCCCAGGAGACGCCCCGCAACCTGATGGGGATGAAGGACGGGACCGCGAACATCCGCGCCGAGGACCGCGAGGCGATGGACCGTTTCGTCTGGCTCGGCTCGGATGTCGACCAGGACTGGATGCGCGACGGCACCTTCATGGTCACCCGACGGATCAGGATGATGCTCGAGGTGTGGGACAGGGCGCCGCTGGTCGACCAGCAACGGACGATCGGGCGCGAGAAGGTGAGCGGGGCGCCGCTCGGAGAGAGCGACGAGTTCGATCCGCTGCCGCTCGACAAGGAACACGACGACGGCCGTCCGGTGATCCCGGCCCGATCGCACGTGCGGCTCGCCGCGGCGCGGGAAAACGACGGCCGGAAGATCCTGCGCCGCGGCTATTCGTTCACCGACGGGGTGGACGAGAGCCTCGCCGAGCTCGACGCAGGGCTTTTCTTCATCTGCTTCCAGCGCGATCCCGCCGCGCAGTTCGTCGCGATCCAGAGGCGGCTCGGCCAGTTCGACAGCCTCAACGAGTACATAAAGCACGTTGGCTCGGCCGTCTTCGCCATCCCGCCCGGCGCCGAGCCCGGACGATTCGTCGGCGAAGGGCTCGTGACCTGAGTCCGGCGGACGCCGGGCTCCTAGCCCGTGATGCGCTCGGCCGCGATGGTGGCCACCAACGAGCGGCCCTGCTCGGTCAGTTCGTACATCACCATCTTGCCCTCACGGTGGGATCGCGCCACCCCCGCCTTCTTCAGCAGTCGGGCGTGGTGGGAGACGAGCCTCTCGTTGCGCCCGACGATCCAGGCGAGATCGCAGACGCAGGCCGACTCCGCGTCGAGCGCCAGCGCGATCGCCAGTCGGGTCGGATCCCCGAGCGCCTTGGCGGCCTCGGCCGCCGCGGTCAGTGCATCGGCGTCGGGCAGGGAGGCGCGCACCCGCTGCGCCTGCTGAAGGTCGAGACCAAGGAGGTCGGACGTGTCCCGCTCAACCGTCACCTCCGCGGAGCATACGCACGAACGTGTGGCGTCCCCATCTGTCGAAGGACTTAATAGATGAACAGTCATTCAGTTATAGTGCGGATCCATGAGCCACGGTGGACACTCCGATCCTGCGGAGCTTCTCGATCCGGGCCTCGCGAGGCAGGTCGCCGAGACCATGCAGGCGCTCGCCACGCCGAGCCGGTTGCGGATCCTCGGCCGCCTCTACGAGGGGCCGGCCTCGGTGGGCGAGATCGGCGAGGCGGTCGGGATGGACGGCTCTGCCGTATCCCATCAGCTGCGGATCCTGCGGCATCTCGGCCTCGTCACCGGCGAGCGCGAAGGGCGGCGTGTCACCTACTCGCTGCACGACGAGCACGTGGGGCAGCTGATGGAGCAGGCGATGTCGCACGTCGAGCACCTACGGCTCGGACTCTCCGAGCACGCTCACCGCAGGGCGAAGGCTCCTGCCTGATGGCGACCGAGGCACACGGCCACTCCCACGCCGCCCACGACCACGGCGGCGCGCATAGTCACACCCACGGTCTCGTGCCGGCGTCGATCAAGCGCTCGCGCGCCGGCCTCCAGGCCGTCCTGATCAGCCTCGCGGTGCTCGCCGTGACGGCGGTCGGGCAGTTCGTCGTCTACCTCGAGAGCGGCAGCGTCGCGCTTCTCGCCGACCTGATCCACAACATCGGCGATGCCCTGACCGCCGTTCCGGTGGGGGCCGCCTTCCTGATGCGCTCGTTCAAGGCCGAGAAGTACGCCGGCTATTTCGTCGTCGCGATCATCTTCATCAGTGCCTGCGTGGCTCTGTATGAGTCGATCGAGCGGTTGATAAATCCGCAGCAGCTCACCGACCTCTGGGCGCTCGCGGCGGCGGGTGCCTTCGGCTTCCTCGGGAACGAGATCGCCGCCTGGATCAGGTTGCGTGCCGGGAGACGCCTACAGAGTCCCGCGCTGATCGCCGACGGCTACCACGCCCGCACCGACGGGATCGTCAGCCTCGCCGTGGTCGCGAGCGCGATCATGGTCGCGCTCGGCCTCGGCGTCGCCGACCCGATCATCGGCCTCGCCGTGACGCTGGTCATCCTGCGGATCACCTGGCAGTCGCTCATCACCGTCAAAAACGATCCGGGGGAGCCCGAGGACCTCGACGCCGGGGACGAGGATGGCCACGGCCACTCCCACGACCACGGCCATGCGCACGAGCACTAGTCCCGGGGTGGCGCTGATCCGCGCCCAGGCGAACTTGGCGGAGCGCCGGCTTCGCTCGCCCTCGCGGGTCGCCAACGTGGCCCGTAACACCGGCGCCGAGCGGGGGAGACACGACCGCTGGAAGATCGCCCGCGATTCCTTCTGGGGCTTCGCCGGCCCGTACCTGCGTGAGGGGGACCGGGTCGCGATCCTTGGTGCTGGGAACGGAGACGACCTGCCGTTGGAGCGGATCGCGGCGCTCGCCGGCGAGGTCACCCTGATCGACCTCGACCTGAAGGCGCCGCGCGCCGCGCGCCGCCGGTTGTCCTGGCGCCTTCGTCGCCGGGTCGCCGTGATCGGCCACGAGGCGACCGGGGGTGCCGCCGACACGATCGCCGTGGCGGCGGCGCTCGGTGAGGTGCCCGGTCGGATCTCCGCACCCGAAGCGCCGCTGCCCGGGGGCCCCTATGACCTTGCGGTGGGCGATCTCCTCTACAGCCAGCTCCTCTATCCGGCGCTCCTCGACCTCGGCGTCGAGGAGCGCCGCCGTGAGGCCTTCCTCGAGCGCTACTGCCCGATCCTGACCCGCGGGATCGTCGCACGCCTCCACGCCTCGGCGCCGACGGTGGTCCACATCCACGACCCGCTCGCCTGGTGGGAGGGCCACGAGCAGACCGCCGATCTCGATCAAATCCTGCGCCTCGCCGAGGGCGACGACATCGGCGTCGCGCTCGGAGCGGTCGCCCGTGGGCTCGGCCCGGTGGAGAGCGATCCACGTGCGGCCCTCCGCTCCTTCGGCATCGAGCCGAGGGCGACGGCCTTGTGGCGTTGGCCCTTCTCGCCGGGGGTCGACTACCTCGCCTGCGCGACCCTCACCGGGGAGAGGGTCCCCACGTGATCGACAGGGTCGCCGAGCTGGTCGGTGCGGTCGCCCCGCTCATCCTCGCCGCGGCATATCTGGTCCGCGCCCGCACCCTCCGGGGTCAGGGTCGAGCGGTCCCGGCCTGGCGTCAGCTCTCCTTCGGCTTCGGCATGGTGATCATCCTGGTCGCCGTCGGCCCGCTCGAGGGGAAGGCGAGCGAACTCGTCCTCGCCCACATGGCCCAGCACATCCTGCTCGCCGACCTGGCGTCCTTGTTGATCGTCTTCGGGTTGACCGGGCCGATCATGCAGCCGCTGTTGCGCAACCAGGTCGCCCACGCCCTGCGCTTCCTGACCCATCCGGTGGTGGCGATCTCCCTCTTCACCTTCAACCTCTTCCTCTGGCACTCGCCGCCGCTTTACCAGGCGGTGCTCGACTCGGTGCCCCTGCACGAGGCCGAGCACCTCAGCTTCATCGCCACCGGCATCCTGCTCTGGATGCCGCTCTTCGGGCCGCTGCCGAAACCGAGCTGGTTCGGCAAGGGTGCCCACGTCATCTACACGGTCGGCATCTGGCTGCCGGCGATGGTCCTCGCGAACGTGCTGATGTGGTCGGACTCCGTCTTCTACCCCGACTACTCGGCGACGGCGCTCGCCAACGGGATCGAACCGGTCGCCGACCAGTCGACCGCCGGGGCGATCCTGATGGGGGAGTGCATGCTGATGGCGCTGGCGATCTTCGCCTGGGTCTTCCTGCGCTGGCCGCGGGAGGACATCGAGCGCCAGGATCTTCTCGACCTCGCCGACGCGCGTGGGGTGCCGCTCACCTACGAGCGCGCCGCGAGGGCGGTCGCCGCCGGGCGGGGGGCGGCGCTACGCGAGCGGATCGAGGCGGCCGACGACGGCCGATCCTGAAGGTCGATCGAACGGTGCTCATCGCGCGCCCCATCCGTCGCCGAGCGCCGCGACGAGCGAACGGCCGCGCTCGGTCAGTTCGTAGACCACCTTCCTCCCCTCCCGATGCGACCGGGCCAGGCCGGCGACCTTCAACGCCCGCGCGTGATCGGAGACGAACTGGCGCTCATCGCCGATGATCCAGGCGAGATCGCAGGCGCACGCCGCCTCCTCGCGGAGGGCGAGCGCGATCGCGAGGCGCGTCGGGTCGCCGAGCGCCGCGACGGCGCCCGCCTCCTGCGCCAGCGTGTCGACACCGGGGAGCGAAGCGCGCACCGGCTCGACCGTCTGCATGTCGAGACAGAGGAAGTCGCAAGTGTCCCGCTCCTCCCGGGCATCGAGCTCACCGGGCATCGTCGTCACCCCCGCCGTCCTCTTCCCGTAGGGCCGCCTCGATCGCCCGACGCATCTCCTCGCCACCGAAACCGCCCTCGATCCGAGTGCTCACCCGGCCGTCGCGCCCGATGACGAAGAGCCACGGCTCGGTTTCCAGATGGAAGGCGCGGAGCTGGGGCCGGATCCCCTTGCCGGGATCGTTGTCGCGATAGACCTCCATGTGGATGAAGGCGACCTCGTCGCCGAACTCGTCGTTGATTTCTTCGGCGATGTCGGCGACGGGCCCGCAGACCCGGCTCTCACAGAACTGCGGCGTCGAGAAGAGCAGGGCGATCGGCTTCTTGCCGTAGACGTCGGCGAGGTCGACCTTGTGCATCTGGTCCGGCGGGATGCGGGTGTCGATCTTCGACAGGTCGCCGCCGACGTCGGCGGCGGTCGGGGTATGGATCCGCGGTGCCCGCTCTCCACGGGCCGGGATCGCCGGGAATCCGCCCACCTCGATGCTGCGGACGAGGGTCCCGGTCAGGCTGCCACCCTTGCGGATCACGGCGAAGACCCGCCACTCCCCGTCCGCCGGGAGGTCGACCCTCGGCACCACATAGACGGCCAGGGCCGCTTCGGGATCGAGGGACGTCGTCTGCGCGCGGTATGCCGGTCGGGTCTCAAGTGACTCGACCCGGGCCGGGAACGGGCCGATCGCCTTGCCGTCCGCCCCTCGGGCGAAGTAGAGCGCCACGTCGGCGTCGGTCACCTGTTCCTTGCCGAGGGTGAAGACGCCGAACGCGTAGCGGTTCGGGCCGCGGTCGAAGGTGAGGCCGGTGGGCGAGACGACGAGGTTGCCCGGCCGCATCCCGGACGCGATCTCGGCGAGGGTCCGGCCTTCGGCCGCGGGGAAGATGGCCGCGCTCGGCGCCGCGCGTTCCGGGCTCGGGGGCGAGCCGCCGCCGCATCCGGCGAGGGCGGCGAGCGCGCTGAGGACGAGGAAGGCGAGACGCATCACGCGCAGTGACGCCCTCATCGCCCCTTCCCCTTCCTGAGCTTCGCCGACCCCGGCTTCCCCTTGGGCCGCCCGCCGCCGCTCCGTCGGCGTCGCCGGTCCTCCATCGTGCTGCGGACGACGCCTGCGATCACGATCACCACCGGCAGGACGTAGAAGACCCACGTCCAGTGTTCGATGTGTGCGAGCGGCGGCGTCATCGGTTCGACACCGAGAGCAGGTAGAGACCGAAGCAGGTCAGCGCCACCATCACCGCGAGCATCCAGTACTGCGAACGGGTGGCGTCGCGGTAGTCGCCCCAGTAGGCGATGGCGCGGTCATGCGCCAACACCAGCCCCAGCACATGGCCTGCGATCAGGGCGACGACCTGCACGTACCAGATGGTCCGCGCCCCGAAGGCCGCGTAGTCGATGCCGCCGCCCGCAGTGCCGAAGAGGTCGGTCGTCCCCGTCCCCAGCGGGTCCGAGAGCAGGTAGGTGAACTGCGCCTGCTCCTGGAAGACTAAGAGGCTGAAATAGTGCGCCAGTAGGTAGGCGAAGGCGATCGGGATCAGGGTGTGCGCGAATGCCGAGCGCAGTTGCGCGAACGACGGGGCGTCGCCGATGTTGCGCATCCCCCACACGCCGAGCAGGTAGACACCTGCGATCGCCGCGATGGCGAGCGCGAGGAAGACGGTGTCGGTCAGGCGCAGCGCGGCAACCGCACCGAAACCGGCGTCGAGCAGCCATCCCCCGAGGGCTTCGATGCCGCCCTTGAAGGCTCCCTCCTGCGCACCGTCGAAGCTGGTGGTCCCGATCGAGGCGACGACGACAGCCAGCGAGCCCGGGACGCCCGCCCACTGGGTCGCGGCGGCCAGCGGCCGGCGCCGGCCGAGCCTCCCGCCGCGCGCCTCGAAGACGCCGAGCTGGGAGAACATCCCAAAGTAGACCGAGAAGACCTCTCCCCGCGCGCACCAGATCTCGACCCCGAACACCGACATCATCGCGAACGTGTAGCCGCTGTACACGAGCGCGGCGACGGCGACCGTGTGGGGCGAGAGCCCGGCGCCGCCGACGCCGTAGACGACCTCGAGCCAGACGAAGGCGACGAGGCCGACCGCGGCGGGCCAGCGGCCGAGCCGCTCGGGGTAGGGCCGGTGGGCGACGCCGACGTCGGCTGGCCCCGCGCAAGCTCCGACGGCCCGACCGATGGCTCGCCAGGGAAGCCGAGCCAGACGGTGACGAAGAAGAACGTCAGGATCAGGTTGCGGTCAGGCGCTTCGGTCCCACGAAGCCCTGCGTACACGGCGATGCCGAGGAGGGCGACGCCGAGCGCGCCGAAGAGCGCCTGCGCCGCCGCCGACGCCACAGCCCGCGCCGCCGGTGAGGTCAGCGCCCGCCATCGCTCGTCCTCCAGTCGCGGCTCCCGCCAGGCGACCGAGAGCGCGAAGAAGGAGACGATGAGGACACCCGACGCCGCCCAGGCGAAGAGCCAGGCGGGGATCGGGAGATCGCCGCGGGCGGCCAGCGTGTGGCCGAAGGGAAGCGCGGGCAGCGGGATCATGGGTTGACCGCGAGCTCGGCGATGGGCGTCGCGCGCTCCTCCAACTCGACCTCGAAGACACCTTCCAGGTCGGCCGGGAAGTCGAAGGTGACCGAGCCGCCGGCGTCGATGTCCTTAGAGATGTCGTAGCCGTGCAGGTGGATCTCTTCGGCGATGTCGGAGGTGACCCGAAAGCGGACGCGCTCGCCTTGGTCGTAGGTGAGATCGGCGACGCCGCCGACCGGCTCGCCGTCACGAATGACGATCGTCGGCACCTTCGGCGCCGGCGCGCTCGCGGCTTCGGGCGCTGCAGCCCCTTCCGGCGCGGTGGATCGGTCGGCGGTGTCGGCGGCCGCACCACTGCTCGCTTCACGGGAAGTGGTGGTCGCGGTCCCGTTGTCGTCGCTCGGGTCGGATTTGAGCATGATCCCGACGATCAGGGCGGCCCCCGCGATCACGCCCAGGCCGAGCAGGACCGCCCGCTGGTCAAAGTTCCTCATCTCGTGCTCCTTCTCCAGGCACGGGCTCGGGGCCCGCGCGCAGGAATGTGCCGCCGCGCAGGGCGGCGGGGTGGACCTCCGCTGGTCAGCTCAGGCGGCCGAAGGAGGGGGGCGCTGGGCGAGGCCGAAGGCGATCGGGGAGCGGCGACGGCCGAGACGCTGAGGGGCGGTCGGCGAGGCGAGGAGGCGCGGCGGCCGGGCGGTGTCCTTGCCCGCCGGGGCGACGAGCGACTCGATCACCTCGATGCCGCGATCGAGGAGCGCTGCGATCACGCCGAAGAGGGCGGCCAGCGGAAGCGCAGTCCACCCACCGCCGGCGAATATGGCGCCGAGCCCGGCGGCGTGGCCGGCGAAGAGGGCGCCCTCCGCCAGCTCCTGGCAGCAGAAGACCGCAGCGATGCCGAGCGCGTAGGAGGTCGCCTTCAGCCGTCGCTCGGCGCGCGGGGAGGGGCTGCCTCCGAGGAGACCGCGGACCAGGCGCGCGGTGAGGACCGCGAGCCCGAAGCCGAGGATCATCGGCACCATGTGGGTCAGGTAGTCGTGGCCCTGACCCGCAAGCTCGTCGCCCGCGGCGCCGCCGTAGGCGAGCAGGTAGCGCAGCTGATGGACGGCGAAGGCGCCGAGCGCGATCAGGGAGGTCGACTGGGCCCGCGGGCCGATGACGGCACGCATTCTCACGCCGGCCAGTCTAGAGGCGCCGGGGCATCCGGCTCATTCGTCCTCGTCGAGGTGTTTCTCGACCAGCTCGATCAGCTCCACTACGTGGTCGTCGAAGAGTGAGTAGTAGGCGTGCCGGCCGTCGCGGCGTTTGCGCACCAGGCGTGCGGTGCGGAGCAGCCGCAACTGCTGCGAGCAGGCGGTGGGGCTGAGGCCTGCGGCGGTAGCCAGATCGCCGACGGCCAGTTCCTCCTCCGCATGGAGCTTTAAGACGATCCGCATCCGGCCGGGATCGGCCAGCAGCCGGAAGGTCTCGGTCAGTCGTTCCTCGCGCTCGCGGGAGGGAGGCGTGGAGCCGTCGCTGATCGTCTTGTTGGGCATCGTTCTCAAAATCTATCGGTTGCGTCTATGCATAAGTGTGCAGATATGCATATGATGCCGGCCGATGAGTCACGAGGGCCACGACCACGGCGGGCACGCGGGCCACAGTCACGGCGTCAGCGCCGACGCCGATCACGGCAAGCTGGCGATCGCGCTCGCCCTGATCGCCGGCTTCATGGTGGTCGAGGTCGTCGTCGGCATCGCGAGTTCCTCGCTGGCGCTGCTCTCCGATGCCGCCCACATGCTGAGCGACGCGGGCGCGCTGGCGCTCGCTTTGGTCGCCCTGCGACTTGCCCGTCGCCCCGCTGGGGGCAACTTCACCTTCGGCCTCAAACGGGCGGAGATCCTCTCCGCCCAGTTCAACGGGGCGACCCTCGCCGTCCTCGGCGCGGTGATCTTCGTCGAGGGTGTGCGGCGCCTCTTCAGTCCGCCCGACGTCCCGGGCCTGCCCCTGCTCGTCGTCGCCTTGGTCGGGGTGGTGGTCAACCTCGTGGCGACCTGGACGTTGGCGAGGGCCAATCGGCAAAGCCTCAACATCGAGGGCGCCTACCAGCACATCCTCACCGACCTTGCCGCCTTCGTCGCAACCGCGATCGCCGGTGTCGTGATCCTCCTCACGGGCTTCACCCGTGCCGACGGTGTCGCCGCGCTGATCATCGCCGTGATCATGTTCCGCGCCGCCTACGGACTACTTCGCGATTCTGGACGGATCCTCCTTGAGGCCGCACCCGCCGGGCTCGATCCCGAACAGGTCGGCGAGGCGATGGCAGCCGTGTCGGGCGTGGTGCAGGTCCACGACCTCCATCTCTGGGAGGTGAGCTCCGGCTTCCCTTCGCTTGCCGCCCACGTGTTGGTCGGGGAGGAGGACGACTGCCACGCCCGTCGCCGGGAGGTCGCGGCGATGCTGCACGAGCGCTTCGGGGTCGACCACGTCACCCTGCAGATGGACCACGCCCAGACCCGTCCCCTGCAGGTCGAGCCCTGCGGGGTGAGGGCCAGACCCTCAGGCCGTTTGCGGCCCGGCTGAGCGGATTGAGGGTCCTCGTCGCAGTGCGTAGCCTGGGTCCGGCGGGCGCCTCGGCAGCGGCCGTCGCCGCAGCCCTGCTGATCCTCTTCCCGCCGGGTTTCCCCAACTACGACACGATGTATTTCCTCGTCTGGGGACGCGAGGTCGGCGAAGGCGTCGGTCCTGACTACGGGTCGGTGCTGCCGCCGACCCCGCACCCGCTCGCGACGGTGGTCGCGGCGCTCCTCTCACCGCTCGGCCACGGCGCGGTCGTCGGCACGATGGTGATCGCCTACGCCTCGCTCGGCCTGGTCGCCTTCCTCGTCTATCGGCTCGGCGCCCGCTGGTTCGACCCGGCGGTCGGTGTCCTCGCCGCGGTGATCGTCCTTACCCGGGCGCCGTTCCTTTCCAACGGTCTGCGTGCCTATGTCGATCTCCCATATATCGCGCTATGCCTCGGGGCCCTCGCCCTGGTCGGCCGGAACCCCCGGGGAGGTCGGCCCGCCCTGGCGCTGCTGGCGCTCGCCGGTCTGTTGCGGCCGGAGGCGTGGCTCTTCTCCGTCGCCTATCTCGCCTACCTGCTCGCGACCTTCGAGCGACGGGGGAGGCGCTGGACGATCCGGTGGCGGCGAGGATGCTGGCGCGCCGAGGTGGTCGGTCTGGTCGCGCTCGGCCTCGCCGCGCCGTCGTGCTGGGCGCTCTTCGACCTGGTCACTACCGGCAGCCTCACCTATTCGTTCACCGGCACCCGGGAAACCGTCGAAGCCCTCGACCGCCAGACCGGCCCCGTCGACCTGATCCTCTACGGGCCGCGGCGGCTCGGCGAGGTGCTCCAGTGGCCGGGGATGGTCGGTGCGGCCGCCGGCCTCGCCTTCGGCCTCGGACTGCTGCGGCGCCGATCGACGCCCGGTGCCGTCGGCGTGGGGCTGGCGCTCGGGGCGTTCGGCCTGCTGGGGACCGCGGGCCTCGCGATCATCCCGCGGTACACGATGCTGGCCGCGGCATTGCTGGCGATCTTCGCCGCGCTCGCCCTGCTCGGCTGGCGTCTGCTGCCGAGAGGGGATCGTTGGCGACGGCGTTGGCAGCTTGCCGCCGTCGCCCTGGCGGTCCTCTTCGCCGTCTGGATCCCGACCCAATACGAGCTCGACTCCCGTGTCGCCACCGACCTCGCAAACCAAGGACGGATAGAGGGCGATCTCCATCGTCTGATCGACTCGGGCGCCTTCGCGGTGGCCTGCGGGCCGATCTCGGTGCCGAACCATCGGGCCGTTCCGCGCCTCGCGCTGGATCTCGGGGTGCGCCCGTCGACCGTGACCAGCGCGAGTGAGCAGGGCGGCGAGGTCCGCGGCTACTTCCTCGCACCCGCGAGTCCGTTCGTGATCCACAACTTCATCCTCGACCCGGCCGATCCGAGCCGTTTTCGCAGCGAGGTACCGGCGGGATTCCGGCAGATCGTCGCCAATCGATCGTGGCGTCTATATCGTGACTGTGGATGAGCCGCGTGAGTGACGCGAGATTCGGAGCAAGGGCACAGTCTGCCTCCTCGATCGCGCTCGCCGCCTTCGCCGTCCATCAGCTTCGCTACCTCGTCGCCTCCGGCGCGGGCCAGGACGGGCTCGCCCGGCTCGGCCACGCCTACCTGGGCCACCTGCCGCCGCTGCTGGTCGGGTTCGCGGTCGCCGCCGCGGTCGCCGCCGTGATGCGGGGGAGGGGCGACTCCGATCGACGGGTCGGCCGAAATCTCGGTGCCGCGTTCTTCGCACTCGGGGTCGTGGCGGTCTTCTGCGGCCAGGAGCTCCTCGAAGGAGCCCTCATCGCCGGCCACGCAGGCGATGTCGCGGCGATCTTCTCCTCCGGCGGCTGGGCCGCCGTCCCCCTGGCCGCCCTTTTCGGGCTTCTCGCGGCGGTGATCGACCGCGGCATCGAGTCGGTCGAAACCCGGCTTGCCATCTGCACCGCCTGCGTAGCCTCGGCTCCCGCAACGATCGGCGCGCCGGGCTCCGGGCAGTTCCTCATGCGGCGATGCTCGCCGCTCGCTCTCGGGATCGCCACCCGGCCACCTCCGACCCTCTCCTGATCCGGGTCGACAGGACGTCGCCGCGCGGCGACGCGATGCGCGGGCGACGTGCCCGTGAGGAGGGTTGATGGCGATGGAACGACAAACGAGGGCGCCCGCGAGGGGCGAGGACCCCGAGGCCCGGGCGCGTAGCGAGGCCTCGGGCCGCGAGATGAACGAGATGGCGATGATCTCTCTCGCCCTCTCGATCTTCTGGCTCTTTGGATTCGGGTCGGTGGCGGCGATCTGGCTCGGTCGTAAGGCGCTGGTCGAGATCGACAGGTCCGAAGGCCGGGAAAGCGGGCGGGCGATGGCATGGACCTCGATCGCCGCCTCCGCCTTCGGGTTGACGGGCACCGCGATGGTGGCCGCCGTCTGGCTGACCTCCTGAGCGGCAGGAGACCGACGCGATGCTCGACATGCCCGAGCCGACCTGCATGAAATGCAGGGGCGCGATACGCACCTACGAACGCGACGGCGTGATCGTCATCGAATGCGTCGATTGCCACGGCATCTTCCTCGACCGCGGCGAGCTCGAGCGGCTGATCGGCGCCGAGGCGACCTACCTGACCGACACCGCCGTCCGTGGGCGCGACGGACGCGGCCGTGGATTCCTCGCCCGCTTCTTCAACTCATGACCGAGCCTTCGACACCGACACCGGCTGCGCGGTCAGCCTGCGGCTTCCCAGGCCTTCAGATAGGGGAGCGGGTCGACCGCTTCACCGCCCAGCCAGGCCTCGCCCATCCAGTACTCGAAGTGCAGATGGCAGCCGGAGGCGTTGCCGGTGTCGCCGACGGTCCCCACCGGCGTCCCTGCCGTGACCAGCGTACCGACCTTCAGCGACGACGGTGCGGTCATGTGCATGTAGATGATGTCGGCGTCGACCCCTTCGGCGTCGATCACGAGGTAGTTGCCGGCCCTCGATTCGTATTTGTTGTACTCGACCTTCCCGGGGAGCGCGGCGACCAGCGGCGTGCCGCAGGCGGCGCCGACGTCGACGCCGCCGTGTTCGCGCGTGCCGCCGAAGCCCTCCCAGAGTTCGTGTGGGCCGGCGATCGGATAGGCGGTGGCGGTGCTCGACACCACGGGCGCCGGAGCCGTCGTCGGCGCCAGGACGAAGAGCTTGTGCGGGGCGGGGCGCGACTGGTGCCCGGCCTGGTCGATCACGTAGGGGCGGCCCGCGACCGCGCCTTCGGGGACCACCGCGGTCGCCGCGCGCTCGGTGCGTCGCATGGGCGTCACCTTGAGCGGGCCGCCGGCTCCACGGAAGACGACCTGGCTGACTTCTTCGAGGTCGGACCCGCGGAACCTGACGGTGGAGCCCGGTCGCACCTTGTGGACGGCGATGCACTGCTTCACGCAGATGACGTCGGCGACGGAGACGGCCCCGCCCGCGCCGACGCCGCCGGGGACGACCGCGGCGCGGGCGGGGCCGGCGAAGGCGGGCGCCAGGACGGCGAGGAGCACGCCGAGTCCGACGCGGGTATCGATCGCTCTGCGATTGGACGACACGGGACCTCTCTTCGGATCGCCTGCGGGGTTAGCTGGCGGGCTCGCGCTGAAGAGTCGCGCTACGGACCTGTGTGTCCGATTCGCCCCTGGGCCTCTGAGCCCTCTGGGTCCCCCGCTCCCGCGCGCGCAGCAGGCGGGATTAGGCAGGTTGTCGGCGCCGAGTATAGGCCGGGCGGCGGACGGCGGCTAGAGGTAGGCGAGCGGGTCCTGGGCGCCGCCGCCGGAGCGGACCTCGAAATGCAGGTGAGCGCCGAAGGAGTTGCCGGTGTTGCCGACCAGGCCGATCACCTGGCCCTGGGAGACCTTCTCGCCGAGGGAGACTTCGAAGGCCGACTGGTGGGCGTAGCAGGTGGTCAGCCCGACGCCCGGGTGTTCGATGCAGGTGTAGTTGCCGTAGCCGCCACTTTCGGACTCGCCCTGCTGCAGCACCACCGTGCCGGCGGCGGCGGCCCAGATCGGCGTCCCTTCGGCGGCACCGACGTCGATCCCCTCGTGCTGGCGACCCCAGCGGTAGCCGAAGCCCGAGGTCAGGGTGCCGTCAACCGGCCAGGCGAAGGTCCCGGTCGCGGCGCCGGGCTGGATCGGCGGCGCGGCCCCGGCGGTCGATGCGGCTGCTTCGAGAGCGGCCGCGATCTGCGTCTGGAGTTCGGAGACGTCCCCCTCAAGCACCTTTTCACGGCCCTTCAGCGAGTCGAGGGAGCTGCGGCGTTCGGCGATGGCCGCGCCGAGGGAGCTTTCCTTGGCCTCACCCCTGATCCGGGTCGCCTGCAGGGCCGCCCGGCGGACCCTGATCGCGTCGCGCGCGGCGGCGATCCGGTCGCGGAGCCGCGCCCGGCGCGTCACCGTCGCGCGGGCGTCGTCACGCAGTTCGCGTACCCGGCCGACCAGTGCCTCGTCGGCGAGGCGGATCCGTTCGAGGTATTCGCTCACGCTGGCGGCCTCGTCGAGGTCATGGCCCGCGAGCACGATGGAGGCGAGATCGGGCGTGCCGGTCTCATACATCGCCACGACCCGATCGCGCATCGCCTTCAGCGCCCGTCGCAGTCGGCCCTTCGTGACGCCCAGGTGGTCGATCGCCCGCCCCAGACCCTGGCGGGCACGGTCGAGCTCGCCCTGCTTTGCGACGAGCGCCGCACCCGTCTCCCGCTCGCGCGCCCGTACCTCGCGGGTCTGGCGCCGCAGCACCTCGATCGTCGTCCCCATCCGCCGCAGTTCGCCGGTGAGGACGCCCTTCCGTTCCCGCACCTCGCCGAGCTTGTTCTTGGTGCGGTCGAGCTCGGTCTGAGGGTCGGCCGCGAGGGCGCCGCCGCAGAGGCCGCCGAGAAGGACGGTGAGCAGTAGTGCGCAGAGAGCCTTCGCCACGAGACCCGAAGCTAGCGTCCGGAGGTGAGGGCGGGCCCCCCTCGGAGACGGGTGAACAGACACGCCCAGGAAGAACCTGTAAAGATGCACACATGCATAGTCATGCAGTCATTACCCCGCAAGGCGAGCCGATGTCGGCGGCCGGGCGGCATCGGCGCCCGCTGACGATCGCCTTCACGATCACCGCCGCCTACATGGTGGTCGAGGCGGTCGTCGGGATCCTCTCCGGCTCGCTGGCGCTGCTCAGCGACGCGGGGCACATGCTCACCGACGTGGTCGGACTCGGCATGGCGCTGGCGGCGATCCAGTTCGCCGCCAGCACCCGGGACCGCTCGGCGACCTACGGCCTCTACCGGCTGGAGGTCCTCGCGAGCGTCGCCAACGCGTTCCTTCTCTTCGGGGTCGCGATCTACGTCCTCTATGAGGCCGTGCAGCGCTTCTCCGACCCGCCCGAGGTCGCGGGGGCACCGATGCTGATCGTCGCGGCGGTGGGGCTCGGCGTGAACCTGGTCTCCTTCCGGCTGCTGCAGGCGGGGGCGGGGGAGAGTCTGAACGTCAAAGGGGCCTTCCTCGAGGTCGTCGCCGACGCGCTCGGCTCGGCCGGGGTGCTGCTCGCGGGGGCGATCGTCCTCACCACCGGGTGGCCCTACGCGGATCCGATCATCGGTGCCGCCATCGGCCTCTTCATCCTGCCGCGGACCTGGCGCCTCGGCCGGGCCGCGCTCCGGATCCTGCTCGAGACCGCGCCGCCTCACCTCGACGTCGACGAGGTCGAAGGGAGGTTGGGGGCGGTCGCCGGCGTCGCCGCCGTCCACGATCTGCACGTCTGGACCCTGACCTCCGGGCTCGATGCCGCAAGCGGGCATCTCGGCCTCGCCGCCGGCGCCGACCTGGGTGAGGTGCTGCGGGAGGCGAGCGACCTCCTGGCCGATGAGTTCGGCATCACCCACGCGACCCTCCAGTGTGAGCCGCCGGGCTGGGAAGAGGAGCCGGGGAGGATCTGAGGATGACCGTGCCGCGGACTCCAGGTCGATCTCGCCTGCGGGCCGAGGAGCGTGCGCGCGGCCGACTTCGGACGGCGTCGTTGGTCGGGATCGGGGCCTTCGCGCTCCACCAGTCGCGCCACCTGATCGCGCCGGGCGCCGGCGACTTCTCGTTGAAGGTGTCGGCGGTGCTCGCGCATCTGGCGCCCCTATTGGCCGGGCTCCTGCTCGCCGGCCTCAGCGCCCGCCTGGTCCGTTCCCGGATCGGCGGCCGGACGGCGGTGCCCGGGGAGAGGCATCTGCGCGTGGCCCCCTATGCGCTCGGCATCGCCGCGGTTTTCCTCTGCCAGCAGCTGCTCGAGGGCGCGCTGCTGGCCGGGCATGCCGGCGATCTGGCCGGCGTCTTCTCCGGGGGTGGCTGGGCGGCCCTGCCGCTGGCCGTCCTCCTTGGCGCGGTGGCCGCGCTGGTCGACCGCGGGGTCGAAGAGGTCGAGGCGAGGCTCTCCTCGCGCCGCGTCCCGCCGAGGCCGCGGGTCTTCTCCGTCGGGCAGGGGAGAGAGTCCGTCGAGCGCCGACGGGCCCTGACGCCGCTCGCCTTCGGCATCGCCCGGCGCCCTCCGCCCGCCCGCGCCTGATCGGTGGACGACCAGGCGTGACCGGAGGTTCCCTATCCGGCCTCGCGCAGACGGCGGGCGAGCGAGATCGCCCCTTCGGATCGAGGTGTAGGCGATGGAGATGGGAGCAAATGAGAAATGGCGTGGGCTTGAAGCGCCCGGAAGCCGGCGCCGAGGCACTGCGGCGGCGGGGCTTCGCCGCCTCTCCTGGCTCCGGGCGGGAGGGCTGTCCTTGGCGGCGGCAGGCATCTTCGCCGCCGGCGCGGTGGGCGGATCGGTGTCCCTCCTCATGTTCGGGGTCGACGCCGCCATAGTCGGGTTCGCGAGCACGATCCTCCTCGTCCGCACGGTGCTCGGCGGCATGCCCGGCGCCGAGCGCCTCGCGGGTGCCCGACTGATCCTCGCCATCCAGTTCTTCGCCCTCGCGGCGCTTGCGACGGTCGACTCGGTCTACTCCTTCCTCTCCGACCGTCATTCCGACCCGGGCATCCTCGGCATCTGTCTCATCGTCGTGACGGGCGCCGCGCTGGTCGCGATCGGCGGGTCGAAGATCAGGATCGGGGTCCGGCTCGGCTCGTCCCGGGTCCATCGCCAGGGTGCCGACGATATGTGGACGGCCGGGCTCGCGTTCGCGGTCGCGATCGCCTGCCTCGTCGTCGCGGTCGGCGAAGTCTGGGTCGCCGACCAGTTGGGTGCCCTCCTGGTCGCGGGCCTCGCCGTCGCCCAGGGATTCGAGTGCGGGCGTGGTGAGGGCTGGGGCCCCTGGAGGGTGGGCCGGGACCCGCGGGAGGAGGCGGCGTGACGCCCCTTCTGGCCTTCTTCTTCGCCGGCTGGTTGATCGCCGCGGGTGCCCTGATGCTGGCCGATGCGGGGGGCCATGGCAGGTTGCCGCTGGCCTGGGCGCTCGTCGGGCTCGTGCCGGTGCTGATCGCCGCCGAGCAGGGCGCCTGGCACCTGGGGGAGTGGAGCCGCGATCTGACCCCGCTGCCCGTCTTCGGGGCGGTGGTCCTGGCCACCGTCGCGATCGAGCGCGCCCTGCCCCCGCGTGAACAGACGGCCGGCATGCCGGCCGGCCCGCGGCGGCCGGTTGCCAACTGGCTCCGTGGCTCCATCGTCGCCTCCGGCCTCGCGCTGGGCCTGTTGGGCGACTCGGGTCTTGCCCTGACGTTCACCGCGGCGATCGCCGCGGTGCTCGCCTTCGTGGCCGGGACGGAGGCCCGATCGCGCCCCGACCTTCGATACAAGGACGAGTGAAAGGACACGCCATGAACACGCCGACCCAAGAGCAGATCAAGTGCCCGAAGTGCCGCGCCGACATGCGCACCTACGAGCGCAACGGGATCACCATCGACCAGTGCGAAGAGTGCCGCGGGATCTTCCTCGACCGGGGCGAGCTCGAGCAGCTGATGGGGGCGGAGAGCTCCTATCTCGGTGCCGACCCCTCGACCCGTGGATCGTTCTCGGACTATCTCCCCGGGGGCAACCGTGGCCACCACGGCGGAGGCGGCCACGGTGGAGGCAGCGGGAAGCACGGGGGCGGGCGCCGCAAGCGCGGCTTCTTCGGCGAGCTCTTCGACTGAAGGCGGTCGGTCGCTCGTCCGGCGGTCTGGGGGTCCATTTTTAGGGATGCCTAACACGCTCCCCCTACCGTGGGCTCTCGCCAGCCACGGAAGGAGCCTCATGTCCGCCAAGGTGCAGTTCGACGTCCCGGTCCTCCTGCCCGAGGTGGCCGATCGTGGAGACCGCTGTGTGGCGCTTCTGGCCTGCGAGCTGCGGTCGATGCCGGGCATCCTGCGGGTGCATCTCGCCGGCGACCACGACTCGCCGCGGATCTGCGCCCACCATGACCCGGCGCTGATCGACGCCGCCACGATCGAGCGCCTCGCCCGCGAGAAGGGCTCGCATGTGACCGACGAGATCGGCCACCTCCTCTGGGCGGTCGGCTGGATCGAGGACGAGCGCGCCGAGCGGGAGGTGGGCGAGGCACTACGAGGCCTGGCCGGGGTCCTCGACGCAGAGGTCGCCCCGCAGGGGTTCGTCAGGGTCGAGTACGACAGGCATCGCATCGACGCCGGGGCGATCGAGAGGGTGCTGCATGCTCTCGGCATCGCCCGCGACGGCATGACCCGCGATCAACCGCCGAAGAAGGTCTGGTAGAGCAGGAAGGCGTTCAGCGAGACGATCACCGCGGCGAAGATCGAGGCGAGGATCGTGGTCGCAGGGCGGTTGACGAAGGGACCCATCACCTTTCCTCGGGCGGTGAGGAGCACCAACGGGATCAAGGCGAAGGGGATCCCGAACGAGAGCACGACTTGGCTGATCACCAGCGCCCGGGTCGGGTCGATGTCCAGCCCGAGGATGGCGAGCGCCGGGATCATCGTGATCGAGCGTCGCAGGAAGAGCGGGATCGATCGGCGGATGAAGCCTTCCATGACGATTTGCCCGGCGAAGGTGCCGACGCTCGAGGCGGCGACTCCGGAAGCCAGGAGGGCGAGCGCGAAGGCGACGGCCGAGGTCGGGCCGACGAACTGCTTGAGGCCTGAGTAGGCGCCCTCGATCGTGTCGAGGCCGGTGCCTGAGAGCACCGTCGCCATCACAGCGAGCATCGAGATGTTGATCACGCCGGCGATCCCCATCGCGATCCCGACATCGACACGCTGGAAGCGGATTAACTCGCGGCGCTCGCGATCGTCGCGCGGTCGGATCCGGCCCTGGGTCAGCGCCGAATGCAGATAGATGACGTGCGGCATCACAGTCGCGCCGATGATCCCGACGGCGAGCAGGAGGCTGTCGGAGCCTTCGAGCCGGGGGACGAATCCGCCGACGACACCGGCGGCGTCCGGCCCGATGCGCAGCGTCTCGTAGAGGAACCCGATCAGGATGATGCCGAGCAGACCGACGATCGCGGTCTCGAAGCGTCGGTAGCCCCGGGCGTGGAGGGCGAGGAGTCCGAAGGCGACGGCACCCGAGATCAGTCCCGCGACGAACAGCGGGACGCCGAAGAGCAGGTTCAGGGCGATCGCCGCACCGACCATCTCGGCCAGGTCGGTCGACATCGCCATCACCTCGGCCTGGGCCCAGAGCCCCCATGACACCGGCGTCGGGAAGTGCTCCCGGCAGAGTTCGGGGAGGTTGCGGCCGGTCGCTATCCCCACCTTCGCCGAGAGGTACTGGATCAGCATCGCCATCAGGTTGGCCGCCAGCACCGCCCACAGCAGGAGGTAGCCGTATTCGGCGCCACCCGCGACGTTGGTGGCGAAGTTGCCGGGGTCGACGTAGGCGATGGCCGCGACGAAGGCGGCCCCCAGCAGCGTCAACGTGTAGCGAAGTCTTCCTCTCGAACGGATGCCGTCGAGCTCGGTCGCCGTGGGGGCGCCGATCGCGCCCTCTGCCGCGAGCGCCGAGGTCGGGGTTCGTCGACTCAACGTCTCATCGATCTTCGGAGCAACATCTGCACGTCCGTTAGGATGACACGATGTCCGATGATCGGTGCGATCTCCTCTGTCTCGACCTCCCGCTCGCCGAGGAGCTGCGGCGGAAAAGGCTCGAACCCGGCAGGGCCGAGGTCTCCGCCGCGCGCGCGGCTGCGCTCGCCGATCCGACCCGACTGATGATGGCCGCCTCGCTGCGCGACGGCGGCGAGCTCTGCGTCTGCGACCTTGCCTGGATCTCGGGGCGTGCCGAGAGCCTGGTCTCCCACCACCTGCGCAGACTGCGCAGCGATGGCCTCGTGAGTTCCCGGCGCGAGGGCAAGATGGTCATCTACTCGTTGACCGACGTCGGGCGGGACCTGATCGCCGCGGTCCTCGCGAGTGGCGAGGTGGCGGTCGGATGAGCGACGCGTGCTGCGCGCCGTCCGCTCTCCCGGAGGACGTGTCGGGAGAGACGCCGAGACGGCTCTACGAGGTGCGTGAGATCCAGCTCGCGGTGGTCGCAGGCTTCGCCCTGGCCGCCGGCCTGATCCTCGACGCGGCCGGGGCCCCGCAGGCCGTCCAGATCGCTCTGTTCTCCGGCGCCATCCTCGCCGGCGGGCTCACCTTCGTCCCCGAGGCGGCACGGAATCTCCCGCGTGGACAGCTGGGCGTCGGCACCCTGATGGCGATCGCCGCCGTCGGCGCGACGATCCTTGGGGAGTGGGCCGAGGCGGCGACGCTCTGCTTTCTCTTTTCGGTATCCGAGGCATTGGAGAGCTACGCGCTGACCAGGACGCGGCGCGGACTGCGGGCGCTGCTTGACTTGGTGCCCGCCCGGGCGACGGTCTTGCGCGACGGCTCCGAGCTTCAGGTCGATCCGGCCGAATTGCAGATCGGCGACCGCCTGGTGGTGCGTCCTGGTGAGCGGCTCGCAACCGACGGGATCATCCGCGCCGGTCACTCGGCGCTCGACTTCTCGGCGATAACCGGGGAGTCGGTACCGGTCGAACGCGGCCCCGGTCAAGAGGTCTTCGCCGCCGCGATCAACGGTGGCGCCGCGCTCGAGGTCGAGGTCACCGCTCCCACCGCCGACAACTCGCTTGCCCGCATCGTCCGCATCGTCGAGGAGGCCCAGGAGCGGAAGGGTCACAGCCAGCGCCTGGCCGAGCGGATCGCCCGGCCGCTGGTGCCGGGGGTCCTCGTCGTCGCCCTGGCGATCGCCGTCATCGGCAGCCTGCTCGGCGACCCGACCACCTGGATCGAGCGTGCTCTCGTCGTCCTCGTCGCCGCCGCTCCCTGCGCCTTCGCGATCTCGGTGCCGGTCACCGTCGTCGCCGCGATCGGAGCCGCGACGCGCTCCGGCGTCCTGATCAAGGGTGGCGCCGCGCTCGAGGCATTGGCCGGGATCCGCGCGGTCGCCTTCGACAAGACCGGCACGCTGACCCGCAACCGGCCCGAGGTGATCGACGTCGTGGGCGCAGGAGGGGTCGACAAAGATGAGCTCCTGCGTCTCGCGGCGGCGCTCGAGCGGCGCAGCGATCACCCGCTCGCACAGGCGATCATCGCCGCTGCCGGGCCGGGTCCGGCCGCCGACGGCGTCGAGGCGCACGCCGGCAGCGGTCTCGAAGGCATGCTCGACGGCCGCCGTCTGCGCCTCGGGCGTCCCGGGTTCGTCGCCGCGGGGCCGCTCGCACGGCGGGTGGGCGATCTGCAGGCGGCAGGCGCCACGGTGGTGCTCCTCGGTGAGGCTGATGAGCTGCTCGGAGCGATCGCCGTCCGCGACGAGCTCCGTCTCGAGGCCGCCGAAGCGGTCGGCGCCCTCGATGCCCTCGGGATACGCACGGCGATGCTCACCGGCGACAACGGGCGCACCGCGAAGGCGCTCGCCGAGCAGGTCGGCATCGACTCGGTCTATGCCGACCTGATGCCGACCGACAAGGTCACCGCGGTCGAGCGCCTGCAGGCCGAGGCGCCCACGGCGATGGTCGGCGACGGCATCAACGATGCACCGGCGCTGGCGAGTGCCGACGCCGGCGTCGCGATGGGAGCGATCGGCACCGACGTCGCGATCGAGGCCGCCGATGTCGCGCTGATGGGTGACGACCTGCGGATCCTGCCCGACACCCTGCTCCATGCCCGCCGTGCGGGCCGGGTGATGCGGCAGAACCTATTCCTCTCCGGCGGCATACTCCTCACGCTGATCCCGCTGGCCGCGATCGGCGTCCTCGGTCTCGCCGCGGTGGTGGCGATCCATGAGCTGGCGGAGGTCGTGGTGATCGCCAACGGTGTGCGCGCCGGTCGCCGAAAGGCGTTTGTTCAACATCCGGCGCTCGCGGCGCTTCCCGCACCCGCCTCTACGCCGGCGGTCAAGCCCCCCGCCCCGATCGAGCTACCGTTGCTGGTCGGCAGCGGAGGTATCGCGGCAGAGCGCGAGGACGACTGCTGCGGTGACGGCGACTGTTGCACCGACGAGTGAGTGGCGGCGGCGCACGCGGCGTCCAGTTCTACTTAGGAGTGGTAATGCGTTCCGTCCGCTCCGGCCCGTAACTCGGCAGATCGGCCGCCCTGACTCCCCGAGTTTCCAGTCGCGCTCTGTCGACGAGCACACCTGCCGCCGTTACCACTGCGGCACCTCCGCGCGGGAGAGCGCCCGATCTCATACGGAGCTGGAACGAATCGGTCGTCGACCATGGCCGAACGCCTTCCTGTTCAGACGCCCCTAGCTGATCCGGCGCTGCGACGCGGTCCCTCACCGGCCAACACCGTCGCTGCGGCCCACGGGGTTACGTGCCGACCCCACCGACCGGGGAGGCACTTGAAAGTGAACTAGCCTGATTCGAGCCGCCCAGCTCCTGAGCAGCGAGCCGCCGGCGGGCGGATCGGACCCGGTCGACAAGGGCCCGATCCGACCACCTGTGAGGGCCGGCCTGAGCTGCTACGCGCCTTCGGAGCCCGGAACGCCGCCGGCGGGAGAGGGCGAGCCGTACCACCTTTCGCGCCATTCGTTCATCTCTTCGATCTCCATCGTCTGAGCGGCGATGATCCCCTTGGCGAGTTCCTTCAGCTGCCCGTTTTCGCCGTCGGCTAGCTCGGCCTGGGCCATCAGGATCGCCCCTTGGTGGTGGGGGATCATCATGTCGATGAAGGCGCGATCGAACGGCTCTGCTCCTTCGAGACTCGACATGTCCATCGACATCCCCATCGAGCCCATCGGGATGCCGAGCACCTTGGCGTCTTCGCTCATGCTCGAGCCTTCTTCACCGCCGTGTTCCATCCCGGACATCCCTTCTTCGGACATCCCTTCCATGCTTTCGCCTTCGGATCCTCCGAGAGCGCCGATTTCTTCTGCGATCGGTTCCATCTTTTCGATCTCGCTGCTCTGCGTCTCGATGATGTTGTCCGCGAGCTGAGTGATCTGGGGGTGCTGACCCTCGGTCTGGGCCATTTCGGCCATCTCGACGGCCATTTCGTGGTGGGGGATCATCTCGGCGACGAAGGCCTGGTCGACCGTTCCGCCCGAGCCTCCTGAGCTGCTCGTGCTCGACGAGCTGCTGCCGCCGCCGCAGGCGCTGAGCACCACGGTTAGGCCCAGCAGCGCGATCAACGCGACCAGGGTTATCGGCTTGTATCGAAACTTCATCTGAGTCTCCTTTCGAGATTCCGTTCTGACAGGCGCCCGGCAGGCGCCACCGAGCGGCGGAAAGCCGCTCGGGAACCGAAACTCAGAGCCTCAGGACCTCCGAGATCGTCGGTCCCGCGCGGGACCGCGCCTCGAGCGCGGAGGCTGTTTCCAAACGAGCATTTAAGGAGCCAAGGTCGCGGTAGGGTCGGAGCCGCCGCTCCGCCCCGACCTCGGGGCAGATCGCAAGGCCGGCGGCGATGATGCCGGCGCAGACCATCGCGGCACCCATGGCGACCGCTGCGGCGCGGTCGTGGCCATGGTCCATCGGCAGTGTCGAGCCATGATCCATCGGCATGATGCCGTGGTGAAAGGCCACCAGTAGCCCGAGGCAGACGATCACGGCGGCTACCGTCCGGCTTGGACGGTAGGTCAATCTCTGTCTTAGGGAAAGTAGGCTCAATTGGGCGATCGGCTCGGTTGAAAACGGCAGATGGTCCTATCTATAACTACGCTCCGGCCGGGCTCGCAGATCAGTGCCAGCTCACGGGTGGTCGGCGGACAAGCTCGGCGCCGAAACCGAAAGCTTTGCGAGACATCCTAGGTAAAGGTGCTGCACGCGAGGGGCGTGACTCCGCGCCTGTTCCGCTGCCCGCAACTACTGATTGTCCCTCATGCGGTCCACGATCAGGATCAGGGCGGCAGGCCTACAAATCTTTGGAGTCTCGAGTCTCGCGGTGGTGACGGTGACGAGTCGTCCGACGGCGGCCCTTGGTTTGAGCGCGCCGGAGGCGGCGAGCGCGTTGAGGCAGTAGGCCGCCAGCTCGTCAGGACCGACGTCGGTCGGGATCGCTCCGCTCTTGGCGCTCTCGGTGATCAGGTCACGAAAGAGCTCCTGGAGTTCACGTCCGGGGCCGGCAAGGCGCGCGTCTCGGTGCAGCAGCGCGGTCAGGTCGGTGCCGTGGTCTTGGCGCCCGACCTCGTGGCGAATGAGGGCAGGCGCCGAGTACCGCCTTGAGGCCGTCGAATGGGGTGGCGGTCTGCTCTCGGAGGCCGAGAAGCTGATCGAGGTGGGCGGCGACCTGGCGCTCGTGCCAGGCGAGGAGGATCGCCTCCACGTCGGCGACCCTGCGGGCGAGGCGTCTACCGAGGAGGAGTGACCCGCGCCGGAGTCTGTGTCGGTCTCCCACTGAGCAGCGCCCCCGCGCCCGAAGAAAGGTGGACGGAGAGGCAAGGCTCTCCTCGAGCAGGTTCTAGCCTCGCCGCATCAGCCGGCCGACGGCGGCCATCAACTCCTGCGTTTTCTCCACCTGGTCGTCCTTGGCGGCGCCGATCACGCAGTGCTGAGCGTGATCGTCGAGCAGTCCTAGCGCGACCTTGTCGAGGGCGGCCTGGACGGCCGAGATCTGGGTGAGGACGTCGATGCAATAGCGCTCCTCCTCGACCATCCCCTCGATGCCACGGACTTGGCCCTCGATGCGACGGAGCCGTTTCAGCAGGTCGTCCTTGGTGGCGGAATATCCACGTGCCTCTGAAGTGCGGGAAGGGGTCATGGACGCATCATAGCTACCCCTGGGGGGTATACTCCCCCAAGACACCGATACCCCCTAGGCGTATACCAGAGGAGATTCCGATGAGCGACGACAGCACGAAGACCTATTCCGTCGAGGGGATGACCTGCGGGCACTGCGAGAGCTCGGTTCGCGAGGAGGTCGAGGAGTTGACGGGGGTGGAGTCCGCCCGGGCGGATCGCAGCACCGGGCTTCTGACCGTGCGCGGGGAGGGGATCGACGATGCGGCGGTCTGTGCGGCGGTGCAGGCGGCAGGCTACGCCGTCGCCGACGGGACGACTCCTACCGCCGGGGACGCTGCGCGCCCATGAGCCCCGCTTCGACGACCCATCTCGAGTTGCCCGTCGAGGGCATGACCTGCGCCTCCTGCGCCAACCGCATCGAGCGCAAGTTGAACCGGCTCGACGGCGTCGAGGCGTCGGTCAACTACGCGACCGAGCGGGCGGCGGTGGAGTTCGATCCCGCCCGCGTCGTCCCCGCCGAGCTCGTGCAGACGATCGAAGCCGCCGGTTACCGGGCAGCGGTTCCCGTCGTGGCCGATGAAGGCGACGCGGCGTCAGGCGAGGCCGAGGATCCGACGGGGCCATTGCGTCGGCGCCTGATCGGCGCCACGGCGCTGTCGGTTCCGCTGCTCCTTCTCTCGATGGTGCAGCCACTCCAATTCGAAAACTGGCAGTGGTTGGCGCTGCAACTGGCGACTCCGGTGGTGTTGTGGGCCGGCTGGCCGTTCCACCGCGCCGCCTGGCAGAACCTGCGGCACGGCACCGCGACGATGGACACCCTCATCTCGGTCGGCACGCTGGCCGCCTGGGGCTGGTCGGTGGTCGCCCTGTTCTTCCTCGGGGCGGGGATGCCCGGGATGCGGATGGGCTTCGAAGTCGCCCTCAATCGCGATGCGGCGACCGACCACATCTACCTCGAGGCCGCCGCGGTGGTCACCACGCTGGTGCTCGCCGGTCGCTACTTCGAGGCACGCGCCAAGCGCCGCGCGAGCGCCGCCCTGCGAGCCCTGCTCGAGCTCGGCGCGAAGGAGGTCGCCCTGCTCGATCCGGACGGCTCGGAGCGACGGGTCCCGATCGCTCAATTGCAGAGCGGTGATCGATTCGTCGTGCGGCCCGGTGAGAAGGTCGCCACCGACGGGACCATCGAGGACGGCGCCTCGGCCGTCGACGAGTCGTTGCTCACCGGCGAGTCCGTCCCGGTCGAGAAGCAGCCGGGCGACAAGGTCGTCGGCGCCTCGGTGAACGTGGGTGGCCGGCTCGTCGTCCGCGCCGAGAAGGTCGGCGCCGATACCGCCCTTGCGCAGATCGCCAGGCTGGTCCAGGACGCCCAGACCGGGAAGGCCCCCGTCCAGCGTCTGGCCGACCGCATCTCAGGCATCTTCGTGCCGATCATCCTCGCTCTCGCCCTGGCGACCCTGGGGTTCTGGTTGCTGACCGGGGCGAGCGCGGCATTCGCCTTCAGCGCCGCCGTGTCGGTGCTGATCATCGCCTGCCCCTGTGCGCTCGGCCTCGCCACCCCCACGGCACTCCTGGTCGGCACCGGTCGGGGGGCGCAGCTCGGGTTGTTGATCAAGGGGCCGGAGGTGCTCGAGTCGACCCGCCGGGTCGACACCATCGTCCTCGACAAGACCGGCACCGTGACGACGGGGCGGATGACGCTGCGAGGGATCGCGACCGACGGGGTCGCCGAGGACGAGGCACTTCAGCTGGTCGGCGCCCTGGAGGCAGCCTCCGAGCACCCGGTCGCGGAGGCGATCTCGACGGCTGCCGAGGCCCGCTTCGGGCGGCTGCCGGCGCCGCAGAGCTTCGGCAATCGCGAGGGCCTGGGGGTCGCGGGAGCGGTCGAGGGGCAAGAGCTCGTGGTAGGTAGGCCGTCGCTGTTGGCCGATCGAGGGATGCAGCTGACCGCCGAGCTCGAGCGCGCCCGCGGATCCGCCGAGGCGGGAGGCCAGACCGCGATCGTCGCGGCCTGGGGCGGACGCCCGCGGGCCGTCTTCGCCGTGGCCGACACCCCGAAGCCGACGAGCGCGGAGGCCGTCGCCCGCCTCCGGACGCTCGGCTTGAGGCCAATCCTGCTGACCGGGGACAACGAGACCACGGCCCGTTCGGTCGCGGCCGAGGTCGGGATCGACGATGTGATCGCCGAGGTCCTGCCGGCCGACAAGGCGGACGTGGTCCGTCGACTCCAGTCGGAGGGGCGGGTCGTCGCGATGGTCGGTGACGGCGTCAACGACGCGCCGGCGCTCGCGCAGGCCGACCTCGGCCTGGCGATCGGCACGGGGACCGACGTCGCGATCGAGGCCTCGGATCTAACCATCGTCTCCGGTGACCTCCGTGGTGCCGCCGAGGCGATCCGCCTCTCGCGCCGGACCCTGCGCACGATCAAGGGCAACCTCTTCTGGGCGTTCGCCTACAACGTCGTGCTCGTCCCCGTCGCGATGCTCGGTTTCCTGAACCCGCTGTTCGCCGGCGCGGCGATGGCCTTCTCGAGTGTCTTCGTCGTCTCCAACTCGCTGCGCCTCAGGCGCTTCCGCGAGTTGCCGGGCGAGCCTTCGGCCGATCAGCGCTCCGTGTCGGTGGCGTCCGGGGGGAGGGGTCCCGGGACGCCCGAAGGCGCCGCGTAGGCCGAATCGCAATCGGCCGCCTTCTCGACCTTTCCTACGTCTCGTCGGACGCGCTGGCTCGCATTGCTCGGATCGAGAAGTTGCTTTCATGGCGTGTCATCTCAGGCCAGCCGGGTTCGAACTACCGCTTCAGGCGATCGGCATCGGACAGGCAGGAGCGGATACAAGTCAGTAGCTCCTCGAAGACGAACGGCTTGGTCACGTAGTCAGTGGCTCCGATCTCATCCGCTTCGACCCGGTCGGCTTCATAGGACCGTGCGGTCACCACGATCACCGGCAGCGTCGGCTTCACACGCCGGATCGCAGCCAGTACCTCGATCCCGTCGCGGCCGGGCAACATGCGGTCGAGGACGACCAGGTCAGTAGGAGAGGACAGCGCCAACCGCTCGGCGGTGGGGCCGTCGGCCGCGACGGTCACGGCGTAACCCTCCGCTTCGAGCCCTCGGGACAGAAAGTCTGCAATCCCGCTCTCATCCTCCGCGACCAAGATCTGCACCCTCGCAACACTACGTCAAATCGGCAATAACTACGACATCACGTAGGAGTAGAATCGACGTCGTCGGTCATGCCTTCGTGGGACTGGTGTCCAGCGACCGATAGGCCTGGACGTCGAGGGACCTGGAAACACGATCTAGGAGGACAACCAATGCCGGATGGAGACGAGATGCCGCGGCCAGGCGAGTCGACCCCTGACACGAGGCCGCCCGCGGCGAGCCGCACTGCCGACTACGCGGCGCTCGAGGCCGTATTCGGCGTCGGCATGGTCGGGCTCATCGCGTTGACTTCTCGCCTTGAGCGGGACGGGGGCCATCCGATCTCGACTGAAGAGCTTGTCCTGCTGGCCCTATCGACGTTCACTCTCGCGGACGTCTTGGCAAAAGAGAGGATCTCGACCTGGCTCCGTGAGCCTTTCGTCGAGGAGGGAACGGACCACAAGCCCGTTCGTCCCGAGGGCAGTGGTATGCGCTACGCCGTCGGTGAGCTCCTGACCTGTACGCGATGCGTCGGAGCCTGGAGCGCGATGGGCCTGGTCGCCCTTCGGACCGCCTCGCCGACGGCCGGGCGGGCCACGATGCGTGTCTTGGCATTGGCCGGCGTCAACGATTTCCTGCAGAGCGCCTTTCGTCTTCTGGCCGAGCGCACGAATCGGGCGGCGGTAGAAGCGGAAGCCGCTCGCCGTGCCCTTCCTTAGGGGCCCGACGAGGAGTCAGCGCCCGCCGGCAGACGCGCCCGCTTCAGCAGCAGCGCGTTGACGGCGACGATGAAGCTCGACCCCGACATCGACAGCGCCGCGATCTCCGGGCGTAGCTCGAGGCCCAGCCAGGGCTGGAATACCCCCGCCGCGATCGGCAGGGCCACCGAGTTGTAGCCGATCGCCCAGCCAAGGTTCTGGTGCATTTTCCGCAGCGTCGCGCGACCGATCGCCAGCGCGGTCGGAACGTCGAGCGGGTCGGACCGCATCAGGACGACATCGGCGGTCTCGATCGCGACGTCGGTGCCGGCGCCGATCGCGATCCCAAGGTCGGCCTGGGCCAGGGCGGGGGCGTCGTTGACGCCGTCGCCGACCATTGCCACCTTGCGGCCGTCCTGCTGCAGCTCGCTCACCTGCGCGGCCTTGTCGCCCGGCAGCACCTCGGCGATCACCGTGTCGATTCCGAGACCGTCAGCGATCCGCCGCGCCGTCGCCTCGTTGTCGCCGGTCAACATCACGACCTGGACGCCGGCCTCATGCAATGCGGCGACGGCGGCGGCGGAGGTCTCGCGAGGTGCGTCGGCGATCCCGATCACCGCCGCACTGCGGCCGTCGATGCCGACGAGGACGGCGGTCCGACCATCGGCCGCCAGCTCGTCGCGGCGCCCGGCGAGCGGGCCGAGGTCGATCCCACGCTGCTCCATCAGCCGGCGGTTGCCGACCGCGACCGAGCGTCCTTCCACGGTGGCGACAGCCCCATGACCAGGTACGTTCTCGAACTTGTGGGCATCAGCGCCATCGGCGCCCGCAGTCTCCGCGTGGCGCACGATCGCCGCCGCCAGCGGGTGCTCGGAGGAGCGCTCGACCGCGGCGACGAGACGGAGCAGCTCGGCTTCCTGAAAGCCGTCGCCGACGATGACGTCGGTGACCTCCGGTTCGCCCTTGGTGAGGGTCCCGGTCTTGTCCATGACGACGGCGTCGATCCGGGCCGAGGTTTCGAGCGCGATCGCGTTCTTGAAGAGGACGCCGCGTTTGGCGCCGAGGCCGGAACCGACCATGATCGCCGTCGGCGTAGCCAGCCCGAGCGCATCGGGGCAGGTGATGACGACGACGGTGATCGCGAAGAGGATCGCCGTCGAGGTCGGCTCGGAGCTGAAGATCGCCCACGCGGCGAAGGTGGCGGCGCCGCCGATCAGGGCGACGAGCACCAGCCAGAAGGCGGCGCGGTCGGCGAGCTTCTGCCCGGGTGCCTTCGAGTTCTGCGCCTCTTGGACGAGCTTGACGATCTGCGCCAGCGCAGAGTCGGCGCCGACCTTGGTCGCCCGCACCCGCAGCGTCCCGTTGGCGTTGATCGTCGCGCCGATCACCTCCGAGCCCACCTGCTTGTGGACCGGCAGGCTCTCCCCGGTCACCATCGACTCGTCGACCTCGCTCTCGCCCTGCTCGACGACGCCGTCGACAGCGATCTTCGATCCGGGCCTGACCACCAGCAGGTCGCCCACGGCCACCTGCTCGGTCGGGATCTCGACCTGCTCGCCGTCGCGGAGCACCAGCGCCTTCGAGGGCGCCAGGTCGAGCAGGGTGCGGATCGCGTCGTTGGCGCCGCCGCGGGCGCGCATCTCGAACCAGTGACCGAGCAGGACGAAGGCGGCGAGGACGCTGGCCGCCTCGTAGAAGACGTCGCCGCCGCCGGTGAGCGTGACGCCGACCGAGTAGAGCCAGCCGGCGCCGACCCCGACCGCGACCAGGACCATCATGTCGAGGGTGCGGGCCCGCAACGCCCGCACCGCGCCGGTGAAGAAGATCGAGCAGGAATAGAAGATCACCGGCAGGCTGAGGATCAGCGTGAAGACGTCCTCGCGCAGGCCGAACGGCGGCGCGACGTGGAAGCCTAAGACGTCGGCGCCGATCTTCGACCACAGCAGGATCGGCACCGAGAAGATGGCGGCGACCAGGAAGCGGTTGCGCATGTCGGCGACCATCGAGGCCATCGACATCTCGCCGTGACCGCCGTGGCCCATGACCTCGTCGGGCGTGCCTCTCATCTCACCCTCCGCGGCCGGGGGGTGCGCGGGCGTCGTGGTCGCGGCCAGAGGTCCCGGCGGATCGGGCTCCATCAGTGGATCGCAGACGTGCTCGGGCACCGACTGGCCGGCGCAGTGGTAGCCGCACTCGACGATCCAGTCGCGCAACTCCTCGACCGAGGCCTGCCCGGGGTCGTAGGTGACCGTGGCGGTCTGGGCGACCGGATTGGCCTCGACCTCGAGGACCCCCGGCCGTCGCCCGACCGCCGACTCGACCACCGCCTTCTCCGAAGCTCGCAGCATGCCGCTCGCCTTGAGCACGACAGTCTCGGTCCCGCCGTCGGTCGGCGGACTCATGTAACGGCTCCACGATCCACGCGGCTCTCGTCCCCGAGCATCGCATCCGTCTCGTTTCGCGACGGCGTGGACCGGGGTCGACAGGCGAACTCCATAACTACATTATGTAGGAGCACGGGGCGCCGACCACCCTGGCGCCCCGTGCTACTGGTCACCCGTCCGCTATTCCACTTCGACGGTGAAGGGCGCGGTGTGGACGGCGCCTTCGGCCCTGAACTGCAGGAAGAGGCGGTAGGTCCCGGCGGTCGGGAACTCCGCGTCGAAGGTGATCGTCCCCGCCCGCCGGTCGTCAGCGACCGGGTGGATGTGGGAGTAGGCGAGGTCCGGCTTCCGCAGGGCGACGAGGTGCCCATAGGTACCGAGGTATGGCTGCAGGTCGGTCACCGGCCTACCCGAGCGCATCACCGCGAACGTCAACTGCTCCTCGCGGTCGACCTTCAGCGCACCGTGGGCGGACATCACCGAGTAGCCGTCGACGCTCGACATGGAGCTCGGCGCCGGTAACGGCACCCGCTTCACCTTGCCCGGCACCGAGATGTCGACGCCGAGGGGATAGCGCTTGCCCAAGGTAGTGAAGTCGGCGATCACGCGGTAGCGGCCCGGCTGCCCGAGCGTGACAGGGACGACGAAGTCGCCGTCTGGCTTCAACACCGGATGAAGGTGCTGGTAGCCGGTGAAGTCGTCACGGACGACGATCAGGTGCATCAATTTGGTCTGGTCGCGTTCGAAGCTGGTGACCGACCTACCTTCCGCGTCCAGCACCCGCAGGGTCCAGGTCTCCGGTTGCCCTGCCGACGGGGTCGTCGCGTCGAGTTCCAGGGTCAGCCCGTCGGCGGTTGCCCTGGTGCCGTCGGCACCGGGTGCAAGCGGCGCCATGCCCTGCATCTGCATTCCCGTCATCGACTTTTCGCCCTGCATCGCTTCTCCGGGTGCCATCGACATGCCACCCATCGCCGATCCACCCGATGCGCTCCTGAGCGAGGACACGAGCAGTACCGCGATGACCAGCGCGGCACCCGCGGCGACGAGAGCGATCTTTTTAAAGTTCATCAGTACCTCCATCTATCGCGTTCGGCACGCCCGCACCTCGATACGGGCTCTCTTCGCCGTCCGGTGAGGGCGACGGGACTGCGCGCGGCTCAACCAAGCCGCGCGGAAGCGATCAGCGTCTGAGGACGACCATGCCGGGACGGGGGCCGGCGCGTGCCGGGACGGACGCGACGGGAAGGGTGACAGCGGAGAGGATCGGGCGCACGTACCAGGCGAAAAGGGGTCGTGGCCTCGCCCTGGCGGCCAGGACCGCGAAGCCCGCGGCACCGCCGAGCACGGCGAGGCATATCGCGGCCATCCCCATGCCGTGCCCGTCTTCGGGCATGCCGTGGTGAACGAGCGTGACGCCACCGAGGAAGACGAGCACCAGGAGCAGCGCCAGTCGGCTTCTACTGCCGCGCGAGCTCACGTTCAGGCCGCTGAGTCGGGAGAGACCGGGATGGCGCAGGCACGTTGCGCGCCACGCAGGCGGACGAACAGCGCGGCCCCGGCCATCATCAGGCCCGCCGCGCCGAGGAAGGGCTGCATCGGGGCAAAGTAGTTGAAGGCGCCGGAGACGCCGAGCAGCGCGACCACGAGCTTGTTGCAGACCGGACAGCCGACGGCGAGCAGGCCGAGGAATCCGCTGCCGGCGCTCGCGGCCGCGATCCGGTCGCGGGTCTCACGCGGCAGCACGTAGGTAGCCAGCAGGATCCCGGTCATGATGCTGCTACCGACCCAGAAGAAGTAGTTGCCGGTTTCGGCGGGGATCATCCGTACGAACCAGGGATTGGGGACGATGTCGGTCGGGATCCCGAGCGCAAGCGCCACCAGGGCAATGCCGAGGATGGCGGTGATCAGAAAGCGTGGGCCCAGCAGCGAGAACAGCGTGGGCCGCTCATCGAATGGTTCCGTGGGTGTGGTGAAGGCTTCCATCGTGCGGGAAAGCGGGTCTGTGACCACATCCTACAGACCGTAGGAAGCTGGTGGAGGCGAGCCGCTCGCCTGGCCGTCAGCCCTGGCAGGGGTGCGAGCCGCCCGCCGCAGCGACCGAGGAGATCCCGTCCCGGGCAAGGGCCGGGGTCGCGGCCGCCGTCAGGACGACCAGCGCGACAAGGCTGACGACGAGGGCACGGCCTGAGAGCTCCACCCAGGCCCGGGGCCGGGCTTTGGTGCGGTCGAGCAGGAAGCGCAGCCGCGCAGCCGTTCCGACCCCGGCAAGGCCGGCAAGCGCCGGACTGGTCGGCGGTTGGCCTGCGGCGGCTTTGCAGATCGCGCTCGCCAGGGCGACCGGATCGCCGACCCGGCCCACCGCGTACTCGTCGGCGTCGCGCTCGAGGCAGAACCGAAGCCGTCCGAGCGCGTCGTTGCTGCCGGGAAGCACCCGCGCCGAGGCGAACGCCACGCTTCCCGCCAAGGCCAGGTAGGGGTGTCGGTGGGCGATGTGGCCTCGCTCGTGCTCGAGCCCGGCCGCCAGCTCCCCTTCGTCGAGCTTCGCCAGGGCACCGGTGGAGACGATGATCCTCGCGTCGCGGATGCCGGCGGCGACGACGACGACATCGGGGCCGCCGATGATCAGGCTCTGGCGGGGTCCCTCGCCGAGGCAGTTGCGGTGAAGCCAACGACGCACGGTGCGGGCGGTGCGCCAGACGGCGAACACGGCCCAGATCAGCGAGAGGCCGAGGACGAGACCTGGGAGCAGGGTCGCCGCGTCCCCGAGCCGATGGCCCGAGAAGCCCAGGTGGGTCGCGAAGAAGGGGAGGACCGCGTGGATGCACCAGTGGGTGGTGAGTTGGAAGAGCTGGGTTGCCGGAAGGTAGAGGACGAGTACCAGGGCGCCGACGACGACCAGAAGGGCGCGCAGGACGAGCACCGATAACCAGATCGCGGCACCCGTCAGCGGCGTGAGCGCGTCGCGGGGAAGAAGATAGGGAACGGCCGTCCCGAGCAGGAGCAGGCCGGCGAGGACGATCATCTCGGCTTCTTGCCGCCGCGCCTCGCCGCCACCTCGCGGGCGAGCGCCTCGATCTCGTCGAGCTCACCCGGGCCCATGTCGCCGACTAGGTGGGCCAGCGCCGTACGGCGGGCGCCGTCGGAGGCCGACGCCAAGGTCTCCTGCACCGAGCGCGAGTAGTAGTCGCCCTCGCTGACCTTAGTCGCGTAGAAGATCGCCTTGCCCTGGCGCTGGCGGACCAGCAGGCCACGCTCGGCAAGGCGGTTGAGCACGGTCTGCACGGTCGTATAGGCGCCGCGTTGGCGGTCGGGAAGCTCGTTGCGGACATCATCGACGCTGGCCGCCCGACCGAGCCGCCAGAGCGCCCTCATCAGCTCGATCTGCAACTCGCCCTGTAGCTGTACGGCGGTTTCGCGGGCCATCGTCAGAAGCCTACATGGCGTCGGGTCGCTTCCTGCCTCCCTTCACGTTGGCGGGTCGCAACGCAGGTTGCAGGCTGCCTGCGCGCAACCCGTCACCTGACAAAGGTTCCTACAGTGCGTAGGGGTTGAGCCACCGGGTGTGCCGTTGTCGTCCGGGCAGCGGCATACCCGGTGGCTTGATCGTCCCTCCGATGCCGCCCGAAAACGACAGACGAACGCCGGCCCTGGCGGCGATCGCGTTCGCCCTCCTGCTCGGCGGCGCACTGATCGTCTCGGCATTCGACTATTCGCCCGTCGCGGGCGCGACCACCCGGTCCCGCCTCGAAAGCGCGCAGGCCAAGCTCGACAAGTCCGAAGAACGCGAAGGGGTCCTGACCACCACCCTGTCCCGCTTCGACGACCGGATCGCGGGACTGGAACGGCGGACCGCGGCGTTGCGCGGACGCGAGGCCGCGGTCGGCGAAGAGCTCGCGGCCAGACAGGCGGAACTGGAAGGCGCCGAAGCCGCGGTCGAACAGGCGAGGGGCCATCTCGAGGTCGTGCGCGGCCGGCTGAAGCGGGCGCTGATCGCGCTGCGGGATCGGCTCGTGGCGATCTACGAGAATGGGAGCCCCGACATCGTCAGCATCCTGGTCTCCTCCGGCGACGTCTCCGAACTGGCCGCGACCAGCGAATATGTCGCCCGGATCCAGGCCGCCGACGAAGCGGTCGTCGACCGCGTCCGCGCGCTGCGCGATCAGGCGAGGCGCACGACGCAGCGGCTTCGGGGTGCGGCCGAGCAGATCGAAGCCGCCCGCGATCAGATCGCCGCACGCGAGCACGATCTTACCCAGGCGCGGGCGTTCCTCGAAGCGCGCCAGGGGGAACTCGCCGCCACCCGCGCCGACCGCCGGCACGCGCTCGATCGCGTGGAAGTCGAGGCCGACCACTTCGGCGCCGACGTGCAGGCGCTACAGCAGAAGATCGCCGAAGAAATCACGCAGGCATCCTCATCGGTGCCGCTGCCGGCGGGATCACCGCCGCAGGGAGGAGTCAGCACGAACGGTCTGATCTGGCCGGTGGAAGGCGTGATCACCTCCGGGTTCGGGCCGCGCTGGGGCAGCTTCCATCCGGGCCTCGACATCGGCGTCCCTGAAGGGACCCCGATCGAGGCGGCGGCAGCGGGTACCGTCGTCCTCATGCAGTCGGAGGCCGAAAGCGGCGGCTACGGCAACTACACCTGCATCGATCATGGTGGCGGCCTCTCGACCTGTTACGCCCATCAATCGAGCTTCGCGACCTCACTGGGCGCTACCGTCGGCCAAGGGGAAGTGATCGGGTACTCCGGCAACACCGGCATGAGCACCGGCCCACACCTGCATTTCGAGGTTCGTGTCAACGGTGAACCGCAGGACCCGCTCGGCTACCTCTAGTCGCCGTGACCGTTCACACCTTCATCTTCGCCGACATGTCGGGTTTCGCGGCGCTGACCGAGGCGCACGGCGACGAGGCGGCCGCCGACCTGGCCGCCGATTTCTCCGCCGCGGTGCGGCCGAGATTGGAAAGGCGCGGGGCCGAGGAGGTGAAGAGCATCGGCGATGCGCTGATGATCCGCGGCGAGGACGCGGGCGAATCGATCGGCCTCGGCCTGGAAATCGTCCACGAGGTCGGCGGCCAGCACCGTTTCCCGACGATCCGAGTCGGCATGCACACCGGGCCCGCGACCGAGCGGGAGGGCGATTGGTTCGGCTCCACCGTCAATCTTGCCGCGCGGATCGCAGGGGAGGCCGCCGGTGGCGAGGTGCTGGTATCGGAGTCCACGCGCTCGGCCCTGGCGCGCCCGGAGCGGTTCAACTTCCGCGAGCGCGGGCGTGTCCATCTACGGAACATCTCCGAGCCGGCCCTGCTGTTCTCGGTGCTACGGCGGGGTCTGCTGGCGACCGGCGATCTGCCCCTCGATCCGGTCTGCCGCATGGCCATCGATCCGGAGGGCTCGGCCGGCTCGCTCGAGCACCGCGGCACGGCCTACGTCTTCTGTTCGCTCGCCTGCGCGGAGCGCTTCGCCGCCGACCCCGAGCTCTACGCCGGTAGGCCGGGCGCCGAGCACGGCTGAGCCCACGTCTCGGCTTCGAGAATCGTGGCCGGCCCCGATTGGGCGAGGCCGGCCCCGCGCGGGTCACCCCTTCGGGACGCCCCCCGCCGGCGACGGCGCGCCGTACCACTCGGTACGCCACGTGTTCATCTCGCGGATCTCCTTCGCCTGGGCGCGGACGATCCCCCTGGCGATGCTCCGCAACTGCCCGTCGACGCCGCGCTTCAGCTCGACACGGGCCATCCGGATCGCCCCCTGATGATGGGGGATCATCATGTCGATGAACTCTCGGTCGAAGGGCTTCGCGCCGTCGAGGTCGCCCATTTCCATATCCATACCGGCCTGCTTCATCGTCAGGCCGAGGGTGTCGAGGCCTTCCATCATCGACATGTGATCGCCGGTGCTGACGGGCTTCACGCCGAGGCTCCTGGCGATCTTCTGCAGCTGGACGATCTCTTCAGACTGTGCTTTGACGATCGCCCTCGCGGTCGACTTGATCTGGCCGTGTTCGTCCTGATCGATCGCCATCCGGGCCATCTCGATGGCCATCTCGTGGTGCATCGGCATCTCGCTCACGAACGCCTTGTCGGTCGCATTGGCGGCGGGGGCGGCGGAAGCGCTCGTGGCTCCGAGGCCGGCCAGGACGGCCAGGGCCAGGACGGCCGCGAGCAGGGCCCGTCTCTTGATCTGCTTCATCGGTGGATCTCCTTTGTCTTGAATCGGTGCAGGCGGGTGCTACCCCGGTCGGCCCGGGGTAGCCGTGACGCCGTCGATCAAGTTCGGAGAACCGAGAGCCGTAGGTAGAGGGGTCCCGCTCTCGCGCGAGGACTCGGCGAGGGCGGGACCCTGAGCAGCCGCCGCGGGGCGCGCGACAGCGAGGGTCGAGGTCGGTCCGGCCGGTGTGCCCGCGGACGGGCGACGAGGAGGGCGACACCGCCGAGGACGGCAAGGCAGATGCTCCCTGCCATGCCGTCCATTCCCTTGGGCTCGACGTGGTGCGTGACGATTAGGCCGCCGAGCGCGAGCACGGCCAGCAGCAAAAGAAGGCGCCGGCGCGTACCGCGCGCCGCCGCGCGTAGCCGTAGGACCACGCCTGCATCGCCTGCCGTCGGGGAGTGGTTCGCCTGGCCTTGCATCCTCCATATAGATAGCAACGTCGCACCTCCGGGCATGTCCTACGTAGCGTAGGATGCGCGGGTGAGTTCGCGGGTCGAGACAACCACCGACATCCGGCTCCTGGCGATCGTCGTCTTCGTCGTCGGCGCCGCCAGTCTCGGCACCGAGATCGCCGCAGCGCGGCTCCTCGCCCCTTACTTCGGTGCCTCGACGATCGTCTGGGCCAACATCATCGGCGTCGTCCTCGTGGCCCTTGCGGTCGGCTACTGGCTGGGCGGCCGCTTCGCTGACCGCCATCCGAATCTGCGGGGACTCTGCGCGATCGTCATGCTCGCCGGCATTCTGCTGGCGGTCGTCCCTTTCGCCGCCCGCCCGTTCCTGGGCCTCTCGGTCGATGCGCTGGCGTCGATCGAAGCGGGAGCATTCCTCGGCTCGCTGCTCGGGGTGCTCGTTCTCGTCTCGGTCCCGGTGATGCTGCTCGGCGCGGTCGCGCCATATGCGCTGCGGCTCGCCGTCTCCGACGTCGAGCGTTCCGGAGAGGTCGCCGGCCGCCTCTATGCGATCTCCACGGCGGGCTCGCTGATCGGGACGATGCTGGCGGCGCTCCTGCTGATCCCCTTCGCCGGGACCCAGCGCACGTTCCTCATCTTCGCCGTGGCGCTCGGTGCCGTCGGCGCCTTGGGGCTGGGCCCGCGCTTCCTGGTCGTCCCCGCCGTCCTCGGTGCGCTGGCGTTCCTGGCGGTGGGCACGATGAAGGACGCCGGGGACGGACACGTCCTCTTCGAAATCGAGACCCCCTACCAGTACGCCCGCGTCGTCGAACGCGACGGCGGGGAACGGGTGCTCGAACTGAACGAGGGGCAGGCGGTCCATTCCGTCTACAAGCCTGGCGCCTACCTGACCGGCAACTACTGGGACGGCTTCCTGGTCCTGCCGTTCGCCGCCTCGAGCTCGCCACCCCGCCGCGTGCTGATGCTGGGCAGCGCGGCCGGGACGGTGGCGCGGGCCTACGGGCACTTCTTCCCCGCGACCCGGTTCGACGCGGTCGAGATCGACGGCGAGCTGACGACGATCGGCCGTCGGTACTTCGATCTGAGGAATCCGCGGATGCAGACCTACACCGAAGACGCCCGTCCTTTCCTCGCCACCGACGACCGCCGCTACGACGTGATCATGGTGGACGCCTACCGCCAGCCCTACGTGCCGTTCTATCTTGTCACCCGCGAATTCTTCGGGCTGGTGCGCGAACACCTCGCCGGCGGGGGGAGCGTGATCGTGAACGTCGGCCATCCCGAAGGCAACGACGACCTCGAGCGCGTCGTCGGGCGGACGATGGCCGCGGTCTTCCCGGTCGTCCGCCGCGACCCGATCGAGCCGCTGAACACGCTGCTGACCGCGAGCTTGGGCCCGGTTGCCGCCGCGAGACTGCGCGACGCCCGGGGGACGCTACCGCCGGGACTTCGCGGGCTCGGCAACGAAGTCGCCGGCGAGCTCGGACCGCGTCTGCCGGGCGGCGAAATCTATACCGACGACCGGGCACCGGTGGAATGGCTGGTCGACCTCTCGATCCTGGGTTATGCGAATGAAAAGTGACCTGAACCCCGAGGAGGGCCGCCGCCGATGATCGCCTCGATCCCCAGCCCGAGCTCGAGTGGGCTCGCGGTCGGGCCCTTCGAAATCCACGTCTACGGGCTGATGTACGCGATCGCGGTGGTCGCGGCGGTGATGATCACGGTGCGCCGCTGGGAGGCCCAGGGCGGCTCGCGCGAGACCGTCTACGACTGCGCCATCTGGGGCTTCCCGGCCGGACTGATCGGTGGTCGCCTCTATTTCGACATCACCAGCTTCTCCGAAATGCCCCACACCTGGTGGGGCCCGTTCGCGGTCTGGGACGGCGGCCTGGGGATCTGGGGCGGGATCGCCCTGGGTACGGCGGTCGGCATCTGGCGGCTGCGCCGGGCCGGCGTCTCCGTCCCCGAGTTCATGGACGCGGTGGCGCCGGCGCTGCTGGTCGCCCAGGCGATCGGCCGGATCGGCAACTACTTCAACCAGGAGCTCTTCGGCGGGCCCACCAGGCTGCCGTGGGGCCTGGAGATCTCGGCCGCGCACCGACCTGACGGCTACGCCGCCTACTCGACCTTTCAGCCAACCTTCCTCTACGAGCTGATCTGGAACCTCTGCCTGGCCGGTTTCCTGGTCTGGCTCGGACACCACCGCAGGATCCGCCCGCCCGGCCTCTTCGCTCTGTACGTCACCGGCTACTCGGCCTTCCGCATCTTCGAGGAGTCGCTGCGGGTCGATCCCGCCCACCACTTCCTCGGCCTGCGCCTCAACTTCTTCGTCGCCTGCGTCCTAACGATCGCCGGGGCCGCCTGGTTCATCGCCAGCCAACGGCGGCGACCGAAGTCGGCGGGCGAGGCGCCGGTGGAGCCGCGGCAGGCCCGAGATGTCGCTGTCCCTCGATCGGATCAGTAGTCGCGCTTCTTCGGTCGGGCGACGGACGAAGATCGGGGTGGTAGCTGGTGCCGATGAAGCTCTTGTCCCGGTTGACGTGGTAGCGGCGCCTGTAGCAGTAGGGACGGCCGTCGATGACGCCCCATTCGATGCCTTGGCCGTTGTCGCAGACCACGTCGACCAGCCAGGTGTCGGCCTCCCCCTTGACCTTGAATTCGACCCCAGCCTTTGCTCTTCAGCCAAGCCGCGCACGGCTGGCCGCCCCCCGGCAACAGGCTTCGATCCCGCCCTTGGTGCCGATGCACCACGAGCCGTTCTGGCAGGTCATGAAGCCCGGCCAGTTGGGATAGCCGGAGAACTTCAGTCTGTTGGTCGGTGACCGGGAACCAAGACTAGCTCCCAGGATACCGGTTGGTCTCGCGCGGGCCATCGCGGCTGCAGGTGTCGCCGGAGACCGATGTTGCCCACATCAGCCCATCCCGCACCTTGATGAACACCTCCGCTGGCAGCGGCGAGTAAACCGCCCGCTGGGCGATGATCGCGTCTTCGCCTGCTTTTGATGATGCCTCGGCGATGACCACGGCAGCAGCGGTCACGGCTCCGAGGACTGCGCCGCCGGAACCGCGGAGTGGCCTGCCTCCGCCCAGACGTAGCCGGTGAAGACCAGGAGGTAGGCGGCGCCTACCTCGGCGAACAAGAGGCCGGAGTCGTTGGCCACGCTCCCGACTACGGTCGCGGCGAGCGCACCGAGCAGACCGGCACGCATCGCGGGGAGGCCGTGCAGCCAGTCCGCCAGCCGGTTGCGATGCAAGATGGCGATAGCGCAGACTGCGAGCACCAGCGGCATGAAGGCGAGCAGAAGCGGCCTCACGAAGCTTCCCGCCGCCGCCTGCAGCCGGCGGCGGGCAACCCGGGCGAGCTGCTCGAGACTGTTGGTGTCGAGCACGGAGCGAGCGAAGTGGGAGTTGGAGCCGGAGACCAGGTCGACCAGCGCCACAAGCCCCAGCGCAACGAATGGGCAGATGAGGACTAGCAGTACAGCGCCGGCGCGACGCCGGCGAGGCGAGGGCATCGCGACCGCTGCGCCCGCGGCCCCGACCGGCAGCGTGATCGCCGCGCCGATGTCGGCGCCGAAGGCACCGGCGGAGAAGACGAAGGCAAGGAGAGCGCCGATAGCAAGAAAGACCAAGGCTGCCCGGCGCCCGGGGATCCCCGGGCAGAAGCCGGCGAATGCCGCTCCCGTGCCGGCGATGATCAGCACCGCAAGCAGCGCCTCAAGCTCATTGCCGATCCCATAGAAGCGCACGCCCAGGCCGGGGTTCGGGCCCAAGAGCGAGAGCGGCGTCAGCGGGGAGCCCGCGATCACGTCGACCACGTAGGCGGAAACCGTCAACGCCGAGGCAAACGCCAGCGCACGATAGCCGCCTCCGAGGCCGGCCAGGGTCAGGACTCCAAGCAGTGGCGCGCCGAGGATCACCAGTAGCCCTTCGGCTCCTTGGCTTGGCCGCAGGGCAGCGCCGGCGAGCAGCACGAGTGGCAGGTAGACAACGGCGAGCCCGGCGAGACGCACACCGGATCGGGCGGCCCGCGCCAGCGCGGCGGCGATCACCAGCAGGAGGGCGGCGAGCCATATGGCCACTCCCGCTCCCAGCACCGGCCCGCGTCGCGAGGAGATCGCGGCCAGCCGCATTCCGAGCGAGGCCACGGCGCTCGGGTCGAGGGGACCCTGCGAGTGGATCGGCTGTCCCGACATCTGGGCCGGAACACCGAGCCCGAGGCGCACCAGGATCGTCGGCGCGATGTCGGTCGTGAGCACGTAGCCATCCATCCGCGTGCTGTCGGAGGTGAGATCGCCGCCGAACCCGCGCCCGGCGATGCCGATCGTAAGCGCCCCCTGCGGAGATGGCGGTGGGCGCTCGATCGCGATCAGGAGGTCGGCGCCACGCAGGCCCGCGACCAACCGGCGGAGCTCGCGCAGGGATGAGCGTCGGACGTCGAGCCCCCTTGCGGGATTCGCAGTACGCCGCAGGCGCCCATCGAGGCCCGCAGCGATGAGCGAGGGAAGTCCGAGGCCGGGGGCAGCAGCCGCCGCAAGGCCGGCTCTGCGCAAGGCCGAAGCTAACAGCCCGGGGACGACTTCCGCCGGAGCCGAGCTGGCGCGAGCAACCACCCGGCTCCAACCCGCCACACGGGTTCGGCGGACATGGAACGGCGGCAGGGCGGTCGGGTCATAGATGCGGTCGAAGCCACGGCTGCCTTGGCCAATATCGAGATAGGTCTGGGAGGCCGGCACCTCACCCATGCCGGCACCGAGGAGACCGGGCGAAAGACCGCCTGCCCGGACCAGCTGCCCAACCGAGGTGCCCGCGGGCAACAGCGCGAGGGTGACGGTGGGTGGCTCCGGTCGAGCTCGGGCCGGTGACGCGAGGATCAGAAGGCAGAGCGCCAGGGACCCGAACAGCCCGGCGCCCCGGGCAACCCCCTCCGCACGCCGCTCCGCTCGTGATTCCTGGGCGGCGACGGCTATCGGCGCTACTCGCCGCCCCCCTCGAGGAGTCCTTCTAAGAAGCTCCGCTTCTTAGACTTGCGGCGGCGCCCGCCCTTGTCTTCTTCCTGTTCTTCCTGGCGCCCCGAGTACTCCTTCTCATAGTGGTTGCCCTCGGCGTCGATAAGGCGCTCGAGCTCGCCTCGATCCAAGAAGATTCCCTTGCAGCCCGTGCACTGGTCGACCACTACCTGGTTGCGCTCATAGCTCCGCATCTCGCTGCCGCACTTGGGGCAGATGAGGGCTTGGACCGTCTCGTTCATCAAAATCTCCTCCGGTTGACCTGCCGTTTTACGCGGTGCGTTTCGCCGCATGCGCCGGCTTCGTTCAGTTCGCAAACCCCTGGGAGCCAGGTTCTGCAAAACCACCGTTTGAACTCGCGAGGCCCTTGCCTAAATCCCGGACTGAAAACCTATCGCTCACAATTTGTATATTTGCAGACCGATGGAACTTCCCGACTTCGAGCAGCGGCTGGCGCTCTTCTGCGGTTTCGGCGACGCGAGCCGGCTGGCGATCATCACGGAGTTGGTCGCCGGCGAGCGGCGACCCACCGACCTGGTCCGGGCCACCGGGCTGCGACAGCCCAATGTCTCGGCACACCTGGCCTGCTTGTGGGACTGTGGGCTGGTCGCGCGGGAGCAGCGCGGCCGCGAGGTTTACTACCGCCTGACCGAGGGCGTGCCGGAGTTCCTCGAGGCAGCCGATCGGGTGCTCGGGCGCGCTGGGGAGACTGTGGGCTCCTGTCCACGCTACGGCCGCGGCCGGGCGAGGGCCGCTGCGTGAGCGACGAGAGCGAGACCGAGCACCGACTCAGTTGGGGCGAAGCGACCTATCGCTTCCCGCCGCTCCGAAACGCGTTGCTGGCCGGGCTCCTGCTCTGCCTGGGGCTGGCGCTCGAGGCGCTCGACGTCGCCGGCGGCGTAACGATCGCGATCTTTCTCCTCGCCTGCGCGATCGGTGGGCGCTACTTCGCCGCCGAGGGCTTCGAGGAGTTCATCGAGGAGCGCGAGGTCGGCATCGAGGCGTTGATGCTGCTGGCCGCGGCCGGGGCGGCGGTGTTCGGGCTCTTCGCCGAGGCGGCGACGCTGGTCTTCCTCTACGCACTGGCAGAGGCGATCGAGGAGCTGACCTTCTCGCGTACCCGCTCGGCGATCCGCGACCTTCTCGATCTCGCTCCCAAGCAGGCGCGCCGTCTGGTCGGCGACCGGGAAGAGGTCGTTGCCGCCGAGCAGCTGGTGGTGGGTGAGATCTTCGTGGTGCGCCCGGGGGAGGCGCTGCCGACCGACGGGATCGTTCGCAAGGGTAGCTCGACGCTGAACGAGGCGCCGGTCACCGGCGAGTCGATCCCGGTCGAGAAGGGACCCGGCCAGGAGGTCTTCGCAGGCACCGTCAACGGCGAGCGGGCGCTCGAGGCAGAGGTCACGCGCGCCTACGCCGACAACACGTTGCAGCGCATCGTGCACATGGTAGAGGAGGCACAGAGCCAGAAGTCGAGCGCGCAGCGCTTCGTCGACCGCTTCGCCACCCGCTACAGCCCGGCGGTGCTCGGAGGCGCGGTGCTCGTCGCCCTGGTCCCGCCGCTGCTCGGCGGGAACTGGGAAGAGTGGGCGCTGCGAGCCGTCACCGTGCTCGTCGCGGGCGCACCCTGCGCCCTGGTGATGTCGGTTCCCGTCGCCGCGGCCGCGGCGATCACCCGCGCCGGTCGCGAGGGCATCCTGATCAAGGGTGGCCTCCAACTCGAAGCGCTGGGACGAATCCAGGCGGTTTGCTTCGACAAGACCGGCACCCTGACCAAGGGCAGTCCCGAGGTCACCGATTTCATTGCTCTGGCCGGCGAGGAGACATATGCCCTGCGGCTGGCGGCGGCGGTCGAGGCCCGCTCGGAGCATCCGCTGGCCAAGGCGGTGGTTGCCTATGCACGGGAGCGTGGGGTCGACCCGCCGCCGGCCGATGACTTCGAGGCACTGGTCGGCCACGGGGCAAGCGCCCAGGTCGAGGGACGCGAGGTCTGGGTCGGGAGCCCGCAGTTGGTCGCGCAGCGGGCCTCCGGCGCTGCGCCGCCGCAGGCCCAAGCTCTCCAAGACGACGGCAAGACCGTGGTCTTCGTCGGCGAGGGCGAGCGGCTGCTGGCACTGCTGGCCCTGCGCGACCAGGCCCGCCCGGAAGTCGCGACCGCAATCGCAGAGCTGCGGGGCCTGGGCGTCCGCCACATCTCGATGCTCACCGGCGACAACGAGCGCACCGCCCGCGCCATCGCCCGACAGGCCGGCCTGGACGACGTCAGCGCCGAACTCAAACCCGACGACAAGGTCCGGGCGGTCGAGGCCCTGCGCGAGCGTCACGGCGCCGTCGCGATGGTCGGGGACGGAATCAACGATGCACCGGCGCTCGCCGGCGCCGACGTGGGCATTGCGATGGGAACCGGGGGCACCGACGCCGCCATCGAGGCGGCCGACGTGGCGCTGATGGCAGATGACCTGCGCAAGGTCGCGGAGGCGCTGCGCCTCGGTCGCCGGGCGACGCGGATCTCGCGCCAGAACCTGCTCTTCAGCGTGGTGCTGCTGACGCTGCTGATCCCGAGCGCGGTTGTCGGGCTGCTGACGGTCGTCGTGGCGGTGGCCATCCATGAGGCAGCCGAGTTGCTGGCTGTGGGCAACGGCGTGCGGGCAGCCCGTGGACCGGCCCGGCCGGTCGCATCGACGTGACCAACGGGCTATTGCCTGGGGGCACGCTCCCGCTCAGGGTGCGCGGGGCCGATGTCTTCTTTCCCGACCTCCTTCGGGCAGGGGAAGGCCTGGCTGTCATGGCCGAGAGGGAAGACCCTGGCTCGCCCCGCCAGGCCGAGCGCCTGGTTCCGTCGGCATTGCACACATGCCCTGCCGCCTCGAGGCTGCAAGCGAGATGATGCTGAGCGCCAGCGCGAAGAGCCATGCTCGGTCGCTTCGCGTGGGTCTTGCACTCATCGGCGTGGCCGGCGCCGCGCTGGCGATCGACGCGAGCACCAAGTCGGCTTCCGGCGCAAGTCTCGACCCCGGCGAGCGCAGTCAGATCCTCCCCGGCTTGGCGATGGTGCATGCCGAAAACTCGGGGGCGGCCTTCGGACTACTCGCCGGCGGGGGCACCTGGCTGCTGCCGGCGATCAGCGCTCTGGCGATCGTCGCCGGCATCGGGATCTTGTCCCGCCGGCGGCTGCTCGTCTCGATCCCCGGCGCCCTGGCAATGGGGGGCGCGGTCGGCAACCTGGTCGATCGTTTCGGTGATTCCCGTGTCACCGACTGGCTCGAACTGCCGAACTGGCCTCCCTTCAACCTCGCCGATGTCTCAATCGTCGTCGGAATCGCCCTGGTCGCAATGCAGCTGCTCGGGCGAACGGGAACCCGCGAGACTCAATTCGATTAGGGTATCCGAATTAGGTACCCCTAATTCGGATCTAATCCTCCAGGAGGTTTCGTGGGCTCTCGAATCTACCGACAGATCTTTGCTGCTCTTTGCCTGGGATCTCTCGCTGCCCTGCTCTTCGCCGGATGCGGCGGGTCCTCGTCGGACTCGGACGCTTCGCTGACCCTCTACAGCGCCCAGCACGAACCGATGACCGAAGCACTGGCCCAGGGCTTCGAAGAGGGGAACGGCGCCAAGGTCCAGATTCGCTGCGGCGAGGACGAGGGGCGTGCGAGTCAGATCGAGCAGGAGGGCGACGCCTCGCCCGCAGACGTCGTCCTGACCGAGAACACGCCGCCGCTGGAAGCGCTGGCCGAGAACGGCCTGTTGGCCAAGGTCGAACCTTCGACCCTCGCCGAAGTCCCCTCCCAGTACAGCTCGCCGAGCGGGCGCTGGGTCGGAGTCGCGGCGCGAGAGACGGTGATGGTGTACAACCCCGACCTGATCGCCGCCGACGAACTGCCGGCCTCGATCCTCGATCTCGCCAAGCCCGAGTGGAAGGGCAAGCTGGCGATCGCTCCCTCCGAGCCCGACTTCGTGCCGATCGTCAGCGCGATCACAAAGCTCGACGGCGAAGCGGCGGCCAGGAGCTGGCTCGAAGGCTTCGCCGCCAACGCCAAGCACTACAACGACAACGAGGGGATCATCGCCGCCGTCGACAGCGGCCAGGTCGCCGCCGGGATCATCAACCACTACTACTGGTTCGATGCGGTGGCAGAGGAAGGCAAGGACAAGGTCCCCTCCAGGCTCCACTACTTCGGCAACGAAGACCCCGGGGCTCTGGTCAACGTCTCCGGCGCCGGGGCGCTGGCCTCGAGCGATGAGCCGGAGCTGGCCCAGGAATTCCTCGCCTATGTAGTCGGCATGGAAGGCCAGACCGCGATGACCGAAAGCGGCGACTGGGAGTACCCGCTGAACGCCGACGTGGCGCCGCCGCCCGGCCTGAAGCCGTTCGACGGCCTCGAACCGCCGCCGGTGAGCCCCGCCGACCTCGGCGACGGCAGCGCGCCGCTGGAACTGATGCAGCAGGTGGGGCTGCTCTAGGACGATGGAGGCCGCCACCGCCCAGCGCCGAGGAGTTGCCGTCGCGCCGACCTCCTGGCGCCGGGCGCGGCGGGGCCGGGGGCGGCCGCCGCTGGGCCTGCTGGCGATCTGCACGGCGATCGCGCTGCTGGTCCTGGCGCCGGTCGGCTACCTGCTCGACCAGACGCTGGCGACCGGTTGGGACGAAGTCCAGCGGCTGCTGTTCCGCGAATTCGTCGGCACCCTGCTGGTCAACACGGCGACGTTGGTCGTGGCCGGGACGATCGTCTGCGCCGTGCTCGGCGTCGCCGTCGCCTGGTTTGTCGAGTGCACCGACCTGCCGGGTCGCCGCGTCTGGGCGGTGCTGGCGGCGCTGCCGATCACCGTCCCGGCCTTCGTCACCAGCTACAGCTGGGTCTCGATCACGCCGGCGGTGCAGGGCTTCTGGGGCGCCACCGGGATCGTCACCCTCGCCTACTACCCGCTCGTCTACCTGCCGGTGGCCGCCGTCCTGCGCGGCACCGACCCGGCGCTGGAGGAGAGCGCCCGCTCGGTCGGGATGGGGCCATGGCGGACCTTCTTCCGGGTCACCCTGCCGCAGATGCGGATCGCCCTGCTCGGCGGGATGCTGCTGGTCGCGGTCCACATGCTCTCCGAGTACGGCGCCTTCGCGATGCTGCGCTTCCAGACCTTCACGACCGCGATCTACGACGAGTACAAGCTCAGCTTCGACGGCGCGGCGGCCTCGATGCTGGCCTCGGTGCTGGTGCTCTTCTGCCTGGTGCTGCTCGTCGCCGAGCTGGGGGCGCGCGGGCGCGGGCGCTACGCCCGGGTCGACTCGGGGTCGGCGCGGCCGCCGACGCCGGCCCGCCTTGGTCGCTCCCGCTGGGGCGTCCTCGCCGGCTTCGGGGGGCTGATCGGCCTCGCCCTCGGCCTGCCAATGGCGACGCTCGTCTACTGGGTCGCGGACGGCAGCTCGGCCGGCATCGACCTCGCCGCCCTGCTCGCCGCAACCGGCACCTCCCTGAAGCTGGGGCTCGGCGCCGCACTCCTGACCACGCTCCTGGCGCTGCCGGTCTCGGTCCTCGCGGTGCGTCACCCGAGCCGGCTGGCGACGGTGATCGAGCGCGCCACCTACCTGCCCTTCGCGCTGCCGGGGATCGTTATCGCGCTGGCGCTGATCGTGCTCTCAATCCACTACCTCCCGGCGATCTACGGGACCACCCAGCTACTGATCGTCGCCTATGCGATCCTCTCGCTGCCACTGGCCCTGGTCGCCACCCGGGCGGCGCTGGCACAGGCGCCGCCGGTCCATGAGGAGATGGCGCGCTCGCTCGGCTGCGGGCCGTTGACCGCGATGATCCGCGCCACCCTGCCGCGGATCCTGCCCGGCCTCGCCGCGGCCACAGCGCTCGTCTTCCTCGCGACCGTGACCGAGCTGACCGCGACCCTGCTGCTGGCGCCGATCGGCACCGAGACGCTGGCGACCGAGTTCTGGGCCAAGGCGTCGACCCTCTCCTACGGGGCGGCGGCACCCTACGCTGCACTGATGGTCGCGATCTCCGCCCTGCCCACCTACCTCCTGACCCGTCGCCTCGGTGGCGTCGTCGCGCCACCGGAGGAGCGATGAGCCCTGCCACACCGCTCTCGGTCGCCGGCCTGAGCAAGGCCTTCGGCGAGGCGCCCGTGCTCTCCGGCCTGGACCTCGACGTCCCGGCCGGCAGCCTCACCGCGGTGCTCGGCCCCTCCGGCTGCGGCAAGACGACGCTGCTGCGGCTGCTCGGCGGCTTCGAGCGCGCCGACGGCGGCTCGATCCGGCTCGGCGGCCGGGTGCTCTGCGACGCCCGCACCCACCTCGCGCCGGAGCGGCGGGCGATCGGGTTCGTCCCTCAGGAGGGCGCCCTCTTCCCCCATCTCGACGTCGCCGCCAACGTCGGCTTCGGCCTCTCGCGGGCAGAACGCCGCGGCGGCCGGGTGCAGGACCTGCTGGCGCTCGTCGACCTCGAGGGCCTCGGCAAGCGCCTCCCCCACCAGCTCTCCGGCGGCCAGCAGCAGCGCGTCGCGCTGGCCCGGGCGCTGGCGCCCGAACCGGGCCTGGTGCTGCTCGACGAGCCCTTCGACGCGCTCGACGCCGCCCTCCGCGCCCAGGTGCGCGGCGAGGTCCGGGCGGCGCTGCGGGCGGCCGGCGCCACCGCCCTCCTGGTCACCCACGACCAGGAGGAGGCGCTCTCGCTGGCCGACAGCGTCGCCGTCATGCGCGGCGGGCGGATCGTCCAGGCCGCCGACCCGCAGACCATTTACCGCGACCCGGTCGACGCCGAGGTCGCGGCCTTCGTCGGCGAGGCGGTGCTACTTGAGGGCCGGCTCGACGGCGGCTACGTAGAGACCGCCCTTGGCCGGCTGCGGACCCGCGGCGCCGCCGCTGCCGATGGGAGTGGGGCAACGGTTCTGTTGCGACCGGAGCAGATCCTCTGTCAAGGCCCCGCAGCCGGCGGGCCCCGCGGTCTGGTGCTCTCGACTACGTTCTATGGCCACGACGCGACGGCTCGGATCGATCTCGGCGATCCCGGCTGCCGCAAGATCGTCGCCCGTGCCGCCGGTCACCTACTGCCGCAAGCCGGCGACGCGGTCTCGGTCGCCGTCGAGGGGACCGCACTCGTCTTCCCCGCCGGCGACGACAGCCAGGGGCAAGGCGTCGAGCGCCGGCTCGCGCTTGCTGATGGTCGGCGATCGCGGTCGTCAGCGTGTGGTCGAAATGCCACCGGCTACTGAAGCGGACCCACATCCGACTGCCCCAGCTGATTCTCAGATCGCGCCCTCCAGCGCGAACAGGGCAATAAAGCCGACGAAGAACATCGCCGTCAGAAGCGGCGTCTCGGGGCCCTCGTGAGCCTCGACCAGCAGCTCCTCGGTGACCAGGTAGAGCAGCGCGGCGGCGCCGAAGGCGAGCACACCGGCGAGCAAGTCGGCGGGAGCGCCGGCAAGCAGCGCCGCGCCTCCGATCGCCCCCACAGCGACGCTGAGCGAGAGCAGGGAAGGAATCGCCGCCGCCCGGAATCGCGGCTCACCTGCCTTGGTCAGGCCGGCCGACATCGCCAGGGCAAGGAACAGCACCTCGAGCGTCAGGGCGATCGTGAGCACCCGGCCCTGGCTGGCGCCCAGGGTGACGCCGATGCCGACGAGCAGGCCGTCGATCAGGAGGTCGATGCCGATGGTGACAAGTAAGGCGATCGGCAGTGTCGGCCCTTCTTTCGCCGCTTGCTCGGCTCGCTCGGCAAACCTGCGCAGCACGAGCAGCACGATGACGCCGATCGAGAACCCGGCGACTACCGGCACCAGAGACTGATCGCGAATGTCGGGAAGAACCTCTCCCGCGACGGCCGCAAAGACGACCCCGGCGGCGAAGTGCTGGATCGCGCCAGTGGTCTTGGCCCCGGGCGGCCGCCAGGCCGCGAGGGTCGCCCCGATCACGGCTGCGGCGACCGGAAAGAGGACGAGCAGCGAAGCCTTGGCGACGACTCCGTCGCCCACGGGAGCGAACGACCTCCTACGTCGAGCTGCGCCGCAGGAGGCGCAGGGCATTGAGGGTGACGAGGAGGGTCATCCCCATGTCGGCCGTCGAGCATCGTCTTCGAGCTCTGCGCGGTGAAGAAGTCGCCGCGGTCGACGACGACCTTCGGCCAGACCTCGAGCACGCCGCTGGTGCCGTGCACACCGGAGACCCTGGCGAGCATGCCCCGCAGCACGCCGCGGTCGATCAGCGCGGTGCGGATCTGGTTGCGACGCGCGCCCGGGTTCTGGCGCCCTCTCCCGGAGCGCCCGCACTTTCACACGCCCTCCATGATCGCTCGCGATCGTATCCCGTCGCACCGGACACATCGGGTATCCGGCCATCGCCGGGGGCCGTGCCTAGGCCGCCGGATTGGCCGGCGTCGGCCCGTTGAATGGGAAGGCTTCTGGCGGCTCGCCGCCGTATTTGCCCCAGGTTTCCTTGCCGAAGTCGCGGATCGCGTCCTCGGTGATAGCTCCCTTGTAGGTCTTGCAGCCGATCAGGTTGGTCCAGGTGGTCGCCGCCACCTGGTAGGGCATCTTCCCGTTCGGGAAGAGCAGCGTCGCCGAGTACATCGTGTCGTAGAGCCCCTTCAGCGCCAACTGGTCTTTTTCGGGCAGGCTGGGCGAGTATTGGATCTCCATCCGGCCGTGCTCGAGCGAGTGGACGAAGTCGATTTCTTCGGGCATCTGCGAATAGGCGCCGTCGGCCTGCTGGTAGGGAGGTTCGACATGGGGGCCGGAGGTCGGCGGATTCGTTTCGTAGGGCGGCGTCGGCGAGCCCGGTGCGATGTGTTCATTCCCCTCGTCGGGGAGGCCGAGACGAAGGGTGCAGCCGGCCTGCCTGGCGGCGGTCTTCAGGTCGGTGACCTTGACCGGTTGCGGCGCCGTGCCGCTGCGCCCGTCCGGCGGGACCCCGTTGGTCGAGCCCGATTCGACGTTGATGTGCGACGCGCCGCTGGTGCCGCCACCCCCGCTGGACACCGCCACCACGACGATCACGGCGATGATCACGGCGACGACGACGCCGGCCACGGCGGTGCCGATCACCACCCGTTTACGCTCGGTCGCGCGCTGCCGCTCTTCTTTCTCCACGCGGAGCCGGCGGAGCCGTTCTTTCTCTTCCTTGCGGCTGGCCATGTGCTACGCGGCATAGTACTCAAGCCGGTCGTACTATCGCGTGCGGGAGGAGGAGGACCAGACCGCAGGAGTCGGGCTGCCTCCCTAGCCGGGCTTGCGCGCCGCCACCCGCTCGACGATCCCCCACTTCGAGCGCTCCAGCTCGGTGACCTCGAAGCCGGCGGCGTCGAGGTACTCGAGCGGTTCCCGGGTCAGGTGGTCGCCCTCGAAGCGGATCGTCAGCGGCTCGATCGTCCGCTGCACCGCGCGCACCGCCCGCACCGGGCTGCGGACGTGCTCGAGCAACGCGAAGAGCCCGCCCGGGCGCAGGACGCGGAAGACCTCGCGGGCCGCGGCGCCGGGGTCGGGGATCGTGCAGAAGGCGAGGGTGCAGAGGACGCTGTCGAAGCTCGCGTCGGGAAAGTCGAGCGCCTGTGCGTCACCCACGCGGAGGTTCGCCTCGCGGTTGAGCGCCGTCGCCCGCTGCTTCGCGATCGCCAGCATCTCCGGCGCCAGCTCGATCCCGGTCAGGCTCACCTCCACGCGGTGCAACGGCAGGGTGCGCCCGGTGCCGACCGCGATCTCCAGCACCTCGCCCTCGAGGCGCGAGCACGCCCACTCGCGTCCGCCGACGAAGAGCACCCGGTCGAAGAAGTCCATCTGGCGGTCGTAGCGCGGCGCCTCCTTGTCCTGAAGGGCGCGGATGCGCTCCGTCTCCTCCCGCGTGGTGTCGGGGGTCGGCTCAGCCATCGGCCCAGCTGCGCCGCCGCCGCAGGGCATGGCCGGAGAGGAGCAGCGCGGCTATCGCGAGGGTCGCAGGACCGCAGATCATCAGCCCGGCACAGGCCGCGGCGAGGAGCAAGGGCACCTGCATGTTGGGATCGAGGATGCCATGCCAGATCGAGAAGCTCGCCGCCGCCAGCGCCGCGAGCACGAGGAGGCTGCGCGCCATCGGCGAGCTCGGGAGCCGCCAGCGTGTCACCTCGGGATCGCCCATCAGGTGGTCGATGCGCTCGGGGGCCAGGCCGACGACCACGGCCGGCCGCGCGGAGGACTCCGAGAACTTGAGCAGGGCGGCGGCGAGCGGGGCGCGGCTGCCGCTCGCCGCCACCGCTGCCTCGTCGGCCGCAAGCTCGCCGAGCGCGGCATAGCGCTCGCTGCTGCGGCCCAGGATCGGGATGAAGAAGAGCGCGTCGGCGAGGGCGCGCGCCGCGAGCAGGCGCAGCGGGTCATGGCGGCGCGCGTGGTGGGACTCGTGGGCGAGGACGGCACGCAGCTCGGCTGGCTCGAGTTGCGCTACCGCACCGCGGCTCAGATAGATCTGCGGGCGCAGGTAGCCGGCGCAGAAGGCGCGCGGCTCGGAAGAGTCGATCAGCCGGCAGCCGACCCCCTCGATCTCGACCGACTCGGCGCTCGGTCGCTGGGCGGCCAGGTAGCGTCGGCTGGCGCGAAGCTGGCGGCGAAGCGAGCGCGTTCCGAGGCCGACGGCGGCCAGCGTGAGCACGGCGATCGAGAGCCCGAGCAGCGAGGCGGGCCCGCCCGCACCGAGCCAGTTTTCGCAGGCCGCCGAGATCGCCTGCGAGCTCGGGACGGCGAGGCTCTGCCTGGTGACGATCAGCGTCGCGGCGGCGCCGAGGAGGACCGCCGCCAGCGTCGCGAGCGCCAGGTGCAGCAGGTAGAGCCTCCCGGCGCCGCGCATCAGGGGCCTTTGGCGAGCTTTCGTAGCTCGGCGCGGCGTTTGGGGTCGAGGGTGCCGAGCTGGCGGGCGAAGTGGGCGAGGGCGAGGTCGCCGTAGTCGGCGACCAGCTCGTCGACCCGGTTCTGCGCCCGTGCCTCCAGGTACTCCTCGCGGCTCATCTTCGGGCGGTAGACGTGGGTCTTGCCCCGCTTTCGCCGTCGCAGCAGGCCCTTTTTCTCGAGCCGCGTCATGATCGTCATGATCGTCGTGTAGGCGCGCTGCTTGCGCCCGGAGTTGAGCGCTTCGAGGATGTCGCGGACGGTCGCCTCCTCGCGCTCCCAGACCTCCTCCATGACCTCCGACTCGAGCTCATGCAGCGGGGGCGGTCCTGAGTTTTGTCCTGCGGCCATTGGCGAAGTCTACTAAGCTGAAAGTCATCTACTATGCTGCGTAGCACTTGAGGGGACGATGACGAGCCGCACGGAAGGAAAGGAACGCCGTCGCGAGGAGCGCGTCGAGCGCCGGCAGGCCGCCGAAGGAAGTGGACGGAGACGTATGTGGGGTTACGGGCTCGCGGCCGTGCTCGCCGTCCTCCTGATCGCCGGGTTCGTCGTGGCGATCGCCGGCGGCAGCGGTGGCAGTTCGAGCTCGGCCGACGTCGGCGGCGCCTTCGGCACGCACTACGAAGGCCTGGGAGAACGCGAGGCGGCCGCCAAGGTCCCGACGATGATGGACACGATGAGCAGCTCCTACCACGTCCATCCTCACATCACCGTCTACGTCGACGGCGGGCAGGTCGCGGTGCCGGCGGACATCGGCATCGACCCGGCCCGGCCGTCGATGGAGATGGCCGGCCTCCACACCCACGACCCGAGCGGCACGATCCACGACGAGGGGATGCCCGGCTCCCGCCTCGGCCAGTTCTTCGCTGTCTGGGGCGTGCCATTCTCGAACCGGCGGCTCGGCCCCTATCGAGCCTCCGGTCCCAAGGCGGTCAGGATGTGGGTGGACGGCAAGCCGTCGAACGCGTTCGGGGACCTCCACCTCGAGGACGCCCAGCAGATCGTCGTCGCCTTCGGGACCCCGGCGCAGGTTCCGGGTGGCGTGACGGGCTAGGGATGGAGCGCCGACCTCGAGCCACGTCTCGCCTGTTCCTCGGCCTCGGGCTTCTGGCTGCGGTCGCCGCCGCCGTGCTCGTCCTGAACCTGACGGCTGCCGACTCACGGAAGAGTGCGGGTTCAGGGCGCCCGCAGGCGATGACGCCGGTCGCCGATCACTTCGCCGAGCTCGCGGGCGCTCAGACCAACCGCTGCAACCTGGCCGCCACCGAACTCCGGCAGATGCCGATGAGCGAGCGCCTGCAGGGATCGTGTTGCTTCCCGATGGACCGGGCTCGCTACCGACAGCAGCTCCGCGGCCTGCGGGCCTACCGCCAGACCGGGCTCGTCCCGAGCGACCCCTACGACGTCTCCGTCCGCCTCGCCCAGCGTCTGTTGGGCTACCGCAAGATCGCGCTGGACTGGCGGGAGGCGGCCATCTACACGCGGGCGACCAAGCTCTCCAGCCTCGGTGGCCCCTGCTGTTGTCCGTGCTGGCGCTGGCAGGCCTTCAAGGGCCAGGCGAGGTTCCTGATCGCGCGGCGGCACTTCTCCGCCGCCGAGATCGCGAAGCTCTGGGGACTGGAGGAGGGCTGCGGAGGTCCGGCGAAGGCCTGAGCGTCCGGGCGGGGGTCAGGAGCCGCCGCGCGGGGGCGCTATCCGGGTCGGCCGGTTGTAGGCGAAGTAGCGCTGGGTCGAGTAGTGACCTTGGGCGATCAGGCGGCTCTTGGTGGCCCGCATCGAGCCGAGGTCGATGGTGAAGCGCCACCAGGAGGGCGTTCCCTGGTCGTAGAGGGCGAGCTCGGCGACCCGACGGCCGTCCTCGCGGCGGTAGCCGAGCAGGCGCACGGCCTGGGCGTAGGGCGTCCAGCGAAACCAGGATCCCGTCCTGAACGCGGGCCCGCCGCCGGCGTAGCGGGTGCGGACCCAGCGCGTCCTCGCGGTGACCGGACCCTGCCCCTGGGCTTCCCAGGTATAAGGGCCGACCGTGATCGAGCGCACTCCGAGGTCGGTCCGGAACGCGGAGCGATCCGGGGCCTGGAGTCGGTAGTGGGAGACGGCCAGGCTCCCGGGTCCGCTCGTCACCCGTTCGTACTCGCGCACGCTCCGCAGCCGGTTCATCGCTGCCTGGGCCTGACCCAGCAACTGCCGCGCGCGCTCGTCAGCCCCTCTCCCCGCCTGCCACCGGACCGGTAGGCGGGCCGTGTACAGGTTGCCCTCCTCGGTCACCGACACGGCGATCGTCCGGGGGCGCCCGGAGAGGCGGAAGCTCCAGCATCCCGGCCCGCAGCTTCTCAACTCGGCCCCGGCGAGGATCGGCTTCCCCGCCGGTGGCTTGAGTTCGGTGTCGAACAGGCGCAGCGTGCCCTCGAGGCCCGCGGGTCCCTGCCGCACCCATGCGGCGACGATCGAGGAGCCGGCCGCGTCTGCCACGGCCAGCTGGTTCGACTTCAGCTTCGGAAGCGGACAGGACGGCCGGCAGGGTGAGGCGGGCGCCGCCGCTCCCTCGGCGCCGCTCAGCTGTCGCGGCGGCAGCGGATAGGCGACCAGGAGGGCGGCGACGAGGAGCACGACCGCCCCGATCGCGGGCTCGTCGCGAAGGAGGCGCCAGTGGAGTCTCTCCTCCCTGGGATCGGGGTGGGGGTTGGCGGCCAGGACGCGGGGGCGGAGGCGGAGGGCGTGGAGGTAGCTGAACACCGCGATCGAACCGACCAGGCCCATCTTCACCGCCAGGGTCCGCCCGTATGCGGTCTGCCACAGGGCCTGGGGGCTCCCGAGCTCGATCAGGGCACTGGTCAGCCCGCTGGCGACGACGACCAGGAAGGCCGGGAGGGCGACGCGCCCGAACGGACGCAGGACCCCTCGCATCACCGCGCCGCGCAATTCCTCGCCGCCGCGCATCGCCGGACGGGCCCAGGTGACCACGATCTGGGCGATGCCGCCGATCCAGACCGCGGCGGCGAGCAGATGGACCCAGTCGGCCGGCACGGCGAGGGCCCGTGGGTCGGCGGAGTTCGCGTGCCCGCTGAAGGCGATCGCGGCGAAGGCGGCGGCACAGGCGAGGGCCGCCGACCGCGGCAGCCGGGCGGCGAGGAGGGCGGCCAGCGCCAGGGCCACCACGGTGGCGACGCGGCCGAGGCCGGCGGTGTTGGTCAGCAGGTAGTCGTTGAGGCCGGTGGGCTCGAGCCCCCCGGCGGCGTCGGCCGCTTCGGCGACCGCGACGGCGGCGCCCGCGGCCGCAGCCAGCCAGCCCGCGCTGATGGTCCGCCGCCAGATCGCGGTGGCGGTCGAGTCGGGGTTCTCCCCGGCCGCGTCGAGCGCCAGGCGCAGCTCGCCCGGCGGCAGCAGCCACCGCGCCCGGCCCTCGCGGCCCGAGAGTACGGCGGCATCGAGAACGCCCCCGGCGAAGAAGAGCAGGGCACCATAGAAGATCGCCCGCAGAGCGATGCGGAGCCATCCGTCCCGGGCCAGCGGGTCCTGCTCGACGACGTGCGCGCCCCCGACGGCGGCGGTGCGGACGCCGAAGCTGAACGAGCCCTCGAGCGGGTGGCCGTCGTCGGTGGAGACACTGAACCAGTCGACGCGGTAGGCCGCGGTCGGCAGCGCGGCGGCGGGACGGAGGACGAGGTCGCGGCTCGGACCGGTGAGAGTCCTCGCGGCGACCTTCCTGCCGGTCCTCAGGTCGGTGATCGTCGCCTTGCTGAGACTTCGGTTCAGCGCCTCGGTGAACTCGAGCCTGATCTGCCTCGGGCTGTCCCGGACCCGCTGACCGGGCGCGGGCGTCGACTCGAGGAAGGCGGCGTGGGCGACTGCCGGCGCGGCCTCGACCGCCATCGCGACCAGCGCCAGAAGGAGAGTCGCCAGGATGAGCGGGGCGCGGGAGGACAGCTTCATCTCCTATGGATTGTCGTAGATTGGAGGGCGCAATGACGCGAGGGATTCCGCTGTGGCTTCGCTGGTTGCTGACGGTGGCCGGCTTCGGAGCGGCCGCGGTCGTGCTGATCATCGTGGTGGGAGGTTCGGGCAACTCCTCCGACGGGAACGCGGCCGAACTCCTGAGGGCCGGCGAACGGGTGCGAAGCGGAGTCCTCCACGACCAGGCGCCGCATTCCTCGAAGCTGCATGCCGGCGTCCCTCCGGCGGTCGGTTTCGAACGGGCGATAGCCGCCGACGTGCGTGGCCGCGTCCGGCGCAAGGAACTCGCCGGGCCGACCCGGGGCGTGAGCTGCACGGCGGTCGATCCCCGGCGAGGAAGCCGGCGCCCCTACCGATGCACGGCACGCGTCGGCGCCATCCGATATCCCTTCTTCGCCGTCGCCGACCTGCGGACCCGGCGCCTCACCTGGTGCAAGTTCGATCAGATTCCCACGGGGGAGGGGGCGGTACCGCTCAGCCCCAGATGCAAGCGCTGATCACCGGGTCGAGACCGGCGTCTTCCGCTCCAGCTCGTCTATCCGTTCGGTCAGCTCCGCCTGCCGTCGCCGCAAGGGCTCAAGCTCATCCGCGCCCCTGCTCTCGGCGCTCCGGCCGGGGAGGCAGCCTCGGCGTCCACGACGGTCGTTCCACCACATCAGCGCCGGGCAGACCGATGCCGCCGCGAGGACGGCCAGGATGAAGAGGGCCGTCGTCACAGTCGCCCGACCGGCTCGCGGTCGGCCTGGTCCTCTCCGCGCTCGCGCTCCAGGCGCTCCACCTCGGCGGACAGGCGCCGCTGCTCCTCGCGCAGCTCGGCGACGGAGGCCTCGTCGGCGCCCTCGTCCTTCTTGCCGCCCATCATGCCCTTGCCCATGAACCACATCATCAGGCCCATGCCGATCGGACAGGCCAGCAGCGCCAGTGGGGTGAGGATCGGGGCTATGGTCGCCATGTCTTCTCCTTCGCGGCGGTGAATGACTCCTTCGTACGACTAACTGTAGTAGATAAGGCCGGCCCGGGCAATGGCTGGGAGGCATGCCGACAGTCCGTCCGAGATCCGCGACCACCTCGAACCCATGGTTGTCGGGCCAGCGCGACGTCGCCAGCCCGATTCGGGCGGGAGCGAACCGCATGGGCCGTGCCGTTTCCGGCTGGACGCTCCTTGAGAAGGTCGAGTGCCCGTCCTTTCGTCCGCTTGTGGCCTACGGATGACCGTAGGCCACAAGCGCGTCGGTGCCGCCTGTCCAGCACATCCTGGGCGCTGCTACGCGCCTGCTCTAGACCGACTGGAAAAAGTTGAGGCCGAAGCGACCAAGGAGGTGCTGTGCCTCGATATTGAGCCGAAACAGCTCACCGCTGATCACCAGAACCCCGGTCGTCAACAGAAGCACGCCGGCGCCCACCTGGATAGCGGTGTAATGGCGCTTGATGAAGCCGAGGCTCCCTTGCGCCGCGTCGAAGGCGATTGCGGAGAGCAAGAACGGCACCGCCAGCCCGGCCGAGTAGACGGTGAGCAGGAGGGCGGCCTCTCCGGTCGACTGGCCCGCCGCG